>Ga0209826_1001117_pt1 | contig 18905 bp, 18 predicted proteins | sample GOMGulsemesocosm_5_FD_184637 | JGI IMG/M metagenome (GOLD analysis project Ga0209826, IMG submission 184637) | Methane-oxidizing microbial communities from mesocosms in the Gulf of Mexico - GOM15C Gulf of Mexico (SPAdes) (version 2) | ecosystem: Environmental > Aquatic > Marine > Cold seeps... | reverse complement strand
TGGGTTGACCATACCCATGAAGTGCTTGCGACCGCTCAACGGATACTTGCCCATGCTGTTGATATGGAAACGGGTATGCGCGGGTATTTACTTTCCGGTAATGAGGAATTCCTTGATCCGTATAAAAGTGGAAAGTCCAATTTTTATAATGAACTTAATAAATTGGAATTTACCGTTGCAGATAATCCCGCCCAAGTAACCCGGTTAAAGGAAATCGGAAAGCTGATCAAAGGCTGGAACACTGAAGTTACAGAGCCTGCAATTGCGAAACGACGTCAAGTCGCAGCCGGTAACGGTAGTCTGGCAGACATTGAAGCCTTGGTGAACAAGAAGGCTGGCAAAAAATATTTTGATGCTTTTAGGGATAAAATCGCTCAATTCAGTGATGTTGAAACTCAATTGATGGGAGAACGCCAAGTCGCTGCAGAAGACACAGAAAAACTAGTGTCATCAAACTTGGTTATCATGCGCACGAATGAAAACTGGGTAACGCATACTTATAAAGTTCTCGCACAGGCGGATGCCGTTATGGCTGCCGCTGTTGATATGGAGACAGGCATGCGCGGGTATTTGTTGGCGGGGCAAGAGGCATTTCTCGCGCCTTACACCGATGGCAGCTCTCGTTTCTTTGAGCTGGCAGGCAGTTTAAGCGAAACTGTGAGTGATAACCCAGCTCAGGTTAAGCTGTTGGCAGAGACACAGGCTTTGATAAAGGATTGGACGATAAAAGTCACGGAACCTGCAATTGCACTGCGCCGACAAATTGGCGATGCAAAAACCATGGATGACATGGCAGATTTGATCGGTGAGGCGCGCGGAAAGAAATATTTCGATCAGTTCCGTAAGCTAATGGGCGAGTTTTCAGGTGAAGAGACCGTGCTGATGGAGCAACGCCAAGCAAGTAACGCTACAACAGTTACATTCTCTAACTGGCTGATTTCCCTGAGTATTGTTGGTGCAGTTTTGATCGGGCTCGGGCTGGCTTGGCTTATTGGAAATGGCATTGCCAATCCTATAACAGCGATGGTGAAGGAGATGTTGAAACTTGCAGGTGGTGATCGCACAATCGAAGTTCCGGGAACGGGTCGCAAAGATGAAATTGGTGATATGGCGAGTGCCGTTGAGGTATTTAAGGAAAGTGCAATCACACAAGATCGATTGGAAGCGGAACAAGTAACGGCGCGCGAGGAACGAATAGCTGCACGCGAGAAACAGAAAATACTGGATGACGAAATTGCTGAGAGGCAAGAAAAAAGACAGAGCGAGAGAGAGAGCCGAGCCAAACATATCGAAGAACTTTGTGAGACGTTTGACAAGACTGTGAATGCCGCCTTGGTACTGGTGGAAACATCATCCACACAGATGGAAGCAACAGCGCAAGGGATGACTGTTGCGGCCCAAGAGGCGGGCGAGAAATCGCAAGCCGTTGCCGCGGCATCAGGACAGGCTAGTGGAAACGTACAGACTGTGGCATCCGCATCGGAAGAAATGGCCGCTTCAATTCAGGAAATATCCACTCAGGTAACCACATCTTCAACTATCGCAAATGATGCCGTAGAGGCCGCCCAGAATGCGACAGAACAGGTGCAAAGCCTTGTTCTAGCTTCACAAAAAATTGGTGATGTTGTCAGTCTAATCAATGACATTGCATCCCAAACCAACTTGCTTGCTTTGAATGCGACGATCGAAGCCGCTCGGGCAGGGGATGCCGGTAAAGGATTTGCGGTTGTCGCCTCCGAAGTTAAGAGCCTTGCTAGCCAAACGGCGAAAGCGACAGACGAGATTGCAAGTCAAATCTCCTCAATTCAAGGGGCGACAGGGGCGGCCGTTTCTGTAATTGAAGAAATTGCATCGACCGTTGGTAAAATCAGTGAAGTATCAAACGTTATAGCGGCGGCGGTGGAAGAGCAGGGAGCTGCCACCAATGAGATCAGCCGCAATGCTCAGGAAGCCGCGCGCGGTACGGAAGAGGTCAGCTCCAATATCATGGAAGTTAATAGCGCAACTAACGAAACCGGTAAATCTGCTGGTGAAGTTCTAACCGCTGCGAAAGGCCTCATGGAACAATCTGCAACCTTAAAAGGTGACATCAGCTCTTTCTTGAGTAATGTCAAATCAGCCTGATTTAAGTTCAGACTGACCTAAAAAATAAATGATGGCGGCTCCGGTTTAATAAATCACTCCGGAGCCGCTGACTTAACTAACAATGTTGATGTCATTCCGGCAGACTTTCATCCGGCCTGAATGGACTTTCAAAATCCTGATTATCAGCTTGAGTTTTAGACTGCCTATACCAATATTGAACTAGTTTCTCATTGTTTTCAATTTTTGGCAGGGCTAATGGGATGGCAGCAAAATCTGGTTTAAGTTATTTCACTTTTCTTGGCATTTGCCTATTCCCGTTGCTACTTGTTACGGGGACGAAAAATGTTGATGCCGAGGATAAAGCGGAAGCTCAAACCACAACTATTTCTCTCTGTGAATGGCATATAACCCATCGGTTCGCCAAGGAAGCAGTGCGAATAGCCTACCAGCGGATTGGTATTTCTCCTGAATTTGTTGAGCTTCCCTGTAGGCGTTCGTTGGTTGAAGCCAATGCCGGCGCTTTTGATGGAGAGGTCGGACGAATTTCGGGAATCCAAAAAATTTACCCAAGACTGATACCCATGGATAGTCCCACAGTCACCATCGAAGGGGTCGTCTTTACCAAATCCATTGATCGCGCAATTACTAAATGGCGGGATCTATCGGGGCTCAAAATAGGTATTATACGGGGAGAATTGTACGCTGAAGCAGGGACAGCCGGGTTGGGCCCGGAAGTCGTAAACTCCTACCATCAATTGTTAATTATGGTTGCAAAAGGACGTCTGGATGTTGGCGTTGTGATTAAACGGGACTTTGAAGTGGAAATCGGCGGCGGCCAGTTCGTTGGGCGAGGCCTCCATATCATTGGCGACCCAGTTTTTTCGGCGCCGCTTTTTCATTTGGTCCACGAAAATCATCGTGAGCGTATACCAAAGCTCAACGCTGTTTTTAAAGAAATGTGGGAAAGCGGAGAGACACGATCTATTCACCAAGAAACAATGCGCCGAATTGCCAGTCAAGCAGTCACACCCAAATGAAGGGCAAGCAGCAAGGCGACACAAACTTCTGTTTTACCCAAAAAAACAAAGAGGAAGAGAGTGCTGAATGTCATTTGGGAGGGTTGAAAATACTCTGATCTTAAGTAAAAATAATTGGTAGATCATCGAGGTTGGTTTTTATATTTCGTAAATATTATAAATAAGTTGTAGATTTATTCTGTAAGTCTAATATACCACATTCTGGATCGTCAGAAAAGCAATAAGCCAGAGATCAAAAACCCTTATTTGGAGAATGACATGAGTGCATCGGAAATTGCTGCTGTAAATAAGAAGTTCTGTGCATATGTCGCAAATGGCGACTTGGATCAGCTGATGACCCTTTATACGGAAGATGCTCGCTTTATCGCCCCCAATGCGGATTTTTTTCAAGGTCGCGATGAAATCAAAGGTTTTTTCCAGGCTGTGCTTGATATGGGCATTAAAGAGGTAGGGCTCAGTACAAACGAAGTCGATCTACAAGGAGACACCGCCATAGAAGTTGGGACATATGAGCTGTTGGTTGATGGTGGCGCCCAAGCTGACCATGGCAAGTTTATGGTTGTCTGGAAAAAGACCAGCGGGGAATGGCAATTGCATCGCGACATGATCAATACCAGCACGCCGGCTCCTGAATAAAACATGCCAAATTCTTTGTTCCAGTTTGTTTTAATGACACTTAAATATGAACGGTACTATTTCAAAGGACTGCGTTTTGTGCTGTGGGAGATTGACGATTTGGCGCCCGCAAACAAGGAAGCATGGGCCTCATTCTGTCTCTCTTCAACCAGATTTGGTTTGTAAGGGCCTACTTTTCCTTGCAGCCATCAACAGATGCATTGAATTGCTCAAGAAATTTGGGGGCATGGTTCAAGTATTTGTTGGAGAAGTAGACACCAACAGGATGAGTCTTGATCACATAGATCTCGAAATCTGATGGATCAAGTCCGGTATTAGTAAATGCTTTTGTTAATTCCCTGCCATTATCCAAACCAACATCAATGCGGCCGATACTCAGCAGTTCCAGTACATTTTCAGATTTGTATCTTTTGATAATACTTCCCGTCGCTTCGAGTTTCTCCAGTTTATTCTTCAGCCATTTAAGTAGGCCGCTCCCATGAACGGCAGAAAATATGCGCTCGAAAAAATCTGGGTCAGACGGATCAATGCCACTATTTTTCCGTACTACATACATCCAGTTGATACTAAAAAATGGTGCTGACAGGGTCGCATATTTATCTCGGGCATTGCTATGTACCGCCAGAAAAAAGCCGTCATATATCCCTTGTTTCGTTGACCGTTGCGCTCGCTCCCATGGAACCGCTTCAATCTGAAATTTTTTCCCCATCTTGTTAAGGGCACAAGTAATGAATTTAGTATGTGCATTTGCGCGGGTCGTTTCTGCGGCCAGCCTAACAGGGTGATCTGCGCGAGCTGGCGTTGAGATCAATAATTGGGCCAATGCTATAGAAGAGAATAGAAATACGACGATAATAAATCTGATATGACCTACCTAAAAACACAAACATCTCCAAATTCTGAGAAGATAGGAGAGGCTAGACTGTTTTATTTACTACATTAAATAATACATATTTTAGTTAATTAGCATAATGTGTATATAGGCGCAATTGTATATCTAATATTAAACAGTTTCATCGGTTGGGAAATAGTTCAAAAGTTCAATGCTAGTCGACAAATCTACTAACAATTTCTTTGATTTTACCGCTTTTCTTTAGTCTATATATTTCAGTGTCAAATTTGATTGAAAAATCCTTTTTAAAGGGAAAATTCTTTTCGTCATTAATGTCGGTATATCCTAAATACCCATCATTACTGGAAATTATAATGGCTTCTTTCAGGATTACCCCCGTATTAATTTGTTGATACTCACCGGTTTTTTTCATCTGCTTGATGTACCAGGCAAAAGGAAGTTTAGACGCAATGGTACAATCGGCTCTTCTTTTTAGTAAAAAAGGAATAGTGCTTTTCACATCCTTTACCAGCTGTATTTTGATTTTGTTCGTTGCCACAAGTTTGTCGAATTTTGGTCCTGCACGACCATCACCGCGCCACATAACAAACCTCAATCCTTGAAAATCATAAGGAAAGTTTACGCGTGGTTTGTAGAGCGCTGATTGATTGCAAATCACGACATCATATTGTGTGAATAATGGAAGTGAATATGGCCAGATATACGGTCGTCTGGGCTCTGTATCTGTTAGCCAGTCATGGGCATGAAAATAGGGAGGGAGAATTGCAAAAGCATTTCCTGATTTTGTTTCCGCTTTTGCTCTTGCCCAAGGGACTACATTAAAAGCGACATCATAGTCCGGCATTTTTGACAGGGCCGTTTTAATTATTTCAATATAAACACCAGTCAAATTCCCCTGACCATCCCTGAATGCCAAAGGTGGTAGGGTATCGTATGTGTATATTTCAATTTTCTGCGCCGAAGTTGCGGCAGAAAGTGCAAAAACACAGAGGATTAGCGCAAGGACTATTTTAGTCATGATACCTCAGGGTTAGAGTGGCACTCTACTCGCTATGCAACACCTAATCGGGTCTTTGACCTCAACAATAAAGCGCCACAATTTCTGTCTTCCGATCATGTGGATTTGATGCCCTGCATAATTTTTTCACATATGAAAAGCATTAAACGCATTTATACTAATATCAATAATGCTTATGTAATAAAAGAAATATCTGGTTCCGAGATTTCCTCTTCCGTTTTTTCCAGCACTTACTGCTGTAAGAATTTACCGGTTCTAATGCGTTGTGGATGGTCGCCGACGGGCACGCTGGCAACCTCTTTCCCGGTTTCAAAAGAAATCACTGAAACCCGGTCTTGTTCGCTCACCGATATGTAGCAAAATTGTCCATCAGCGCTTTCGGTCGCCCAATAGGGTTTAGCCCCTAAAGGATCTTTGGATAGGGTAACTGTCGTATAGGTGAAATCATTGCGGTTCACGATGGCAACATAACCGGACATGGTCGCCGCTACGCATAGTTTTGTACCGTCTTCGTTGATGGCCAATCCGTGATGGGCGGAGTTGAGTTGATAATCCCAATAACTCATTTGTTTAATTTGATCGGGGATGGGCAATTCGATCTTGCGAGTGATTTTATCCAGCTTCAGGTCATATTCGAAGAAACCGTGAAAGAAGGAAACTTGCAAATAGACAAAACGTCCGTCTGGTGCGATAGCCATTGGTCTTACCGCCTTATCAATCCACGGCATACCGGCTTGCTCAAGCTTTTCACCAATATCGATCCGCTTTAACACCTTCAACGTCTTGGCATCAACTAACTGAAACCAGCGATCGCCTTTAATCCAATCAAGCCAGCCACTGGTGGTTGGCACATATACTTTACCGATGCTGGCATGGTAAATGAGCTGACCGTCTTTAGAATAACTATTCTCATGGGGTTGGTCACCAGATTCAAATTCGCCAATAATTTTACCTGTGCCGGTATCAATGGCGTGTACTTTTTTTGCGGTAGAGGCTGAGACTAGAAACGTTTTCCCATCAGGGGAGATCGCTGCGTGGTCTGCACGCACACCTTCAATGGGTGTGCGCCAGACAATCTCTCCGTTATTCATATCAATCGCCACCACATCGGCGAAGCTCGGACGGGATGCATAGAGATATCGACCATCGTGGGAGGTAAACATGTCATCGACCAATTGGTCATGACCTTCCCCGATTAAGGAACGAATGACCCTGAAGGATATCTGGCGAACCCAACTGGCGTTGTCAATTTCCTCCATGCGCTGATCAAAGTCCGGCACGATGTTGATACGTTTGATTGTCTCAAAGTTGTTCACATCGAATATATCAGCGGTACCCGACCAGTTATTCCCCACAACCATGACATCCCGCAATTCACCTGCAGCCTGCGCGCCGTTTGCGTAAACAGCCATAGTGAAGATAAGGGCTAACAGCCGAAGGGAGAATAACCGGATAAGTCCAAGGTTGCGCATAATAAGGTCCTGATCTCTATCGTATACTTATTGTTTGTTAATTAACCGCAGTATAAGCAGGGTTTTAACAACAACGACAGACCTTTTTAGGATGCAGGGAGACCTATTTCAGGGTCACAATTTCAGCATTACCCTCTAAATGCCATATTTTCGCTACGATTTTCCAGCCATCAGACCCCTTAACAAAAGAGAGATGATCAACAAAAATATTTTTATGAGATTGCAAACGCAGTTTCACAACAGCGCTCAGATCGCTCAACCAATCAATTGCAATGATCTCATCCTGTCTTTTTTGATTAATGCTTGCAGGAGAGGGGCGTATCGCCACGTCCGCTCGAAAATCGGCGACGGGGTCTACAAATATTTCTCCTCCATCGGCATCAAATAGGCTCGACTTCTCATGAAATACCTCATCCAATTTTTCAGCATCACAATAGTGAATGGCATCCAGGTAGATTTTAATGGCGTCTGTTAATTCGTTTATCTGGTTCATGGTAGCTCCGATAGTATTTGTAATAATTCAACGAACACATATATAATGCCAATTCAATAGGCTCCGCTATAGGAGGACGTGCCAAATAGGATGGAAAACATGCCAAAGGGAAATTCCAATGTAATCAAGGAAGCACACAAGAAGGTTGTGGCCTTGGCTTACAGTGGTCTGTGCGTGTTTGAGTTTGGCATTGTGTCAGAAATTTTTGGATTGAACCGGCCAGAGATAAAGGGCCCGTGGTATAGTTTTCAAACGGTGGCGTTAGAGGCGGGGCCACTGCAAGCGGCGGGCGGATTAGAGTTTACTGCGTCGGGTTCCTTGAGTGATCTTGAGCAAGCAGAGATCATTATCATCCCCGGCTGGCGGGGAAAAGACGAAGCTGTGCCGCACATTATATGCCGCGCCCTGCAAGGTGCTCATGAGAGAGGTGCAAGGATCGTATCCATCTGTTCGGGCATCTATGTTTTGGCCGCCGCTGGATTGCTTGGGGGGCGCAAGGTGACGACCCATTGGAAGTACCTCCATGATTTTGGTGAAAAATACCCGCAGGCCATTTTAGAACCAGATAGCATTTACGTGGATGACGAAGATATCATGACGTCAGCGGGAAGCTCTGCCGGGATAGATTTGTGTCTGCATATTGTCCGGAAAGATTACGGGGCAAAAATTGCAAATTCTGTCGCCCGTCGTTTGGTGATGCATGCCCACCGGCAAGGGGGACAGACGCAATATATCGAACAACCTGTGCCCGAGGAGAAGGAGGCCCACCGTTTATCCGGGGCCCTCGATCATATCAGGTCAAACTTGGGTGAGACCCACAGCATATCAGATCTCGCCAACCTGTCGGGTATGAGCTCGCGCTCCTTCCAGCGGAAATTCAACACACTGACTGGAATGCCCGTGGGGCGCTGGATCATTCAGGAAAGACTGATGCAGGCGCGCACCCTTCTGGAGACTTCCGAGGCGTCCATCGATGACATTGCGCATGCTGTCGGCGTCCCTAATGTTGAAGGCCTCCGCTATCACTTCCGCAACCATTTCGGCGTTAGCCCCGGCCAATATAGAAAACGGTTTTCGGTTTAGAACTTCACTTCACCGCAAAACCGAATTCCAATGGAGTTTTCGTTGATTGCATTTGATTGTTAAGTAGTTTTTGCTTTGAGCAGTTCCATTATTTTAAGGTAATCGAATCTGCAAGTGATTGAATTTGTTCTGATATATTATCAAGCGCGCCCTTTTCGCCTAATGCGACTAGGCGAATATATATTCTGTCTTTTGGTATCGTGATATACTGTTTTATGAGATGTCCATTTTCGATGGCTTCGATGTAAAATCCAGAATGTCCGGCAAATTCTTTAGATTGAGCCACTCTGATTTTCGCAGCGCTGAAACCATTAGTAGACCGTAGCGCTTGTTCTGCAAAATTTGCAATATCTGCTGAACCAACAGCAGAGGATGCGCGTGTAATTACTGCCATTGGGAGTTTACCAGAAGGATCTGATCCCTCGAATGTCGTTAGTAATACTGATGATCCAAGTATTATATTTGAAATTTTGAAAGGATCGGTGGCTTGGAATGAGAAAGAAAGTAGAGCTAGTCTTTCCTTAAGTGATGGGATGCTGGAAAGGATTGTTGATTTCAGTGCCGCGAGTGCTTCTGCTTTTTTTGTGGTCTCTTTGTCCATGATATTAAAGGCAATTAGTACAGTTTTTTCACCTTCAAATAATGCCATATATTTAGTAATTTTTTGAGTTGAAACTTGTTGAGTCCCACTTAAAACCGAGATCGCTTTACCAGCGATAATTACATCTTCTTGACTAACAATTGAGATGCCTTTTGTAGAAAACCGCGCAGCAGATTCACGGCTATGAAATAGCTGGCTTAATTTGGCGTAGGCTTTTTTTGGCAGTTCAACGATCGTTATGCTTGAGTTATCTGATGGATTCTCAAAGCCTGAAAAGCTTTTTGATAAAGTAAACCCAACAGGAGGGGTCATTGATACAGTTGTTCCGGGTATTGCAACCGGCTCATTCGTTGCTGCCCAGCTAACTGATTGTAGACTTAAAAAAACAATCAAAATTGTTATCGAATTTTTCCAAATGTTATTCTTGGTCAAAACAATATTTCCTATAAATACTCTGTTGAATTTTAGGCCAGGGGGGGGACGTTTGCCTAAGCGCTTAATAGTATGGATCCGTGGGTCGAATAGCAATTGCTTAAACATTGTTGGATTAATATATTTCTCGTATGACGAGCGCTCCTTCCAACGGGAATTCAACACACTGACCGGAATGTCCGTGGGGCACCGCTATCACTTCTGATACCATCTCGGCGTTAGTCCCGGCCAATATAGAAAACGATTTGCAGTGTAGTATTTTGATTTATTGAGTGAGGAGAAAATGGGCTATACTATAACACAGAATACTGAAAAACTTGCCCGCAAGGCTGCTAGATTTCTCAAGATAGGTGCGCGATGCTGATGAAAAAAAGTTTGACTGTTTTAGTCTTAATATTCGCCGTTATGCTGAATAGTTCTGTTGGTTTTGCCAAAAATGACAAGGCCAAAGGGAAAGCCAATAAAAACAAGCATAATCAGACGGAATCTGTTGTTAATGATGTTGCCAATCTGATTAATCCAAACATCACAAGCCGGGAAATACGCAAGATCCTTGAAGGATATAACCTATCGACGGCGAAGTCATTGCCGCCGGGGATTGCAAAAAATCTGGCGCGAGGCAAGCCGCTGCCACCGGGCATTGCTAAAAAATCTTTCCCGCGAAATCAGTACACAAATCTGCCTCATTATGATGGCTATGAATGGGTTCGTGCCGGAACATCAATGCTATTGGTCGCAGTCACATCCCGCGTTATCGCCAAAGTGCTTGAAAGAGTGTTCGATTAGCGGTTGCAGGCCAATGACTGTCGATGATCATCGATCTAATCAGTGATTGACGCAATATCTCGCCGCCTTGAAAAAGATAATGAGCATTGGGTCATTGGTTGGAGCCACAGTCAGCTCCAGACCTGATTATCCAGTCATAACTTTCAAAAAGTTGAAGGCTTCCGCGGTGAGGGCAGGAGCCTCCAACATTTCTCTAGTTTTTAGTCATGACTGTGGCCATGGGCGCCGAATATATCCAAACCTGTGAAGATGAGGACTGCGATAACTATCGTGATGACAACAAGTCCCGCTGCAATCAAATATTTTGGCTCGGAGAATTTTGCTTTTAGTTTTGTCATGTTTAATTCCTTACTCATAATGTTTGATTTCGGTATATTCACCGTTGGTTTTTAGGGTGATTGTCATCGTCTTGGATGTCCGGTTTCGCCAGAACCAACCGTGAGATCCGTCAAAGGCGGCAATGATCTCCCCTTCTTTGCGTTGCAAGGAGCCTTTGCCGTAGTTGTGATAATCAATGTCCAGTTTCTTAGAGTCAGCATGGGTATCAAAATTGGCTATCCCACCATCAGTCTGCCATGTGTATTGGGTCTTGCTACCCTTCGTCATGACAACTTTAATCTCCGTGCCTTCATCAGGCTTAAGGGTCACTTGCATCTCATGCTTTAGAAGGGGGGCAGTTTGTTGCTCAGCCTTGGGTACAGTTTTAGTAACCTCTGGCGTAACAGCAGGCTTCATTTGAGGTTTGGAGGCTTTAGCCCTCTCTAACGCCGCTTCTTCAGCCAGTGATACTTTTATCTCCCCCATTTTCTTTAGGCCGGTGATTTCACCAACCCCCAATGGATCAATGCCATATTCCGATGGCATGACGACGGTAACAAGCAAGACCCCTGCGGTGATTGCAGCAAGTAGGGTGGATTTGGCCAGTTTTCCAGTTGAGGGGACATCCTGATCGGTCGGTATATTCGAATTGCGCATAGTATTTACTTTCATAGGTTCTTAACCTGAATTAGGAGACAAAATATCCGGTGATCTGGTAGCCCATTAAAAGGAAACCAAGCATCATTATCAAAACGTTCGCAGCGTAAGCGTGACGCAGGAAATTTCCGGATTTTCGCCAGTAATTAATAGCGATCAGGATGACGGCCAAGGCCAGGATTTGTCCAATTTCAACACCAACATTGAAGAAAATAAGATTGGCCAGCAATCCATCAGGTGAGATTTCATAATCCAGTATTTTCGCGGCCAAACCAAAACCGTGGAACAATCCAAATATAAAGGTGGCGATCTTTGTATCTGGTTGATAGCCAAACCATCTTTGGAAAGCACCCATGTTATCGAGTGCTTTATAGACGACTGAAAACCCAATGATCGTATCAATGATATAGGGGTTAATACTAATTTCCATCAATACGCCGGACAACAGCGTAATGACATGGCCAATGGCAAAAAGGGTGACGTAAATACCGACATCTTTCATGCGGTATAAGAAGAAAATCACCCCAAATAAAAATAACAGATGATCGTAGCCGGTCATCATATGTTTGGCACCAAGATACAGAAAGGGGATTGGTAAAATACCAGTGCTTTCTTGAATATATCCCTTATCGCCTTCGGTTACGCCATGGGCAAAGACTTCGGGAACAACCCCGAAGACAGCGGCAAAGACAATGATCCCGCCGATAAGAAAAAACAAACGCTCTCGACACAGAAAGTGTCGTGCAAAATCACTCATTAATGGAAACTCCACTATGTTACGTTTTTAATAAAAAGGAAGAGGAAGCGCGCAAGACGTATATGTAAGGACTAATAAAATCCTACAGTCTGTGCGCGTTCGAACTCTTCTTTAAACCCGAAAACGGTGTGTTGAGAGATAGACGGGAGGATAACTTCGTCTTGGTACGGTCCCGTCTGTAGGCACTGGTATACCAATGGACACAAAGCCATAGTCCTTTGGCCGCATTAAAATAGGCGTAAAGCCAAAGTCGATATTAGGTTTGATTTTGAGCGCGATAATCGAAGGCGATCGGTCGGAGCCCGACAAATCCATTTTCAGATAGTCGTTGTAATAGGTGACGATATCCAAATCTATCGCATGATGCGCTGCATCGGTCTCACCGTCCAAATGCTCAACGATAGTATGATCAGCACTATGATCATGCTTCTCGTCAGCATTTAATAAATTTTCGCTGTGACTTACTTGTTGCGCATGAATAGCATGGGCCGCACCGTGGGGCATCCATTGCAGGAATGCCGAAAATGCAAGTAACATACAGGCAAATAGGGATAAAAATTTGTTCACAGGTGATAAAATAATCCAAAGAATAAGAACAGAAGATGACTGAATGTGCTTCTTTTGTCTATTAAATTTAATTGCAATTTTCCAAACAAGAAACCTCTAAACAATAAGCCAAAATGGGCAAAAAATATCATCGCTACTCAAGTAAGAAGGGACTAACTCAAGTATCTTTAAAAGTCGCTTTCTATTAAGAGCCCTGTATAAACTTCTTTTAGTACTGTCCTGTTATATTATAAAAATTGGCTGCTGTGTGCCAGAAGTAGACGTTAAGGGAAGATGTCTAATGTCAGCTCTGAGCTCTTTTAAGACCTTCAGTATAATTACTCACATTGGCGGTTTTCGGCCAAATTCCCTAAATCACTTCTGTTCGCAGCAGTACATGTCGCGTACTTTCCGTTTACAACTCGAATGAAACCTTAAATGAACTGGGGTTTTCGACATTCCGATCTACTAAGTCACGAAGCGAGTGTGTATTCTTAATGGTCTTCATTCCATATTTGGTAAAATTCTGAGCGTTTAGAATATGTTTTGATAACAAGGGATTGGTCAGGGCTTGAGTAAATGCATCAGATGCTACCATTGTCGTCATAAGATCTCCGAAAAGAGCTCCATCGGAAGGGTCTTCGGCAAAAAGTCCGACAAAGAACTCAACATTGTCGACGTCACCATATAACTCCTTGAGCTTATTCGCTAACTCCTTGTCAGACGTCAAATCATCGAAATCGTCTAGCTCATCTTCCCCGAATTGAACGCGGTAGTCGTTAAAACTCTGCAACCGAAACTCTCTCCCCAATTGGATTGCCGAATGCTCTGCAGCAAGCAGAAAATCGGGGGTGTTGTGCAGAGAAACTTTGCCCGCCCTCTGACTGGATCCTCCATCGATAATCGCACCCAATCCACTTTCCAATAGAACAGAATTATTCAACATGAATTCCCGCTCATTATAGTGTTGGCCGCCGATTGTCACTTTGTCAGGGATCAATCCATGCCAGCGATAGAGCAAGTCAAACTCCAATGAAATCCAGTTTGTCCGGTACCATTCCTCTTCCTCAAGAAAGGAATTGTCCACCATAAAGATTGGTGCTTCAACTGGCGAAATGTGATTGATGTAATCTTCGATGACTATGTTCAGCAGCAGAACAATATTAATGTTACGCGCTGTTTGGAACAGTCTTTCGTCATCCCAGGTTGAGTTTCGGGTCTTGAGTTCATCACAAAGGCGATTGTGTTCACGCAGAAACAATGTGCTGATAGCCGTGTAACCAAAGGTCGAATTGCCGCGTTCTAGTCCAGAGGCAAAATAATTTTTCTTCCGCGCTTCGGCATCTCCGAACCTGCCGCGGATATATTCAGCACGGCGATCCTCTACATATGGCAATTTTTCGTATTCAGGTTTCACGCTTCCATTGTCGTTGTACAGGTTGTCAGGAAACTCCTCTCCATTGACAAACTGGCTCTTGAGTTTGCCATCGCCCGCCATCGTCCGAAGCATCAATGTTGTCTCTTCTTTTAGACCGTAAATCTGACACAAATCGATTTCGTGGTTAGAAGTATTTTTCCGTTTATCTGTTGGGTCAACCCTGAGAAAGCTGTCGGTGAACCATTGAGCGAAGAAAGGGAATAACAAGCTCGATCTCGGGCAATCAATCTGATTATCCCGCTTGAACAAGCCTGTGACATCACCATAATCGGAAGGAGACAAATATGCCGAGTCTACAGGTAAATTTCGAACGTAGTTGTCCGATGCAGCTCTCAGATGTCGCCCTGAGAAAGTACGATCCGTCAGAGATGGCCACGAGACATAATCGCAAAGTTTACCCACATCTTTTGATTTAGCATCGGACCAAAGACTATACGGACGTGGGCGAGATGTTGTTGCCTTGGCGAAACCATTAATCGCTGTTTTACTTACAAATTCTGGCGCGACACCATGACCAATTTTAGCAAGTAGTTCCGTAAAAAATCCTGGCATGATCAATCTCCCCAACACACTCGATTATCGAATGTCTTCTAATTCGTACATTGGTGATAAATTAAAGAAGCAAATTTTTTGGGCGGTAGAAAAACTCTTACTAATCTCCTCTTAATCGATTGCTTCAAAAACCATCCATATTGTTAATTATGTTATTATAATACACATAAATCTAAATAAAAAGAAATTGGATTTTATGTTCGAGATTAAAAAACGGCTATTTCGGTTAAGACCCCAATTTTGGGCAAAATTAACCGTCAAAAGCCGCATATTCCCTATAATAAGGGTGCGCGTGAAAGTGTTGCGCCGATCGATTGAGACCACCGCTAGAAGGAGACATGGGGGAAAGATGTTTAAAGTAAGCTCCGAGCTCAAAGTGACGTTTTTCGGTACCACACCCAACGTCCACATTTGGGAGCCTTGGGGCCGTTAGATGACGTCATTGCCCTCCAGAGATTGTTGAAACTTGGCCTTAGGCAACAATCGAAACCGCGCATCTGAGACTTTGGCGCTCAGAATCCGGTCACACCGAAACACACGGGGTGCACTTCGAAGGTGATCAAAAGCCAGCACATACCAGACCGGGTAATTCAGCAATATATAGTGTGGCTCCATACTCCTGTTCGATATTTCTCCAGATTCTTTTTTGTATCTGATGTCCAAAACACTTTGATCAAGAAATGCTTGATGCAACGTCTGAACTGAGGGGGCGTTGGTGGTGACGGTGGTTTTTTGAACGAATGTTGATGCCGTTGTACCTATCAGTATTCTGGATTTCAAACCGCTTACTTTGTGGCGTTTGTCAGATGAGAATGATGCAATTAACTGATGTCGGATTGATGTTAAATTTGCAAGAAACATAGGTGAGTTCATTTGTTCAGCAACGGCTAGGCTGATTAGCAGATCAACGGCTTCAGAGTAATTCAGGTTTAGACGCCCTACGCCCCAGTTCTGATCTAGACGAACGCCGCCACCGCGACCACGATCAGCATCAATCGGTAGTCCTTGGTCGCGCATAAGCTGTAGGTCACGTGCAATTGTACGTTCGCTGACATTGTGTAAATCAGCAAGGCCTTTGATGGTGCACAATCCATCTTGCTTTAGTTGAGCTGTTAAAAGCTCAAGCCGTCTCAGCCTATCGTTAGAATTCGTACGAACCATTAAACAAATAGGACATAAAATGTCTTATTTGACAATATACTTATCGTGACACTAACAAATCAAAGGAGACATTGATGTCACCCATAACCGTTTTAGCGCCTATCAAGCTTGCCGAGGGCAAGACCGAAGCCGACTTGCTTGCTGCCTCCAAAATTTTTCAACGGGACTTCGTTGCGCACGAAGCTGGCGTGTTACGACGCGAGCTAGTGCGCAAACCGGACGGGACATATATAGACATTGTCCAGTTCCGTAGTCAAAAAGACTATTTGGACGTTGTCAAAAAGGAAATGGAATCGCCGATCTGTGCCGCTTTTTTTTCCGTGATGGATCTCAGCGATTTTGACCCTGATGCCGAGATGGAAGTTAATGTCTCGCTCGAAACCCACTAACTGTTTTTTATGGTGGTCTGATAAAACAGGCCACCCGTTTCTCAGTTCACATTCCCGATGCAGCGGACATTCTATTGGTAAAGTCGGAGAGCTGCTTTTTCTCGATTGTAGACGAGCCAAATTTGAAATACAACTTAGGTGGGTGTTTGAATTCAACCGAACGAAAAAATAGGCGAAACTTCCTCTTAGGATCAGAAGAGGACATGTGCTCCTTTGTGCCAGAAGGAGACTTTAACCCTGCAGTTCTATTTATCCGCTACTGAGAATTTTCCGCCCCTCCCTTGATCTCGTTTTTCGGCTGGTTCGAGTGTCCTGCGAGTTTATCATTTCTTTGCTTGTCGTTGCCTGTTTGCTCGGCTGAGAAAAAGCAGTATCCCCGTTGGCTTATGCAGCAGGCTTCGCCGATGACCAGTGTTAGTCAAACAAGCGCCTCCTCTTCAGGCAATGGCTTGAGAAGACCCCATATCTTTACAACGCTTAATTTTGCAGGGCCTTCACAGCTGCACCTGTTTCGCGCACGGTTTGTTTGAACGGGATCGGTGTCCAGCCAAACAATTGGCACGTCTTGGAATTGTCATTGCCTAGATTCATGCCAAGAAACCCCAACATGCCTTTTGCCTCTCGATCAAATAATGCAATGAACCGCAATATGAAGTTTGGAGCAAGTCGCGTGCTTGGGCCTTTGTAACCTTCGTCTTTCAGGATTTGGGCCACTTCGGCAAAGCCGTGAGGCATTGTATCAGACGCGATAATCCGCAGGCTAGCCGCATCAGGGTGGGTCAGTGCTTTTACATGTAAGGTTGCAACATCACGAACATCGACCATAGCAAAGGCAGACTTTGGTACCATGGGCATCTTGCCCCGCAACATTTGATCGATCATGCTCATGCTAGCGCCAGTGATGTCACGTCCTAAAGGTGGGCCCAACACCGCACCTGGATTGATAACCACCATTTCCATCTTGTCGTCACTGTTTTGTCCGTTCATAAAGTCCCAAGCCGCTTTTTCAGCGAGTGTTTTACTTTTTGCATAAGTGCTGACGTCCTTGGCGTTCACATCCGTCCAATCACTCGGCTTGACCGTTCCAGTCTTCATGCTGCCCATCATCGATATGGTCGAGCTGGTCAGTACAACACGTTTAATACCAGCCTTCTTGGCTGCACGAAGCGCACGCAACGTTCCCTCAACCGCAGGTTTTATCATCTCGTCCTCAGACTTGGGGTTCGCAATCGCAAAAGGCGAGGCGATATGCATAACATAGTCACACCCCTGCGCTGCTTCGTCCCAGCCAACGTCATTGGCGAGGTTTAGCTCAACAACGGACAGATTGGTTGTATCAATACTGGAAGCCGCCAGCGTTTCGCGGACTTCCTGTTCTTTGGCTTTGTTACGTACTGAGCCCCGAACAGCAAATCCCGCTTCCAATAATTGCCGGGCGCAATGCAACCCGATGTAGCCAGACACTCCAGTCAAAAGAACAGTTTCAGTCATTTTCGGTCCTTGGTTTGATGTCTAAACAGCACCCTACAATAAATATTAGCAAAGTCATTATAAATATTTCATCATATACGAATCTGATTTTGGACTAATCGTCCTTGATCACTATGGCCCGGAATTTACTGAAGCTGGAACGATTGCAACTGAAGTCTCGTTCAATGATCATAATTGGCACGAAAGTACCAACGCGAGTAAACATTCAAAGACGGAGTGTCTTACTTACGTATATAGCAACACGTAGAATCCAAATTCAAAACATTCGGATGAAATGGGTCGCAAAAATGAAGACAAACGCGACAGCCGACATAAACAGTGCGCGAAGGAAGCTACATCTTTTTAACTCGCGAAGCTGCGACACTTTAAGCAGCTCTATGCTATACTCATTGACTGGATCGCAATAACTGGCGGCGTCTTTGAGTGCCTTTACACTGCCAAATTTTGTTGGGTCAACGTAAAGAATTCGGTTCTATTTCTGACTGTTTTGGAATTTTCTCGGCCGATTTACGGGTGGGGTACAACACAAAACCGAACAGAAATATTGGCAAAATAACACTGGAAGCGACCGAGATCGTAAGTAGGTTCAACTCTGATGCTCTGGGCAATAGGCCCTCAAATTTACCGATAACACCCAATGCCAATATAAATCCAACGCCAACGATTTGCGCCTTTGTGTCATCGGCGCGTGCCGTCGTTTGTGCCTCGATAAGACTATCGCGCAGCAAGTTCAAAGATTGTTGGGCTGAAGGATTCATTTTCTGTTGATCAGTCCTAAATCACCGGTTCGTTTGGAATGTTGGCTCATAGTCTGTCTTTCGTGGTCGTCCGATGGGTGCCCATATTTAGCACTTTTATAAAAATCGTTTAATCTAATGCGAAGTCGGGCTCAGTAGGACGAGGGTATTAAATCAGCCAATTTTCGTGCGAGGTACCGTGATTTGATGATCAATCGGTACCCCGTAATTTGGAGCGTTAGCGGTCAGTTGTCGCTGAGCCGGATATAAGGGCTTGCCGCACAATGGCTTCGTCTTCCAGGCATTTCACAAATGCCGGATGTGCTTTCGCGCGTTTCATGTAAACAGCCATCTTAGGCCAGC
>Ga0209826_1001111_pt1 | contig 18952 bp, 24 predicted proteins | sample GOMGulsemesocosm_5_FD_184637 | JGI IMG/M metagenome (GOLD analysis project Ga0209826, IMG submission 184637) | Methane-oxidizing microbial communities from mesocosms in the Gulf of Mexico - GOM15C Gulf of Mexico (SPAdes) (version 2) | ecosystem: Environmental > Aquatic > Marine > Cold seeps... | reverse complement strand
GGCCTATTGGCTTTAAAGTTGAAGCGGCAATTCAATTAATTACTGATTTGCACGTTGAAATTCTTGCTGGTAGTTTTATTAAAAAGGAATTAGCCAAAAGTCAAATTGATATCGATTTTCGTGATACCGGTCTTAAACAATATCAAGAGCAGGCTTTTGATATTGTATTTGCGCAATTAGAAAGCATGTAAATTCAAGTTCATATTTAATGAAACATAACACACTAGCTTTTTAAACTAAAAACCCCGTAAAGCAAGGCTTTACGGGGTTTTGAAACAGTATGGAACACTGAGAAATGGCGAGGCGTTGCCTACATCATGCCGCCCATGTTGCGGTAACTATCTGTTTAATAAGAAAAACAGAATGGGTGTAAAATGAAAAACCCCACTTTATACCCTTACCTAATTTAGCTCTAAAATGATTAAAAATTATTTTTTATTTATTTCTATATTTTAGTCAATTAGCGCGACTTAATCCATAGTTTCACACGGCTAACCTGCCAAATAACAAAATTCATGGCTGAACTTGATATTTATTGACCTCTAAAGCATAAAAACAATACAGTCAATTAATTTTAGGCTAATATTATATCTTGCCAAATATATAGAGTTCACCTGTATATATCGAAAAAAAACAACTGAATTTATTGATTAATAATGCCCCATAAAAAAAGCACTCTTGTAGTAATAGTTAGTATTGTACTTGTTAGTCTGATCTTTAGTCATAACCTCTACGGTTATTTAGAATTAACATTTAATAAATTGGCATCCTTTCCTAAACCAAGTGACAGTTTGAATACACGAGTGCAGACGAAGAAAAACGAAAGCAACTATCGAGTAAAGACTACAAAAAGAGTTAATCAATTATCCAATACATCTTATAGTCCACAAAAATATCCTTCTCAAGCGAAGAAAGTCAAAATAGATAAATGCAAACGCGATCTACCAAACATAACAACAAAAACTCAAAAATATACACAAGATGATGGTTCAATTGGCTATAGAACCGTAAAAAAATACTATGAAATAGATACTAATTTAGGTAAAGGTTATGAACCATTTTTAACCGAGTTAAATCTAAAACTTAATGCCACCTTTCAATATATTGAACGTCAGTTAGGCATAAAATTCATGAGAACAATAAAATTAAACTTTGTATTTCAAACATCAAGAGAGGATTACGAAGATTATTTGAGAGAATTAGAGCGTTCACCTAAAGGCAACCAAGGTATATATCTTAGCTTTAATGATTTATCAATTATTGAATTAAAAAATCATAAACAAGGGATAAGAGTTGCGATACATGAAGCTATTCACGCTTTTAATAGAGCTTACTGGGGTGATTCATTTCGATTTTTTAATGAAGGCATGGCTGAATATTTTGAATCAATCAGCACTAATGGCGTACTGCCTCCATTCAACTTTTCATCGTTGAAACACCAACAATACCCGATACAAATATCAACGCTATTATTTTCAGAAACTGATTGGCATAGTAATAATAGTCATGAACTATACCAAAACAGTAAAGCACTATTTCATTTCTTAATGAATAATGAAAAAGGTAGAAAAGTAGTTTTGAAAATAATGAAACTTGAAATGAAAGAACACTGCACGACATTATCTAAAGAGACTATAGAAGACGTACTGTTTGATGTATTTCCAAACCATGAACAAGAATTTAATTATTGGTTTACAGATGGTTTAAATGATTTTCTAAACAATGAGTAGAATAAGGTTAACACTTATTAATCCACAATTGCACTTCACTAAGCCGCCAACCAACTCTTGAAGTTGAAAGTGCTACTCTTGATGGAAATTTACCAGCGTTTTCTTGTCGCCAAATAGACGTGCGAGAAAGCCCTGTTAGCCGCTGAACTTCTTTAGCATTTATAATACGCTCAACTCCATCACTTTTGGGCTCAGGTGTAAGTTTCCCTTGAATACTGTTTAGTATGTAATCTACTAGCTGGTAGCCAAAAAATTCACTTTGGTTATTAGTTACCTGTATGTATTCAATTTTTCGTTTGGTTTGTAATTTTTGCAGCTCAGTGATCGGGCATCTTAAAAACAAAGCGGCTTCAACTTGGCTAAACCTTTGGTATAAGGCAATACCCATATTATTCGCTAGTTGTTTAAGTTGCTCTGAAAATGGTTGTTCCATCACACCGCTTATTTTTCATAAAAGAATAAAAATAATTTGAATTTATCTTAACAAAGGCTCAGTATTGTTTATACCGTAATTAGAACTATTTGTTTATGCCAGACGTTGCCAGTACTTTTAATCCTAAAGATAATTCATTAATCGAACGAGTTAATGCGTTTAGAGCTGTCTTACAGGAAAATCATAATATTGAGCTTAGTCTTAAATATAAAAATGATAAAGAGTGGCTTGGTACTACTGAAGAAATTAAATATGCTCAACAAGTTTCGCTAAATAGCTTACAACAAGCGGTAAAGTCTTTAAATAAAGCAGACCTACAAGAAGCCAAAACACTCGGCATACTCTCCCCTGAAGAAGCTCAACAGGCTAAAGTTTTAAAAGCAAAATCTGACTTAAATAATTTAAGTAATAGTCATAACCAAAAAACTCATGATAGCCACAGTAAAAATCAATAACGAATTATATTGATATAACCTCAATTATCAATATTCTCTAGTAAACTGATTTTACTAGTTATTTCAATATACTCGAAATTATTAAAATAACAGAGTTAATATAAATAACAGGTTATTTTAAAATTATTTGCATAACTAATATTTTTCAGTATATCTATTATTGTGATTTATTTAATAAAATCAGTTATATGAAGATAACAGTATATAGCACCAAATGATCTGCATGAAAAACGCCCATTGCAACGAATTTTGTTTTAGATAAAGGGTACTGCGTGGGTACTAATGAGCCTTATCATATTTACGATAGCTTTTTACCTGACGAAAATTTTTTAAGCCTAGATTTAAACGAGCCTTTCCCATTAATTCCTAACAATGTTGATATAATTTTTGATCTTGCTGGTTCAATATCAAAAACAGCTTTGAGTATTAGCTCTGCTATAAAGCAATCAGATGTTGTTTTGATACCCATTTATAACGAGGTAAAATCAATAAAGTCATGACTACATACTATTGCTGAAGTTTTACAGTTAAATAAAAACATTATTGTTATTGCCACTAAGTTACAAAAAAAGAAAAGCAGTGATATTTTTACAGACTGGGGAAAGTCTGCCGATGCGCTAAATATAAAAGAAGCAGTTCAAGCGAGTTTTTGAGAAAACATTCCCGTATTACCATTAAAATTTTCAGCCGTTTTTGATGCCATATTTGAACAAGAAAAATCAATTTCACAATTAATGGCAACTTCAGGGTTAGCTAAATATCAGTACAGGGAAGTGAATGATCAATTCAATGCTATTTATCACCTAATTAATTCAAATTATGCCAAGTAAAAACAACTTATCATCATTTAAGGTTAACTCTAAAAATACCTTGTTGAATATAGCTAAACAGCCAATACCAACTACGGCATGAAGAAAACCTAAACCTGTAACTGAAAAGCAATCTGAGCTTATTGGTTTAAGGTTCACACTATCTGAGCTAGAACAAATAAAAGCTAAAGCCTGATTAATACCCGTTGCTACTTTTATTAAAAATGTATTACAGACAAAAACAGATATACTTGATTAATATTTTTCTGCTAAATTAAGATTGAGATCAAAGCTGATTTTCTTCTAAAAATCAACCAATTTACCGCTAGAGGTGTTATGAAAAATCTATACTTATTTTTATTACTGATCACTTTTTCTGCTTCTAGTGTAGCCTCAACTGTTATCTCAAAGCTATTTTTAGAATCACCACAATCAGCAGCCAATATACTCAGCTTTGAAGACATAGACCAAGTTAAAAATAAGTTGGAATTTACAGCTTGGATTAGAGCTAAAACAATCAATAAAACTCAAAGTCGATTAAAATTTAAGATCAGATTACAAAATAGCAATAGTAACTTACACATTGTATTTGAACAATTAGCTAATAATCAGTTAAAGATGCACATGGTTGGTGTTGAAGTAAACGACAATGGCACTCCAATGACCGCCATTCAAGATAAAAAGACTAAAAAAATAACTTTATTAAACCCACCTGAACGAAAAAAATTAACTGAGCTACCTAATAAATCATTTGAAATAAAAAGTTTTAGTACGATGAAAGTAGCAGTAACTGGTTTGCAAGAAAGAACATTAAAAATTGATATTAATATTGGCAATCAAATAGAAAGCTACCTAGTTGATGTAAACTTTGGTATCAACTCTGTTGATATTGGTCACCTTTCAGGGGAGTTAAATTTGCTCAATTTAACTTACGAATAGCATTTAACAAATCATCCTGAATTATAAGGAGAACCATGAAAAACATAACAATTCTGCCACTTTTTACTAGCCTTATTTTTTCTGGCTGTTCAAGTGTCACTGAAGATTTAAATATTGATACCACTGAATATATCACTCATTTTCGTTGTTACAATAAAGAAAAAACCACAGAGCATTACCTTGTTAATCAATTCCATCAAAAACCTAGCATTGAAGATAAAAGATGCGAAATGGTGTTAACAAAGCACAGAATAGAAAAACAATTAAAAATTGAATTATTTGATTGCCAAGCAATTCCAGCTAAAGATGTACCTAATGATTTAGATAAAGATAACTAATTATAATTGATAGAAAATTTAACTGTTTAAATGGAAATCTAAAATTTTGAAACGCTGTAGATGTAAAGAAAAATCAGATTTGTTTGATGTACTTACACAGCAATATTTTTGTGGTTCATGTTATCAAAACGCACTAACCGTAAACTTGATATTTGTGAAATTCCCACACTTAAAACTCAGAATGGAACAGCGATATAATATTGAACTGACCGTTGATATATACCGAGAAATGATAAGGCAAATTCAAGATGAAACCTTACATACTTACGATGAAAACAGCTCGCTATATTTAAATGGTAATAGATTAGCTAAAAGAAATTTAGAGCGGCATTTATTATATATCGAGGGTCAAAGTATATTAACGATATACTTAAACATCAAAAGCCCGTTAGACGCCTGTATATTAACAGCGTTACCTGTAAAAAATATGGACGGAGTAAAAACGAAAGGATTAAAGCGCTAAACTTTATTTTTATTAATAACGCTCAGATCATCAACAAATACACAGCTACCATAATCTAATCCCATATTTTCTTGTAATGTTGCCTGTAACATATTTAATTCTTCCGCAGTTAAAGGCACTTTTGCAGTAATGGAATGATTAACTAATTTCCCATTTTTAGTACATTGATGAGGATATTGGTATTTAATCTGAGGCTGATTATTTGCCTTTTCACCTAAAGCACTACAAGATGATAAACCTAAAATAAAAGTCACGTTAAATAAAGTGATTAAAGCTGAGTTCATGTGTTTAATAAGCATATAATTCAAATATAGAGTTCATCATTGATTAGTTGATAAAGACAAGTAGTTAAGGCTACTTACTGTTTCTTAATAACTTTAAAAGCTCACTTTTCCCCTCGCCTGTTAATTTATTAAAAAATTCATCAGCTCTTGCCTGTCTTTCTTTCTCTTCACTCTCTTTCAGTTTTCGAACTTTTTCTAATTCATTAAGTGCAAACTCAGGAGTAGGGTTAGAAAGCAATATTTTCATACATTGTTCAATACAATCAAGGTGTTGGTAGTAGGTGTTACGTGCATCCTTGTTGTAATAGCTAAAAGTTTCAGACTTTAGTTTACTTGTTCGCCACTGTACTAACGTTTTTAAATTGGCATTGCCAATAAATGGAAATATATATCCATCATAAAACCATTCAATTTGAGGTAAATGAGGGCTACTATTTTTAATCATAACAAGCCCCACCCGTTAAAGTTTTTCAATAGTAATATTGCCAATCCGTATTTTATCTTCAAGTGATTCTAAGCCAGCTTTAAAATTTATATCACCAATGCTTGCTTTCACTTTACGGTAAAAACCAAATTTATAGCCAAAAATATCATTTTCAATGTTTTGCCACATAGCTAAAGAGGGTTCATCAATTTCAATTAACTTCTCTTGGTTTTCAACATCCGTAATTACTAATTTTAAATAGCCTTGATTATTACACTGCCATTCTAAATCAACTTGTAGCCAACGATCATTAGCTTTAGTCCAATCAACGCTGCCTAAAATAGTATCTTGTTCACCATAATTAATTCTTAGATCTTCAGCCCCATCACTTCGCTTAGCGGTTATGGTTAGTAATGGGTGATCAGCACTGCCTTTTATTTGAAAAAAATGAGTAAAACTTGTACTTAAGTTTAAGTCGTCTGCTTTAAATTGCCAGCTAAGTCTCATACGATTACTTTCTGTACACAAAGCATCATCAGAACTATTAGCATAAGTTTTAATTTCTGCTCGTTGACGGTCAGTACTTTCAATTGGTAAATCTCGATCACCATCTTCTTTAAGATGAAGAACATGAACAAAATGGTCACCAACAAGGCTACTATTCTCAATAGTTAAATGCGTGCTATCATGACTTTCTGGTAAATCTACACTACCGCTAGCAAATTTATCTTCAACTTGTTGTACCGCGGTTTGGCTTGAATCTAAAGAAGGGGTTAACTCAACCTTTGACTGAATTACTTCAAAGTCAAACAGTTCGGTGTTAGAAAGATAACCATCATTTATAGTTAGTGAAATTTGGTACTCACCCGTAACTTCAGGAGAAAAATCAAAATAATCAACATTTGTAATACCAGTAAGGGTACTTTGCTCTGGTTGTTTTTCTATTGACCAATTAAAAGTAAGTTCACGACCTTCAGCATCAACAGAGCTACTAGCATCAATACGCAAAAGCTCATTTAAAATAACAGTGTTATTTTCTAATAGTGAGCCTAATGATAAATCAGTTGATATTTGCGGTTGGGTATTTTCACCCACAGTTAAAGTGTAAGTTGCTGAGCTTGTTAATTGGTTAGTACTTACAACAAGTTTTAATACGTAATCACCTGACACATCAGGTTGAATTTCAACATTTACTGTACTTGAATTTAACAATGTTGCCGTGCTTGAATCAGGTTTAGCATTTAACTGCCATTGATATGTTAACGCGCTTTCTCCCGTGCTTTTATTAGCAGATAAAGTAGCATTATCACCAACTATAATATCTGTCATCTGGCTTTCAATAATAGCAACGGGCATTATAACTTTTTCAGGGTTATCTCCTGAACCACCACAACTGAATAAAAATTGACCTGAAATTAACGCTAAAATAATTTTTTTCATCAATACACCGTAATACAAAAATGTAAATAAAATAGAGGGGAGAGCTAAAAAACATACTCCTGTTTTTTAGCTGATGCAATTTAAAAATGAACTAATTACGAAAAAATTATTACTTAATGTCTTCTTGTTGCTAGCTAAATGTGACTACAAGTTTTTCAGGTGATTTCTTCGCCTTTGAATACCGTCTATTAAGTCTTCTTGCTTGTTTCCTTTTAACTCCATAGCTTTATTGTGTTTATTACCATAGTGCCATAAAAACGCACCAAATAAGGCGGTAATACTAAGTGAAATTTCTGCTGTGAAACCATAATTTTGAATAGCCTCAATAACCAAACCTGTTGTACCTAAAATAAAGCCGATACCAGCAACTTGATTGCCTTGCCCTGCTAAATATGACAAAGACGACAGTAATAAAATAGCTGTAACAAAAAATGCGACAACAATGGTATATTTAATAATAACAGTTAATATCTCTTGGCTTATATTAGGCATTTTAGCCACATGCTCACTGTGATATATCAGCACTAAACCAATAGCAGCAATAATACTGATCATAATAAAAACTTGAAATAATACTCTTATAAGCTCAACGGTATTATCATGCGCTTTACGTAATAGTATATTGATTGCAGTAGCAATGTGTCGAGTGAATACCTCAAACATTACTAGGGGATAACCAACAACAGTCAGCCAGAATGGTAAACTATTAATATCAATGCCTAGCTTAATTAACGTGATACTGGTTAACTGAGATATAGCCTCACTAAAAGAAGGGGCTATTATTTGGGGATCAAGAATATACGCCACAACACACCTTATATTGAAACCCTAAATTAGGATCAAAACGAATGAAAAAAAACAATAACGACAAGGATTATATAAAACTTAATGTTGCTATTGAGTATAGAAGTAATTCACATCTTTTATTAGTAAAAGTACGCGATGTTATGGATGATGATGAATTTGATCGTACGCTTTATGTTGAAATTACCAAAAGGCTTACTAAAGAGTACCCTAACGAAAAGATCTCGCCTGAAAAGGTAGCTTATAGAGTGTGTAGTAATAGTTATAATGTTACACGCCATAGAATATCAACTGATGATACTTATTATCATGATATGGGGCGTGTGGAAGCGAATATTAGCTATCTACTTCATAAAAAATTAAATCACTTTATTGAATATAAGGGACAGCGTTATTTTGTACGTTTACCTATAGCGCCTGAATCAGAAGCTGAAGCAATTATTAATGATTTTCTCATTGAAAAATACCCTAATGATGATTTTGATCCTGCTGAAATCGATTATGAGTCATGTTTGCCAATAGCAAGGTTCGATGACCATGTTATTATGAGTAACAAAGGTGATGGCTTTGATTTTGAGTTAACCCAATTTAAAAATTTAATTGAGATAATGATTTACTGTAGTCAGGTAGAAAAAGGTATATTACATCATGGCTTGATTGAAACAATAAAATCAGCAGATGATGAAATTCAAATTATTTCAGAGTTCAAAGCTGTCACATTTCATTTAATTGCTTTTAAAACAAAATATATAGCGCATATTGCTTATGCGTTTATTGGTAATGACTTTATTGAAAATAATGAACCTGTCTTTGGTTGCATGACGAAAAAAGAAGTGAAAAAAATTGCGGATCATTACATGGACGATACCACTTACAAAAATTGGTTTGGTGCGCGTTTAAAAATAGTGTAACAGCGGTTAATGTATTTAAAAATATGGCTTTACCCTACAAAGCACTTGTAATAGACTAATTACATAATAATTTTCAACTACTTCCTTTACGCTCTTTTTGAGTCCTGTATTGAATTTATTATAATTAAAATGCGTAAAACCTTAATATATGTGGTGGTATATTAAGGGCATTTTTATTTTCTTGACTTTGCTTCATAAAATATACAATAGATAAGCCTAACCAAAACTTCCTATAAAGAAAAATAAACAAATTTCACTGCGTTTGAATTATCAAACTCGGTGTTATGTTTGTTTATTTTGAAAATATTTTACGGAGGTTTTATGGCACATATTGCCACAGCAAAATTTATTGAGTTATTTAAAGATTATCCGCTCAAATCACAAGATAATAAAAAAGATCCCTTAGTTATTGCCAAAGTTTTTGATACGTTTGGTAGTGCTACTTGGTTTTTAACTGAATTTGATCCTAACGATAATATAGCTTTTGGTTATGTTACTGGCTTGCACTCTAATGAGTTTGGCTATGTATCAATAACTGAGCTGGAAGAAATTAAACACGACCAATTAGGTGTTCCTCGAATTGAGCGTGATTTATATTTTACTCAGCAACCACTTAGTCAATTAGTAGAGCTTTAATCAATATTAATAATTTACTGCCTGACTTTTTAAAGCCGATATTTTATCGGTTTTTATTTTTGCCCGTTTTTGCAATAAAAGCACAAAAAACTTACGTCTTTAAGATATGCCAGAGCTATAAAGATCAAATGTTAATTGCTTGCCATTTTCATCAACGAATATCACGGAGATATTCAAAAGATCAAATACCTTGTTTAAATCCCACGGATAAATACCACCAATAGGCACAGTGCTGCCAATTAAATGCTTATAAATCTGAGTAAGTACTTGCTTACCTTTGTTGTTGCCAAAGTGTTCAAGTACTGTTTGCTTTAAGTGTCGCTCATCAACGGCTATTCCTGTATTACATGAACTATTGCCGCTGACTGTAAGCTTTAGTACGCTTTTACCTGTCATGTCATTCTACAATAATTTAAGTTTTTTAGGGCTAGCACCTGAACCACCATAAGCGAATAAGATTTGACTGAAAAATAACGCTAAAATGATCTTTTTCATCAATTCACCGTAAAGCAAAAAAATAGGGGATTATAGTGCCCAAATTAATTATCATTTTGTTTAAATATTTTTACAATACGTACAGTTGGAGGAATACATTGCTGATTATTGGGATAATGTTCTTTCATACACTCATATAATGCCGAGTCTCCTAATTCCTCATACTTGTGATGAATTACTTCAGTAGAAAATTGTCCCAAATAATATGTATAGAGGTTAATAAAAATTAGCACTATGAATACAAATATATAAAAGGAATAAGTAATGAATATCTTTGCTGTTAATCTAGATAAAGAACTCAACAGTTTTTTCCCTTTAATTTTACTCTTTTTAAGGAATATAATAGCTCATTCTTTAACTTGGTATTTTCCATCATTTTATTTCTTCCAATTTTTTATATAATTAAAGCTTTAATAAATACAAATAATATTGATTAATAAATTTCCAGAAAATAAATCAACTTAAAATTTATCTATCTTGGTTTCACAGAAAAGCTGTACTGTATGTTCAAAAGTTTTCTTTGCATTTTCGACTATAGTTTCTACCATATCTTCTAATCGACCTTGTAAACCAACACAACTAGACACTATTTTTTGTTTTTGAATATCAAGTTGTTCTTTAGTTATTTTTCCATTTTCATACATCAATTCAAATCGTTCAATTTGAGAGTTTTCTAATTCAAAATTTTCTTCGGCAGAATCAAAAGATAAAGCAACAAGAGATTTAGCCATATCATTAGCTAAAATAACAATTTCTTTATCTATAACAGCAATGTCTGCTTGATATTTTATGTAGTCTTCTTTTTTTGCTTTATCTAAGCCTAACTCTAATTGATGTCTAATATGATCATTTTGTGCTTTAAGAACATTTGATGTCAATTCACGCAATTGTTCTTCCACTTGCTTGCTCTTTAAGTTTTTATGCCTAAACCTAGCCATAAATGTCAATAACTCTTCTTTCTCTTTTATCATTTCATGAGAAACAGCGCTTGTACCTGTTTCATAAGGTGAAGCTAAATGATTATTACTTTGAACATCTGAAGAGTTATTCTTAGGTTTTGTATCAAAAAGTCCCATTTCAACTTCCTTTTTTTGAGTTATTACTACTTGGTCATTAATTTGTTGTTTAAAATCATTTGTTATTTTTTCAATCGTTCAAAGTCATGAAAAAATATTTCTTCAATTTCTAGGTCATGAAAATAGACGATTACTCTCTATATTCGCATTATTTTCTTTATTAAAAAGACTCATAATTTAATTATTATACAATACAACTATCTACATAATAATTATATTAATCTTTTGTCAAGAAATTATTCATTGGCGACTTTTGAAAACTCTTCATCTGCCGCATGTGAAAATGCTTCGTTAAATCTTTGCCTATGTTTTAATCTAGCCAATTCAGATTCAATTTCTATAATGCTTTTCTTTATATCTAATTCATTTTCTTTATCTAGCACTTTAAGTGAAAGATCTCTTTCCCATTTTTCATTAAGGACATCACGTATAACTAGTCCTTGAACTCTATACGAGTATCCTGTTGGGGGCGAAAAAATCATCTTAGAAATGACTGGTGCAACTTCTAAAAAAACAACAATGAATTTTAGAAGAAGCGAAAATCCATTAATCGTTTTGCTTTCTGCAGTAACGATGCCATCTTCGGGGTTTTTAAGTACATTCAAAGCAGTAAGGCGACTTAAAGGACCATCAACAAGTGGTTTATAAGACGGTTCAGAAAAAACTCGATTTTTTTCTTTTTTATATTTTTTATCCAATGTTAACTCTTCATTAAATATTTCAGATTCTAACGCATTCAAGCTTTCTTTATAGGAAGACAGAATTTTTCTATAACTCTCATCATTAGAATTGTCACTATCACTTACCGCTTTATAAATATCATTTTTTTGATTAATTAAATTATTTACGGTCATTGTCGAATTATCAAATATAGACTTCACTAAAGATTTTTTTTCTTCTTCTAATTGAGATATTCTGATATTAATTGGTTTTAAACTATCTTTTAACCCCATTAGATATTCGTTATACCCTTTAATATTCAATTCCCAATAGTCGTACTTATCGCCAGTACCTTTATTCTCACTAACATTATTAAAACCTTCAGGGTTTTCACCTGTTTCTTCAGCTGCTTTTCTTTTTTTAGCAGATAATATTTTTTTGTTCGTATCAACAACATTTATATTTATAGATTTTAGTTCTTTATATAAAGGAGTTAATAATGCTACATAGCTATTGTTAGTTTTCTCTATTTCATTTTTTGAATTAGTTGATATACGGTTTATTTCTTTATTTATATCATCAATTCTCTTCGTTGGAATGCCGTTTTTTTTATTTGATTTCATTAATTCGGTATACTCATCTTGAAGAATATACAGGCGTTCTTTCTTTTTTTCTAAACTCTTATAAAGATCAGTATGAAATTTAGCCAAAAAATCATAAGAAGCTTTATTTTCAGATAAATGCTTATCTGTCATCTTTCTTACTATTTCAGATTCAAATACTTTTAGCTCCAAAAATATTGACAATGCATATGCAACGGTAATTGATATTAGAATTCTTATAGTAATTCTAAAAGCAATGCTCATTTTATTAACTAGAGACTCTATAAGACCTAATTGAAAACCAAATGGTTTTTTTGAAAACCAATCAGCCATAAACAATGTTCTATCAAATAAGATAATCACAAAGGCTATAATAAAGGCTACTACCAAAGAGCCTGTATATACAAAAATACTTGATGCATTAATGCTTACAAAACTATTTGTTTCAACATCAAATTCCATTGCCCCCTTACCTATGTATGATAAAGAATAAAAACTAATTAGGAAAATCAATAAAAAAGTAAAACTTAAAGCTATACCTAAATGACGAGCATATATTTTGTCCGTTTCAGGGCTTTTGTTAATTGTATCTTCATCTATCCCAGCGATGCGATACATAGCATTTTCAAACTTACTCATTTAAATACATTCCCTTTTAGATCAATTTTCTATAATTACAACAACTTGTTGCTCACCATAAGAAAAAGCTTGGTTAACAACACCTTCTACAATCATTTCTTTACCTGAATCAGGTATAGCTTTTGATGTCATAACTAGAATACTTTCACTGCCATCATCCAAATTATATAAGCCACTGCCGAACAAACCAAATCGACTACCAACAATGCCTTTAACCGTTACTTTTTTATCGTGAAATTGACTAGAGTTAGTTTTGATATTAGCAATTTGTTCAGTTGAAAAAGTAGAAAGTAAATTTGATGGCGATTCATTTTGATATAGAAGCGTCCCTACAAGTAAAGCTACAAGAACCAAAATAAAAGAAATAATTTTCAACATGATAAAACCCCAACATAATATTCAAAGTATCGTCATAAAATCCCTTTTTTATAACCATAAAGCTAATGTTATTAATAGGGGTTGACAATGGAAAAAACCTGTTAAAACTATAATTATTTATAGCATATAATTTATCTAAAAACACTTCTTTTTCGGTAGGTATTATTAATTTAAAGGTAATACTCCAAGGGTATTTGCTTTAATAGAGGCTTGTTCATTAGTGGCTGCATTAAATTTTGTTCTAACCGTACTTAAAATATCTGAAATATTCCGCTCATTGCAACCAAAATACTCAGCAACTTGCTTACTATTACCGATAAGTAAATGTTTCAAAAACACTTCTTTTTGACGTTCCGTTAAACCTATAAAGCTTTCTGTATGAATATTTAATACATAGTGATTAAAATCATTAGCTATTTTTAATATTTGCTCTGATGATTCAGCCCAAATTTGATCGAAAATATTTTTAGATAACAAACCAGCAGATAGCCCAATTCCTGCTAATAATTTTTCTTTCCTTAACGGTATGGTAACGCCTGTAACAAGTTCTAAATCAATTAATTGTTTGTCTGCTTCTTTTTCTGCGTTAGTCGCGGCATGCCAATTATTAGGATCACCCCAGATAAAATAAGGCTTGTCCGTTAAAAATATTTGCTTGGCGGTTAAATCTTCATCTAATAACATTTTATATTTACTATTATTTGGCATTTCATCATGCAGGGCTGATGAAAGTAATTCTCTATAAGCTTTTGGGTGACTTGTTTTATAAACTACGGTTCTGAGTAAGCCAATTTCTTCAATACTTTGTTTAGAGTATGCAATACCATAAAAAATAGTATTAATTTTAAATGGCTTAAGTTGGTGGTGTAATGATTCCCATAACTCTTTAAAATTTGTACACGCTGAAAAATCAGTAAAATATTCTTTTTTAGTATGTGGCATTATTTTAATTTCCGTTTTATGGTTTCCCACGCAGAGTTGATTAACTTAGAATTTTCAGCGGCTTGTGATTTTAGAACACCTTCAAAATGCGCGAACTTGTCAGGGTGAAAGATGTTAGATAGGTGCCGATAAGCTTTCTTGAATTCCGCTAAACTACTACCAGCATGAACACCTAAAATTTGGCAAGCATCGTTAAAGTTAGTTGGGTCTAGCCCTTTATCAGAGGGTGAATCACTTTGATTATTTTTTGCATTGGCTTGTTGTCGTTTAAAGGCTTCTTGTTGCCTTCTGAGTTCTTCTGCTGCTTTTTTAATTTCAGCTTCAGCCTGAGTTTTTTGTTTATTTAAGTTTTCAGCTTGGCTACGGATATGATCTTCAGCATTTTGATAATCACTTTTAAATTGAGCTTGATTAGCACTTTTAGCTTTTGCTAGTTGAAAACTCATTTTTGCATCGGCTATTCCATCTTTAAGCCATAAAAAAGGATTGCCGTAATAGAAAACAAAACCTAAGGCAAAAGGGATAAAGTAAGCTTCTTTTTGATCTTCCATTAACACTAAGCCAACCGATGAAAAAATAATAAGCCCAAATATCATAAAGAACGGGTTAAGCCCCTTAAAGCATCGACCGCAGAAAAAACCCATAACACCTATAAAAATTGATAAGAATAAAATTGCGGTCATTGTGAAAGCCTCATATATAAAGGTTTAGCTGTATGTACCAAAAAGCCAAGTACAAAGGGTACAGTCATAAACCACACATCAACAATCATTATTATTTCTATAACTGGGATAAATACAGCTAAGCCAACGATGATCCAAAAAACTCTCCCTTTGCGGCAAAACCAGCCAAGCGTTAACCCTAAGAAAAAAATAATCCCCATAAAAATTAACGTGTTGGTATTTATTACCGTGTTAAATACAGTAAATTCCACTACAACCTCACTAATCTTGGGTTTATTACACGGTTTGATTCATGGCTTATTATTGCTGGAAAAGTTGCCGCTTTTTTAAAGCGTCTATTAGCAAAATAAGGTGTTACTGCTAACTTTATTGGTTGTCTGTTTTTGCTGATTAATAACGCTTGGTAGTCTTGCATTGTTCTAACTTCATCGGCATTGATGAGGTTATATTCACGGTAATTGTCGTGCGTGTCGGTAATGTCTTTTACTTGTCTTTCTCTCACACGCCCTGAAAGTTTTGAGAAATAATCAGCAGTAACAGGATCTGAGCTTGATAAACAGATGTTTGTATTGAATGCGCCTTGTATTGCTTCAGCTGTTTTTTGTCCGTAACGCATAGACAGTTGTGATATTGATTGCAATATTATTGAAAGTGAAACACCATATCCTCTAATGGTATTAGCTACGGAAACAAAGTCTGACACGAAACTATTACCAAACTCATCATACAGTATGTACAAAGGCAATGAGTTACCTGATAAATGGTGATTTCTCATCGCTTCATTAAACACACTTCTGAAGAATAAACTGGTAACAAATGAGTAATATTTTTGATGTTCTGGCGGTGTCACGAAATACACGATTGTCTTCTGTTTTCTTAGGTTTGATAGATCATAATCAGATTTACTAAAAAAGGTGCGCAGATCTCGATTAGTTAATGCCTTTAAAGCTGTTAAGCAGATACCAACAAATGATTGTATCGCTTCTTTATTTCCTGTTAATGCACCTTTCCATTCATTGAGTACTGATTCGTCTTCAGGAAATTGAGGATCCCAACAATTATTGCTGATCCAATTTTCTAAACCTTCCCCCATAGAACCAAAGTTTTGTAATAGATGATATAAATTAGGAAGGTTGAAGTGCTTTTTATCACCAAAACTCAAACACTTAATTAATGCACTCAGTATTCTTGTTGCGCCATTATTCCAATAAGCATCACCTTCTTTTGGGTTACCTGACCAAATAAGCGTTTCAGCAATCAATTCTAATTCAACTGAATTTTTTGCTTCTGTGAAAGGGTTAAAGAAATTAGAGGCGCTAATATCATGAGGATTAAAAATAGCGATGTTATAACCATTAGCATGTAGGTAACCTGAAGTTGCTTGATGAACTTCACCTTTTGGGTCATGTACCACTATTGATACGTTTTGATTTGCCTTATCAAGCACGTTTGGGATGATATACTGACTAGTCTTACCAGCCCCAACACGGGCGGTAAAACAGACATTTTGAAAACTTTCAGCTTCAGACAAGTGCTTTTTATTACCATCAAGTAATAAACCTTTATTGCGTGATGATAAAAAGCTACCTGTTTCATTATCAGTTAAAAACTTAGCACCTTGCTTGGTGTTAAGTACTTTTCCTTTGATCATGTATTCAGTTGCTTTATATGCAAATGTACCCAGTGCTTTAAATACCATAAGTATTTTTACCATCACCTTTGTTTAATGAATAAGATTGTCACTTTTCTAATGCTAAATGCGCTTCACGGTGTTTAATTAATTTTTGTAAGGCACGTTGTTTTTTATCTCGTTTAGGCTGTTCTTTTTTTGTGCTTTTAACCAGAGTAATGAATTGGTTGAAAATATCCAATACTTTTCACTTAACTTCGTTAATAGCGGCTTTAATTCAACTCTTATTCTTGCCTTTGTTATGTGTATTATTTTGGTTATTTTGGTTCTCACGTTGCTTTTGAATATCTTCAACCGCCTTTTTAACTTTTGATGTATGTTTTTCAACAGGTTGTTCAGGCTCTTTAGTTTTTACCGCTTCTTTGTATCCTTTGGCTTCTTGATATTTTTTCTGTTGATCGTTTTCGTCTACTTGTTTCCGTTTTTCATCAAGCTCGATTTTATCGCTCATTAAATTAAACTCGCTGGATAAGCCAAGTGTTTTCAGACGATATTTTCTACCCGTTTCAATATCAGCAAAGCCAATATTTTTACCGCGAATATAAACCTCTAAATGTTGTGCGGCTAAATTACTAAAGAAGTGTTGCTTGTCTTCAGAGTTGGCAAAAATATCTTTAAGTGCATTACTGACACGTTCACGCTCTGGCATTTTTCCCGTGCGTTTTTTAAGCTCTGCGCCACTGTGCGATGTTTTCTTACCAGCTTGTTTATTGATCACCATACCCTGTTTTAGATCTGGGTATTTTTTATTCGTCCAGTTTTCAATGTGCTTTTTAGCTTGGTCAAATTCCTTTTTACTTAATCTTAAATTTCTATTATTTCCACGCTCGTTTGAGCTGATCATTACATGGTAGTGAAGGTTATTTATGGCGTCCGTATGCATATAACCGTAGACAAGGTTATTTTTAGCGCGGTGATCTATGTATTCATGCACTATATGAAAAAGGGCTTCTTGTTGCTTTTCAACCGATAGCTGCTTGCTTCGGGTAATTGATATAATTTCGTGGTAAAGATACACGCTGTTTTTTCGTTTATTGAAAAGTTGCGCATTCTCGGTAAATTCGTTTAGTACTCCGTCACGATCTTGTGAGTAAACATTTCTTGAAAAAACATGAACATTATCATGTTTTTCCGCTCCTTTTTTCATATAGTCATAGAGCTGATCAAAGTTTCCAACTTTTCTGCTTTTTGACTTTATTATCATGCTACTTTTTAATCCCTTGCAAAGTAAATTCGGTCACCATATCTTCTAGTTTTTTCAGTTCCATCAATAAATCATTTTCATAAACCATAACTTTTAAGGTATGAGATCTGTGGGTAATTTGATTTATATTATTGGCTACATTTCTGATCAAATAATGTAGCGCATCTAATTTTTCTTTAAGCTCGTTAGGAACAAAATAATTTTGTTGCTGATAAGCGGTTGCCATATTTTTTATGGTTTGACTCACCGTCAAACCTTCAGCTTTTGCCGATTTTTCAAATGCTCGATAATCTTTTATGGTAAAATTCAATTCAACACGCTTATGTTGTTGCCTGAATTCAGTCATATAATCTTTTTGGTATTTTTTCTTATTGTCGCTGGGTTCCATGTGATCTCAATTAATAGTAAAAATACATCGGCATTTGTGAATGAGACAAGTCTCATGAGCTTTTTAAAGGGGGTTGAGGGGTTCCCACCTCACAAGATGCAAACAACGGTCGCGAAGCGTATTTCCGGAAGTTTGCAATCTTGCTTGTACACTCAAGCATCAAAGTCATCAATTAAACATTACTCATAATCGATAGAAAATCAATTAACAAGCGCCATAAAAATTGTTAACGACAAATTGAGCAGCTAACTTGAAAAAACGAGTTTTTAAATGCAGGTACTGAAGGTACGCAAACACAGGGAGCCAGAGTACGATGAGTATTTTTGATGCTAAAAGCAGTAAAAATACAGGAACTAGTGGTACGCTAAATAATATTTCAAACAGAATTTACAGGGATAGTGGGTACGTTAAGCTATTTTGAGCATGATTATTTTGGCAAAAATGAGTAAATACAGGGAGTGGAGGTACAGAAATACAGGGGTTGAAGGTACACAAAAATATTAATTTTTGAGGGTGTAATCCTAAGTGT
>Ga0209826_1001108_pt1 | contig 18964 bp, 16 predicted proteins | sample GOMGulsemesocosm_5_FD_184637 | JGI IMG/M metagenome (GOLD analysis project Ga0209826, IMG submission 184637) | Methane-oxidizing microbial communities from mesocosms in the Gulf of Mexico - GOM15C Gulf of Mexico (SPAdes) (version 2) | ecosystem: Environmental > Aquatic > Marine > Cold seeps... | reverse complement strand
TATTTTTTCATCAGCATGAGAACAAAGTAGTTCAGCAGTTTTTCGGATAACCTCGTCACCTTTGCCAAAACCATATATATCGTTATACGGCTTAAAATTATCCAGATCAAAGTAACAAAAAACGAAATCATTTCGAGCCTTTAGAAAAGAGCTCACTTGCTGGCTTATAGGCACATTCCCTGGCAATTTACTAAGCGGATTCATATGCTTTGCAAAATTTATTTGCATATCTGTTAACTCTTTCAACAAATCAATATAATTCCCCACCCCTTTATATTTTCCAGCTTTAGTAAGAATAAAACTTTCATTACGTATTCGAAACTCCTCCTTCTCTAAGCTTTGGCTCAGCAAATGCAAAGGCAGGTTTATATCAATACAGATAGGATTCCGTTCTAAAAAATACTCTGCCGTTTTTTTCCAATAAAGATCCTTCCCATAACGGCTGGCACATAATGTTAGAAAATCAATACGGAAAATAGTTCCTGCCACACTCTTATCTTGGTTAATTACCGGTAATAATGTAAGTTCTTTTGAGCTGTCAAAACGTTCATACACTTGATTAAAGGAGGTATTAATTAATATTGGTTCAAGTGCCGATAACAGTTTACCTACCGTTTGTGAACTGCGAATACTATTAAATAGCAGAGGTACTTCTTTTCTTCTTTGTGAGAGCAAACCAGCCTCTATGATTCGCTTGGGTTCGGCAGATGGCCGAGCGAAATAATAACCCTGAACAAAGCCAATCCCTATGCTATCGCATATTAAGTACTCTTCTCTAAGCTCAACACCTTCAGCAATAACTTGGCAGTTAACACCTTTAGCGAGGTCGGCAATCGATTGTACAAACTGCTGCTTATGCTTGTCCTCGTGAATGTTTTGTAAAAAATGTCGATCGATTTTCACAAAATCAGGCTTAATCTCCGACCAGGTTCTTAATCCAGAGTAGCCAGCACCAAGATCATCAATGGCAATTGAGAAGCCCATCTCTTGATAATGCTGAGTCGCGGTTGCCATCAGGTCATAGTCCTCGATTGGGTATTGTTCAGTTAGCTCTATCACTACTTGCTTACTGTCGATACCTGATTTTTTTATATAATCTAAGGTATGGCCGTGTTGATAATCCTTATCCAGTAGAATTTCTGGAATAGTGTTGATAAATAGCTTCGATTTCAACTTCAGTTGTGCAAACCGCTCTATTATTATTTTTCGACACAGCAAGTCCAGCTCAACTAAACGATTATTTTTTGCTGCGGTACTAAACAAGTTAAAAGGCGAATGCAGCGGGCTATTAGATGGACCTCGTATTAAACCCTCATAGCCATAAATAGTATTATTTTTCAGCGATACAATCGGCTGAAAGACCGCACTGAGCAGAGCTTTTTCTAAAATTTCGTCTAGTAACTTTGCGTGTGATAACTCTTGTTTTGTCATATAAATGATATAAGATTTTAAGCACCTTATAGTATCCATTTATTTAATGACAACACCATGACAGTTATGCGACAGATATATAGAAACCCCGCATAAAACCTAGAACGGTCGTTAGTTTGCCACATTCTTTCACTAGCCCTTAAGTTTGATTTAGACCGATATATTAAGTATGTTTAAAGGAGCGTTAGTTAAAACCTAAACTAGCCAATGTGCCATGGGACTTAGTAGGTTTCTAAAAATACCACCCTAACAATCTATGAGGATAAAAATGGAAGCAGATATATACAATTTCACATTAAGTGATATCGACAACAATGATTTTCCCTTTGAAGCCCTCAAAGGAAAGGCTTTACTAGTTGTGAATACCGCCAGTAAGTGTGGCTTTACGCCGCAATATGAAGGGCTGGAAAATCTTTATAAGCAATATAAATCTCAAGGCTTAGAAGTTCTTGGCTTCCCATGTGATCAATTTTTACATCAAGAACCTGGCAATGAAGCTGAGATAAAATCATTTTGTAGCACGAAATATGCAGTTAGCTTCCCTTTGTTCAGTAAAGTTCATGTTAACGGTGCTGACACTACCCCTTTATATCGTTATTTGAAAAAAGCTGCGCCTGGTGCTTTGGGGAGCCAATCCATTAAATGGAATTTCACTAAATTTTTGATTAACCAGCAAGGTGATGTTGTTAAACGTTATTCTCCTGCTAGTAAGCCTGAATCTATCGCTAGTGATATAGAGGCTTTGCTTTAGAGCACTCAGTTGAAAGCCTATACCTTGGCTTAAACGTTCCATCTATTTATATTAATTTAGCAAATATTAAGGCCACAAAAAAGGCGAGCTAAAAAGCTCGCCTTTTGATACTACTGCTGGTTAAGCTGCTTATAGAACGCTCTGTAACAATTTATTTAAACGATGCACAAATGAAGCTGGATCTTCTAATTGACCACCTTCACTTAGAATTGCTTGTTCAAATAATAGTTCTGAAATATCAGCAAAACGCTCATCATCAGATTCGGTTTTTAAACGAGCAATTAAGGCATGATCTGGATTCACTTCAAACGTTGGTAGGCTTTCTGGCATTTCTTGACCGGCCGCTTTCATGATGCGCTCCATTTGTGCGCCCATTTCATGTTCTTCTTTAACCAAACAAGCTGGTGAGTCGGTTAAGCGTGAACTAATGCGTACCTGCTTAACTTTTTTCTCTAGTACTTTTTGCATTTGCTCGATCACGCTTTGCAATTGCTCGTCTGTTTTTTCCTCTTCTTTCGTTTCTTCTTTGCCTTCCTCTTTATCCATCTCTTCAAGGTCTAAATCACCTTTTGCGACTGATTGTAGGAATTTGCCATCGAACTCGGTTAAATGCTGAACCAACCACTCATCAACATGGTCGGTTAAGAACAATACTTCGATGCCTTTTTTCTTGAAAACTTCAAGATGAGGACTGTTTTTAACCGCGGTTAAAGAATCACCAGTGATGTAGTAGATGCTCTTTTGGCCTTCTTTCATTTGCTCTACATATTTTTCCAAGGTAAGTGTTTGCTTACCATCGGTTGATGTTGATGCAAAACGTAGAAGCTTGGCAATTTGATCTTTATTTTTAGCATCTTCGATTGGGCCTTCTTTTAGCACCGCACCAAATTCTGCCCATAAGGTTTCAAATTTTTCTGGTTGCTTCTTAGACATTTTCTCGAACAAGCTAAGTACTTTTTTAACTGCACCAGAGCGTAGCGTATCTATTTGCTTAGTTTGTTGCAGGATTTCTCTTGAAACATTTAAAGGGAGGCTGTTTGAATCGATTACACCACGAATAAAGCGCAAGTAACGTGGCATTAGCTCGTTACCTTCCATAATAAAGGTGCGTTTTACGTATAGCTTTACGCCGTATTTACTTTCACGATCCCATAAGTCAAACGGTGCTTTTGATGGTACGTAAAGTAGTAAAGTATATTCGTTTGTCCCTTCAACTTTGCTATGAATATAGCTTAGTGGCTCTTGGAAATCGTGTGATGTTTGCTTGTAAAACTCGTTGTAATCTTCTTTTTTCAGCTCGTTTTTAGCCTTTGTCCATAGTGCTGTTGCGCTATTGATGGTTTTATCTGCTGGCTCATCTTTTTCTTCATCGGCTTGCTCATTTTTCATCACGATTGGGATATCAAGATGTTCTGAGAACTTATGAATGATAGTTTCTAAACGGTAGCTTTCTAAGAATTCTGATTCATCTTCTTTTAAATGAAGAACAACGTCGGTACCGCGTGTTTCTTTTTCAACGGTTTCTATTGAATATTCACCAGCGCCTTCTGATTCCCAGCGTACCGCTTCATTTTTTGCTGCGCCTGCTTTACGTGTGATCAGGGTGATTTTATCGGCAACTAAAAAGCCTGAATAGAATCCAACACCAAATTGGCCAATAAGTTGGCTGTCTTTACCTTCATCACCCGTCAGTGCGTTGAAGAACTTCTTAGTACCTGAATGAGCGATAGTACCAATATTTTGTTTTACTTCATCGGCAATCATGCCAATGCCGTTATCAGAAATAGTCAACGTGCCGGCTTCTTTATCCATGCTGATGCGGATTTTTAAATCGCCGTCACCTTCATATAACGCTTCGTCAGATAATGCAGAAAAACGCAATTTATCAGCAGCATCAGATGCATTTGAGATGAGCTCTCTTAAAAAGATTTCTTTGTTGCTATACAAAGAGTGAATCATTAGATCCAAAATTTGTTTTGTTTCTGTCTCAAAGCCTAATGTTTGCTTATCACTGCCTTTTTTCTCAACGGTCATTCCGACACTCCTTGATTAATGTTTTAAACGTGAACGATTTATGGGGATCAAACATCAACATTTCAACCGCAGGTGCGAAAAAACTCGTAGATTTAAAGTGATTAAACATTACATGGCAAATATTGCTTACTCTGACTCTGTAGTGAGATAGAATTGTCTGCTAAGCACAATAAAAAAATCAGCAATACGTAATATTGCATTCAACTTATTCAAGGCAGGAGTTCAACATGGGCGGTATCGGTATTTGGCAGTTAATTATTGTTTTGGTTATTGTTCTTTTATTGTTTGGAACTAAACGTTTGAAAAACCTTGGTGGTGATTTAGGCTCTGCTATCAAAGGCTTTAAAGGTGCGGTCAAAGAAAGTGAAGAAGATAAACAAGAAAGCAAAACTGAACAGCAGCAAAAAAATGTAGAAGCAGATAATGCTGATAAAAAAGATTAACGACTAAACACGTTAAACGTACATGTCTGCAAACAGCCATGAAGAACCACAAGCTGAACAGGAAGAAGGCAGCTTTGTTTCTCACCTAATTGAATTACGCACCCGTTTAATTCACATCCTGATTGGTATTTTGGTGATTTTTTTACCGTTGATGCCTTTCGCTAACGATATTTATTCATACCTTGCACAACCTCTTTTGGTTCATATGCCTGCCGGCACAAGTATGGTTGCTATTGACGTTATCTCGCCTTTTTTAACGCCGTTAAAACTAACTATCATGTTGTCGTTATTTATTTCAATTCCTTGGATTTTGTACCAAGTATGGATATTTGTTTCACCAGCCTTATACGAACGTGAACAAAAAATGGCTATTCCATTGGTGGTTTCCAGCACTGGTTTATTCTACACCGGCATGTTATTCGCCTATTTTGTGGTGTTACCGCTGATATTCCAATTTATTACCGCCACGGCTCCCGAAGGCGTTTCGGTGATGACGGATATCAGTAAATACCTCGATTTCATTTTGACCTTATTTTTTGCCTTTGGATTGGCTTTTCAAATTCCAGTAGCAACCTTTTTGCTGGTTTCTGCGAAAGTAACCACTGCTGAAAAATTAGCTGAAAAAAGACCTTATATAATCGTTGGTACCTTTATTTTGGGCATGTTACTTACGCCACCCGATGTTATCTCTCAAACATTATTAGCCGTTCCGATGTGGCTATTATTTGAGGTTGGTTTATTACTGTCTAAACGCTTTTCGGCCAATGAGGCTATAAAGGCGACTTAAGGAAAATCATGTCTGGATGCGATAGCTGTTCTAGCGACAATATAGCCAAGGCAGATAAGCAACAAAAACGTGTGCTTATCATCGTTTTAATCATCAACGCCAGTATGTTTTTTATTGAATTTACGGCTGGCTTTATAAGCCATTCCACCGCCTTAATGGCAGATTCACTCGATATGCTAGCCGATGCTTTAGTTTATGCCTTGGGCCTATTCGCCCTTGGCCGAGCTGAACACTGGAAGAACCGCGCCGCGCTCACCAGTGGTATATTCCAAATGACCTTGGGCTTAGGTATTCTTATTCAGCCCATTTATCTGCTAAGCACAAATGATATGCCCGATGCCTTTAATATGGGTGTATTTGGTGCACTTGCCCTGCTCGCCAATACTATCTCATTTATATTATTAATGGCCTACCGCGATGGCGATATTAATATGCGAGCTACTTGGATTTGTACTCGTAACGATATGATTCATAGCTTTGGGGTTGTTGTTGCAGGTGGCCTAGTTTATTGGCTTAAAACGCCTTTACCCGATATTGCTATTGGGGTTTTTATCGCCTTCATTGTTATACGTTCCGCTTGGGGTGTTATTTCTGAAGCTAGGAATAGTTAGAAACCTAGATATTATTCACCTTTACTTACTAAGGTTATCTTTATGAAAACTATACAACCGCCGTTATCCCAACGTTGCTTGCTCAAAATTGAACACTGGGGGAATGCCCTGCCTCACCCAACCATGCTGTTTATCTATTTGTGTGGCTTGGTCATCGTCAGCTCTTGGCTAGCCAGCTCGCTTTCCTTAAGTGCGGTAAACCCTATCAGTGGTGACAGTATCAAAGCTGTTAACTTGTTAAGTGCCGAAGGAATACGAGATATATTAGGCAATATGGTGACAAACTTTACCCACTTTGCGCCCGTTGGCCCTGTTTTGGTTGCCATGCTTGGCTTGGGTATTGCGGAGCGTTCTGGATTAATCCAAACTGGATTAAAACTGCTTGTTTTGAAAGCACCTGCTAATTTATTAACGTTCATTGTGGTATTGGCCGGTGTGCTATCGAGTATTGCTGTGGATTCTGGCTATGTAGTAATGATTCCTTTAGCGGGTATGATTTTTTTGGCTGCTGGCCGCCACCCTTTGGCTGGTACTGCCGCCTGTTTTGCGGGTGTTTCTGGTGGCTTTAGCGCGAACTTATTAATTGGCCCTGTTGATGCTATTTTAGGCGGCATTAGTACTGAAGCAGCACATTTACTAAATCCTCAATACCACGTTACCGCAACGGCTAACTACTATTTTATTATTGTCTCTACCTTACTTATTAGTGGCATTGCCACTTGGGTAACTGAACGCTATATCTGCCCTTTACTGGGTGATTATAAAGGCGAAGAAGAAGCTAATATGGATACCATCAATGCATCTGAAAAAAAGGCATTATGGGGCTCATTAATTGCTTTCATCATTATTGTTTGCTGCGTTCTACTGGCTTTAATACCCGAAGATGGTTTGTTACGCCACCCTGATACAGGCGGTATTATTAAATCGCCTTTTATGTCTGGGCTGATTGCCATCATTGCGTTAACAGCAGGGATTATGGGCTGTGTTTATGGCCGCTTATCGGGCAGTTTTAAAACAGCTAGTGATATTGTTGTTAGCATGGAAGACACCATGAAGTTAATGGCAGGCTATATTGTTTTAATGTTTTTTGCCGCGCAGTTTGTCAATTATTTTAGTTGGACTAATTTGGGGCTTATTTTAGCAGTTAACGGTGCTGACATTTTAACCAGCAGCCAGTTAGGTGCTGTTCCTTTAATGCTTATTTTTGTTTTCTTTTGCGCATTTGCTAATTTATTTATTGGTAGTGCATCGGCCAAATGGGCAATTATGGCACCCATTTTCATTCCTATGTTTATGTTACTTGGTATTGCCCCCGATGTGGTTCAAGCAGCGTATCGGGTTGGCGATAGCTCAACCAATATTATCACCCCGTTAATGCCTTATTTTGCTTTGGTTTTTGCTTTTATGAAACGCTATGATAAAAATGCGGGTATTGGTACGATTATGACACTGATGCTTCCCTATTCACTGGCTTTTTTAATTGGTTGGGGTGTATTACTTAGCCTTTGGATAGCTACTGGACTTCCTTTAGGGCCAGATGGTCAGTTGTTTCTTTCACTCAGCGATAGGTAACTCAATAATGAATAATCAGATAGGGTTTAACCCTCATTACTCTGACGATGCTCCAACATTTGGGAGTATTTCTGAACTTTCTGGTGATGCTATTTTAGAGTTTGGGGCCCCATGGTGTCAGCACTGTCAAGCTAGCCAAAATGCTGTAGAAGAAGTGTTTACTGACTATAAGAATTTGCCTCATATAAAAATACATGATGGTAAAGGTAAAATTTTAGGACGTAAATTTAAAGTAAAGCTTTGGCCAACGCTGATTAAATTACATAATGGTAAAGAAGTTTCTCGCATCGTTCGTCCTTTGCTTGCCAGTGAAATTAGACAATTTATGGAGCAATAATATTTGTTCTAAATGGAGATCATCCCATCGAGTTTATGGAATCGGTCTGATAGATGTGATTTACCAAGAATCACTATTTCAACTAATCTAGTAGCTACAGATCACTCACCGCACGTTTCAAGCGAATACTCGCTAATACTGCATCGTATATTGCATTAGCATGATTATCTAAGCTACGTGTTCGCAGTGTTTCTGCATCGAGCACTTCAGTATTAGTCGATAAGCCATTTTCGTAGCGATCTCGATTTACCTTTAAGTTTTCTTCCGCTTGGCTGATAGATGCTTCAGTTACTTTTATTCGCTTCTGGGTTTCTTGAGTATCTAGCCAGTACTTTCTAACTTGCAATTTCACTTGGCTTAATACATCGCCATATTGTTGCTTTAATGCCTGCGCTTGTCGCTCAGTAGCCTTTGCTTTATTACGTATTAAGCCTGCATCAAAGATCTTCCATTGCATACCGAGATTGACTAACCATTGGCCTTCATGCACTTGGTAGTCATTTTCTTTATAGTCATAACCACCCATTAAAGCGATTTGTGGGCCACTTTGGGCACGAATTGCTTTTGCTGTTTCAAGTAATACCTTCGCCTGCTGCTGCAACACTTGTAATTCATAACGCTTGCTGACAGCCTTATCCGTTAGCTGCTCCAATGATTGATTGAATACCACAGACTGTCGCTCTTTAAGAAATACAGGTTGCTGCAGGGAACGCCCAAGTAAACGATTGTAGGCAGATTTACTAATATCTAGCCTATTTTCAATCTTAATCGCCATTTGTCTAGCATCTGCCAGTGCAACTTCTGCAGCCAATAAATCGTTACGCGATACCATGCCTTGCTCATACATATTACTTACATCATTTGCATGAGCGGTTAAGCTAGATACATGGCTATTAACAACCCGCAGACTTTTACTGGAGCGCAAAACAGCAATATAACTTTCTGCAACTTGTAATTTTATATCCAGCGCTTTACCTGATTCAATTTCTTTTGAAGCCATCAGTGCTGAGTTTGCAGCCTCAATATGGCTAGATATTTGACCACTGGTATACAAGGGCAAGACTGTCATCGCTTGATATGAAAGACTTTCTCTTGCTGCCAAGGGGAACTGTGCGACGCCTCCACCAAAAGGCACTTGAGTGGTTGGGGTATCATCCAATACGCTATAGCCGGCATTGATCGAGACACTCGGCAACCGTGCTGCTTTTGCCGATTCAAGCTGATATTTACTTGCTTGCGTATTTTGTTGGGCCGCTTTTAAGGTGTGATCAATTGTTAAAGCCGCTTCCCAAGCCTCTTCCAATGTTTCTGCAACCGTTTGTGTCGCTACTAAAAAACTCAGTAGCAAAAGAATTGATGTTAAAAAAATATTTTTAAGCATCATTAAGCTTTTCCTTTTTTTCAAGACGAGTGGCCATTGAATAATATAACGTTGGTACAACAACCAACGTTAATACGGTTGAAACGATCGTACCAAAGATAAGTGATGTTGCCAAACCTACAAAAATAGGGTCAGACAGCATCACCGCAGAGCCAGACACAATCGCCAAGGCCGTAAGCAATATGGGCCGCAATCGAACTGCACCTGCCTCTCTTACAGCATCATGTAAAGAATTACCCAGCTTTAGGTTATCTTGGATAAAATCAATAATTAACAATGAATTGCGAACAACCACGCCGGCTAACGCAATAATACCAATCATTGACGTTGCGGTGAAAATCTCACCTGTTATCCAATGCCCAGGGAACACCCCGATTAACGATAGAGGGATTGCTGACATCGCCACTAGAGGAATGATAAAAGAGCTGTAATACCCTATCAAGAGCAAATAAATAATAATGAGAGAAATAGCAAATGCTCCCATTAAATCCCTAAAAACATCTAACGTTTGCCTAATTTCCCCATCCCAAAGTAATTGATAGCCCTCTATTGTATTGGGTACAACTGGTTGTAGCCGCAGGTTGGCTGTTTTAAGCACTAGCCCATCGCCAATATCAAGATTATCTAGCCGTTTTTCTAAATCTAGAACGGCATTAATCGGTGAACTATTTGAAAATTCGGCGCTTATAAAGGTGACCCTTTCATAATCCTTATGGGAGATTGGGCGATCTTGAATTGTTTTCTCTACGCGTGTTAATTCGGATAACGGTACTCGCTCACCAAACTTATTCATAACAAAAATACTTGATAACAGTGCTGGGTTTATTTGGTAACGCCTTGGGATATGTAACCGGATAGGCACCGTTTTCTTTTCATCAACTATATGTAAACGCCCCATATCTTCGCCATCAACCAACCTTCTGAGTACCACCGCTATTTCAGCCGTGGTGATACCAGATAATGCTGCTTTTTCTTTATCAACGACGATACTAAAACGCTCTATATCTTCAACCTCAGAATCCCTAACCTCAATAACACCATACGTTGCCTTAAAAGCTGCTGTTACCGTTTTTGAGATTTCTCTCAGTTTTTCGGGGTCTTTACCGTAAACTTCTGCAACTAGCGTTGCCCTCAGTGGCGGGCCAGCCGGGTCTTCCACCAGCAAAATAACTGTACCAGGGTATTTATCTTGAATTGGCGTAAGGGCAGGCCGTAGTTGTTTCACGATATCAATAGAGGTGGTGCCACGCTTTACCTTATCAATAAGGTTGACCCGAATTTCTGCCACATGAGGGCCTTTCTTATTAGCAGAGCCTCTCAATAAACCATTAAAATCTATCACGCCAGCCTGACCAATCCAGCTTTGATAGTTAATAATAAATTCATTTCCCTGTAACACCCGACCTATTTCCCGCGTCACTTTGTCGGTTACTTCAACCGGCGTAAATTCTGGCATATCGATGGTGATATTAAAGGTATTTACATCATCTTTAGGCATTAAAATCAAACCAACGCCACCACTTGATAAGGGGCTAGCCGTGCCTGATGAGCGGATGAATTGCCACATCGGTTGCAGCAAGGAAAGACTAATCAATACAATCATCACCGCAGTGAAGATATAGCGATACCGCCGATTATCAAGCATTGGGCTGATGACGGCATAATACATGGTATGTAAACGGTCTTCTTTTTTATGCTCATCCAGTGAATGGCCTTCGTATAACTGTAACCAACGATTTGTTGCCCAAGGCGTTACAATATATGCAACGACCAACGAGGCAAACATCACCACGGGCACATTAAAGGCTATCGGGAAAAAAAACTGTCCAGACATTCCTGACATAATTGATAAGGAACCAAAGACTAAAATGATAGCAAAGGTCGCTAAATTGGTTGGATTACCAATTTCATTGGTTGCTAAAACGGTGATTTCAGCTTTGTTACTACCCGCCTTAAATTGAAAATAGTGCCGATGAATGTTTTCAATCACAACTATTGATGAATCGACCAGCATTCCCAACGAAAGAATCAATGCTAATAATGTCACCCGGTTAATTGTAAACCCAAAAAAATAATCAACTCCCAAGGTTAAGGCTAATATCAAAGGAACGGTAATACCAACTATGAGAGCTTCTTTTAGTCCTAAGAAAATAACAACTATAATAAACACAGCTGATACGGCAAGAATCAGGTGCTTTAGTAAGTTATTTACAGCCGCATCTGCTTTATCACCATCATTTCTAGTAACAACCACATGAACGCTCTTAGGCAGGAAGTTTTCTTGCATTGCCTGAATACGTTCAAGCACATCCTCTGCTACAAAAACGGCATTAGTCCCTGTTTTCTTTGCGACAGCAATTGATACTGCCGACATTTCGGGGGACTTCGTCGTTCCAAACCTTGCGTCTGCAGAGCCAAAAGCAAAACGGGACAACTTATCCCTTTCTTGCCCTGGTCCATCAATAATATCAGCTACATCTTCTAGGTAGATAGCTTGCTTATTGTAATTCCCCACGATAACCCGTTTAACATCTTCTGCCGATGTTAAAAAGCCATCCATATATAAATCTATATTCTTGCCAGCATGTGTTTGAGAACCTATCGGTGCCGACAAATTGCCCGCTTTAAGCATCATTTGTACTTGATCTAAGGTGATTCCAAAAGCCAGTAACCTTTCTGGGTCGAGTTCTATACGAACTTCACGATCCAGTCCTCCTTTTACGTAGCTGACAGCTACCTCATCAAGGCTTCTCAAACGTTCTACCATGTGATCGCCTAAACGTTTTAAAGCATAATCACTGTATTCTTCCGATGCGAGTGTTACCACCACAATCGGTACATCATCAACATCCACACTTTTAATCAGTGGCCGACTTGCATCCTTTGGTAACAAATGTTGATTGCCAAGAATCTTATCGTACAATTTTACCAATGATTCTTCTTTATCTAAGCCAACTTCGAACTGTACGCTTAATATAGCCATAGAATTCATTGCTGTCGCATAGGTATGATCAACACCTGGAATCGCTCTAACCATTGCCTCTAAAGGATTAACAACAAGCTGCTCCACCTCTGACGCGGTTGCGCCGGGTAAACTAACAAATACTTCAGCCCCTGGAACGATAATTTGCGGGTTTTCTTCTCGGGGTGTTTGCAAAATTGCCATCGTGCCAATTAACAAACAAGCCAAAATAAATAAGATAGTGAGCTTTGAACTAACAAATTTTTGAGCAATCCAACCCGCGGTGTTAATTTTTATTTCACTCACTCTAAAACCTTTTTAGTTGAACCTTATCGCCATCATGTAACTGCTCACTCGGCGATTCAATAACATGCTCCCCCTTTTCTAAGCCAGCGATAACTTCAATTTTACCTGCATTTGTTTTACCTAATTGAAGCCAACGGAAATAAGCGGTTTCATTTTCCTCAACGACAAAAACACCACGCAAGCTTCCACGTACACATAACGAATCAACACTAATCAGCGGTAACGATTCAACCCCTACCTTAAAATAAGTGCGTCCAAACATGCCTGGCAGTAAACCTTCTTCATCATTCAACGATATTTTAACCAGCGACTTACGGGTTAAAGGATTACCAGATGGTACAACTCGCGCCACAATACCTTGTAAGGATTTTGCTAATGCATCAATCTCAACCTGCACCGAGTCACCTTGCTTAATGTTTTTTAACTGCCCTTCCGCAATATAGGTTTCAAATAACAAGCCAGCTGTTGATTCGAGCGTTAATAAAGGAACAGATGGCATAGCTAAATCACCCTCACGTTTTTGTCTTGCCACTACCACACCATCAATTGGGCTAGTAATCTGCGTGTACTGGCGCTGAGATTTTGCTGTCTTTAATACCGCTTTAGCTTCTAGCAGGGTATCTCTAGCAATATCGCGTTGTAAGCGTACCTTACGAAGTTTATTTTCTGACACACTGCCTCTTTTAAACAGAGACTGAAAGCGATCTAAATCGGTTTGTGCATCTTTCAGAGCAGAATTTGATTTATTCACATTGGCTTTAATTTGTTGAATAGCACCTTCAACATCTGCACCATCAAGCTCAAGCAAAAGCTGCCCTTTTTTTACTTGATCGCCTTCGCGCACTAGAATTTTTTGAATATAGCCTGTGGTTCTGGAGGCAACTTGAATACGCTGATCAGAAACTACTGAGCCAGTCGTACGATAATTAACAGCAATTTCTTCAACCACAACTAACGTTGCAACGACTTCTTTAATTGCCTGCTTTGCAGCTATTTTTTTATCAGGCTGCGAGTCATCACAGGCACTTAAAAACATCATAGCGACCGCTATTAATATACTCGATATTTTTTGTTTGTAATTCATTGCGATGGCAACCTCATTTATGCCAATTCTTTAAGGTATTACCTAGTTTAGTCTAAAGAAAGATTCTTTTTGATAAGCCCTAAAAGATGCCTAGATATATATTTTGGATCGTCATGTTCTGGCATCCAGCCTGGTAGAAAACGACACATCGATGCCGTTTCAAAGTGCGACATAATTAACCATAAACTCGACATAGTCAGCATATAACTATCCGCATCAGGCGCTAACTCACTAATCACTTTAGTCATTGCTTTAAATGGCACCATCAATACATCTTCTGCAACCAACTTAAGCCTTTCCTCATCGTCATCCAGTAACTCCCAAAGCACTAAAGCTCTTAACTCAGGATTGTTACTGACCAGCAAGGTAAAGCTATCGACTAAGCTTTCCAGACGCTCAAGCGGAGTATCTTTAGAATTTAATGAGGTCTGAAGAACTAGTGCTTTGTCGGTAAAAACATACTTCATCATTTCTAAATAAAGCGTTTTCTTATCAGGAAAATGATGATACAAAGCCGCAGCGGTTAAACCTATTGGTTTTGATAGCTCCCGCATTGACACACCATTGTAGCCGCGTGCAGCAAACAGCGTTGCGGCATTCTGCAAAATATCTGCACGTGAATTTTTTTGTTCTTTCATTACAACCCCAAAATAACTTAACGCACGTTAAGTATCGAGGTTATATAATAGCAGAAAAAACCAAGACTATTTTATAAACTATGCAAACGTAAGCAAGTCAAATTTTTCCTTATCCGGTATCCATCCTACTGATTATTCTCGAATAACTAATTATTTAGCACTCTACGAGAGCGGCCCTTCGATCATCTCTATACCCAACTATAGCAGTATAACCCCATAAAATGGCAACCATGGTAATACCGTAGATTGAAGGAACCAAAGCAACTTCTGCGTTATTCATTAGGAATGGGCTTATTGCGATCGTCACGCCCAACATTGCATTTTGTGCACCTACTTCAATGGACAGGGTTCGTACTTTCTTGAAATCTAGACCTGCTAATTTACCTAATCCAAAACCCAATAAAATACTCAGTACATTTAACAACACGGTTATTGCTCCAAGCTTCATAAAATCTTGAAACCAAGCTCCATCATTTTTCACCACAATACTCAGAATGACTAACGGCAAGAAAACATTACAGCCACGGCGCACCCATTTTCTTGAATTTTCGGCAAATTGAGGGGCTTTATGCAGAACAAACATGCCAATACTAACTGGAATAATCGTCATCATCATAATTTGGCTAGCTGTTTTAAGAAAAGGTAAACTTAATTGAATACTATTATTATCAAAAAACAATAAACTGAGATTAAGAACAAACGGTAAGGTAAAAACAGTGACTAAGCTTGAAATGCTAGTCATCGTAACCGATAGCGCTAAATCACCTCGGCCAATCAAAGTAAACATATTTGATAACACGCCACCAGGGCAAAGTGTTAGCAACATAATACCTATAGCCACAATACCATTAAGATCTAGAACAACACAGAGTCCAAAGCCAAGCAAGGGCAATAACAATAGTTGGCCAATAAGGCCGGTTAAAGCAGCCTTTGGTAACGTAAAAACACGGCTAAAATCAGCAACTTTAAGACTCAATCCCATGCCAAACATAAGGCTGGTTAACATAATCGGTGCGAAGTAACTCATATCTAAGTATTTAGCTATTTAAGGAAGCCATACCTTCGCACAATTCCAACCAAAAATGCAATAAACTTACTAGCGTTAGAAAGAATAAATTATTCTTTCTCCATTAAAGCGCAGTCACTAATTTATCTAAGCCGTAAAGACATAATGCGGCCATTAAGCCTGCAATAAGATCATCCACCATAATACCCAAACCACCTTTTAATTCGCGATCTATACGGTTAATTGGCCAAGGTTTAAAAATATCGAAAATTCTGAAAAGGATAAAACCAGCAATGGTTGCTTGCCAGCTTTCCTGAACCCAATACATGGTTAACAAAAAGCCTGCAAATTCATCCCAAACGATACCGCCATGATCATGTACACCAATATCATCTGCTGTTTTCCCGCAAATCCAAACGCCCGCTATACAAATAATAATCAAAATGACTAAATAGGCAGGAGTGGGCAGTGCCAACATTGCGTAATAAAGAGGAATAGCGGCTAAAGTACCCACTGTTCCCGGCGCTTTTTTAGAGAGTCCTGAGCCAAAACCAAAGGCCAGCAGGTGGGTAGGGTTTTGTAATAAAGCTTTAAAAGTTGGGGTGTTGGCTGACATATTAAAAGTGTTGGTAACCTTTTGTTAAAGGCTGTATTTGACCATCTTTCAAACGAACCCGTAAACCTAGTTCTTTTTCAATTTCACCAATTTTTGTAACACGGTAACCTTTAAGCATATTCTGTAATTTAGCTTCTTGCTCTTCTGAACAGGTAAAACAAAGCTGATAATCATCGCCGGTTGAATATGGCCAACTCCAACCACCGAGCTTTTGAATATATTGCTCAACCCCATCAGTGACTGGCAATAAACTGTCGCTCAGGATTGCACCAACATGACTTGCTTCTAAAATATGGTTTAAGTCTGCCGCTAAGCCATCGGAAATATCAATACAAGATGACGCCAGATCTCGTATTTGCTTCCCCAGTTCTACGCAAGGCATTGGTTTTAGATAATGCAAAAGATCTTCATTATATTGCTCTGTACTATCTTGTTGCGCCAATAATAAACCCAAGCCTGCACTACCAATAACACCACTAACAAACACGCTATCACCCACTTTCGCGCCTGAACGCTTCAACGCGCCTGCTGTCGGTAATAACCCAAGAGCTGTTACAGTAATCGATAAAGGGCCTTGTGTCGTATCACCCCCTATCAACTGTGCTGCATGCTGGTCAGCAAGATTTAAAAAGCCTCGGCTAAAACCTTCCAACCATGCTTCATCTGCTTTAGGCAAAGTAATTGCCAGCGTAAGCCAAGCAGGCGTAGCACCCATCGCAGCTAAATCACTTAGGTTGACTGCAAGTACCTTATGGCCAAGTAAGGCCGGATCACTATCGGCTAAAAAATGCACCCCTTCTACTAAGCTATCACTAGTGACAGCTAATTGCTGGCCTTCAGGGATATCAATAACGGCACAATCATCCCCTATCGCAAGAGCGGCAGGGAATGCAGCCTTATTTTTTACGTTGAAGAATTTTTCAATCAGTTTAAATTCTGACAACGACATAGCACTGCCTTCGAAACCTATGAGCGTCGCTTCGCTTTAATTTCTAATGGCCGTAGTTTTTTAGCTACTTTATCTAAAATACTATTTACGTAGGCATGAGAACTTTCTGAACCAAAACTTTTGGCTATATTAACCGATTCATTAATTGCTACTCGGAAGGGCACTTCAGGTTTCGACATGAGTTCATAGCTACCTAGGCGTAAAATAGCTTTTTCAACGGGATCCATTTTATCTAGATCGCGATCTGAAAATTCGCTAATCGCTTCATCTAGCTCACCAATTTGCTCGACCACACCAAATAATAAGGTTTGGAAGTAGCCTTTATGAAACTTTTCAGTTTCAGGATTCGCTTCAAATTGACGTTGAATTTCTTCTAGGTTTTCACCGGTCATCTGCCACTGATAAAGTGCTTGGACGACGGCTTGTCTTGCATTACTTTTAGGGCGACTCATTCGGCGTTAAGCACCTGTAATACATTAACCATTTCAATTGCTGACAATGCGGCTTCTGCACCTTTATTACCCGCTTTAGTGCCAGCTCGCTCAATTGCTTGCTCAATGCTATCAACCGTTAACACACCAAATGCTACTGGGATATCTGAGTTAAGTGAAACAGCCGCTAGGCCTTTAGTGCACTCACCAGCAACATGTTCAAAATGCGGTGTGCCGCCACGAATAACCGCACCTAAGGCGATAATGCCATCGTAACCACCTTTTTTAGCAATACGCTGAGCTGCTAAAGGCATTTCAAATGCCCCAGGGACTTTGACTATTTCGATGTTTTGTTTTTGTGCGCCATGACGTAATAGGGTATCAATAGCTCCACCTTGTAATTGCTCAACAATGAAGCTGTTAAAACGTGCAACTAGCAGACAAAAACGCGCATCGCGTATCGTCATATTTCCTTCAATGATTTTTATCTCTGACATTCTGATACCTTTTCGTTATTTTTCGGAATAGCTTTTAGCCTTCGTAGGCTATATGCTCGGTCACTTCAAGATTAAACCCTGATAGCCCCGTATATTTCATCGGTGTACCAAATATTTTAATCTTTTTAAGACCTAGCTCAACAAATATCTGACAACCCACACCGATTATTCTTGGATCGACTTCGGTTGCAATATTATTGGTCGTAATACCGTTATCTTTAAGTTCTTGCTGGTGAATTAGATCAACCAAAGACTGATTATCTTCTTGGTCACGAATCATAATTAATACGCCACGACCTTCTTCAACAATCTTTTTCAAAGCGATTTCTAATGAAATATGGCCTTCGCCAACTGAGCCTAATAAATCCCCTAGGGAGTTTCTGGCATTAACACGAACCAATACTGGCTCATCGCCACTAATATCGCCATACGTCAGTGCAAGGTGTAATTTATTATCAACTTGATCTTGAAATGCATGCAGCTTAAATGTTCCGAAACCCGTTTCGTAATGACAGCTACTGACACACTCTACCGTTTTTTCATTTTTGATACGGTAATGCGTTAAATCTGCAATCGTGCCAATTTTCAAATCATGCTCTTTGGCAAATGCGACTAAGTCTTCACGCCTTGCCATGGTGCCATCTTCATTCAAGATTTCCACAATCACCGCTGAAGCATGTTGCCCCGCTAAGCGCGCTAAATCACAGCCTGCTTCTGTATGCCCAGAACGTGCTAACACGCCACCGGGTTGCGCCATTAATGGAAAAATATGCCCTGGCTGAACCAAATCAGTTGGCTTGGCATCTTTCTTAACTGCGGCCAGCACTGTTTTAGCTCGGTCAGCAGCTGAAATTCCTGTTGTTACCCCTTCCGCCGCTTCTATAGAAACAGTAAAGTTAGTTGAGTAAGCCGCTTGGTTATCGTTAACCATTAATGGCAGTCTTAACTGCTGGCAGTGCTCACGTGTTAACGTTAAACAAATCAATCCTCGACCATAACGTGCCATAAAGTTGATGTCTTCCGGGCGAACAAATTCAGCCACCATTAATAGGTCACCTTCATTTTCGCGGTCTTCATCGTCCATGATAATAACCATTTTACCGGCACGTAAATCGTCGATTATTTCTT
>Ga0209826_1001107_pt1 | contig 18964 bp, 16 predicted proteins | sample GOMGulsemesocosm_5_FD_184637 | JGI IMG/M metagenome (GOLD analysis project Ga0209826, IMG submission 184637) | Methane-oxidizing microbial communities from mesocosms in the Gulf of Mexico - GOM15C Gulf of Mexico (SPAdes) (version 2) | ecosystem: Environmental > Aquatic > Marine > Cold seeps... | reverse complement strand
TCCTAACAAGAAATGCTGCAGGGTCGAGCTTTGCAACAAGACAAGTAGCACACTTACAAGCATAACAATACGTGTCGTTATGGCTTGTCCATATACAGCTTGTACCTTATCTCGAAAAAGATTCATACCTTTCAATCCCATCATATATCTCTAACTTTGGACTTAAACAAATAACACACGAAAGTGCATCGCAGCAATAGACAGGCATCATACAGCCGACCTCATTTAAAACACACCCTGCCCCGAACCTGCTGATATCAACCCCAGAAAATGAGCCATAAAATAAAGCCTACCGCTTTCATGGGAAGTTAATCCCACTTAAAATAGCCACTACAATCGAGAATAAACAAAAAGCCCACCAAATATGCTATTTAACTCTCCCACTTACTTATTTCTTTTTTTACCCCTGAGCGTAGTCGTATACTTTTCACTCAACAGAATTCGCCTAACCATTATCGCCAAAGCCTGGCTGGTTATGGCGTCACTTTTTTTCTATGGCTACTGGAATACTGATTATTTACTACTGATCATTGGTTCAATTTTGACCAATTTCGCCATAGGTTCGGCACTGCATCGAAGTAAACAGCAACCTTCAAGCCGAAAACCTAGCCGTAAAAGAATCCTTACAGCGGGTATATTGATAAATCTAGGCCTGCTGGCCTACTTTAAGTACGCTGATTTCTTTATATCGAACATCAATCAAGCACTGACAAACCAAATTCCTGCCCTTGAATTAGCGCTACCCCTGGCAATCAGCTTTTTCACTTTCCAGCAGATCGCCTATTTGGTGGACAGCTACCAGCAGGACACGCAAGAGTACGACTTTCTAAACTACTGTTTGTTTGTGACTTTCTTCCCACAGCTAATCGCAGGGCCTATCGTTCACCATCGTGAGATGATGCCCCAGTTTATGCGGGCAAGAAACGCCCTCCCTCACTGGTCAAATATTGCACAAGGCCTATTTATCTTTTCCATGGGGCTATTTAAAAAAGTCGTTATCGCTGACAGCTTTGCCGTATGGGCAAATGAAGGATTTAACCACCCAGGCGACCTCAGTACAATGGAAGCCTGGGCAACAAGCCTGAGCTATACATTTCAGTTGTATTATGACTTCTCTGGCTACTCAGATATGGCCATTGGCGCAGCCCTGCTATTTAATATACGCCTGCCAATCAACTTCAATTCCCCCTATAAAGCGCTGTCTATCCAGGATTTTTGGCGTCGGTGGCATATTACACTGTCAAACTGGCTCCGCGATTACCTTTATATTCCCCTAGGCGGTAACCGAAATGGAGATATCAAAACCTATTGTAATCTCTTTCTCACCTTTCTACTCGGCGGGCTTTGGCATGGAGCGGGCTGGACGTTTGTAATATGGGGGGCGCTCCACGGGCTTGCTCTGGCAATTCACAGACTTTGGCAACAACTTGGCCTTAAAATGAACCGTTTCGTCGGCTGGGCCTGCACATTCCTCTTCGTCAATGCCGCATGGGTAATCTTCAGAGCCGAAAACCTGGACATTGCAATAAGAATTTATCGTGGCATGCTCGGTTTAAACGGGTTTCAACTATCAGAAAAGTATGCCGACCGCTTTGGTGAACTACTAGCATGGGCAAGAATAGACACTAATGTTGTTGATAGGGATTTGATGGTCGCCACGGATGCATTAAACTACCTGATACTATTTGGCCTTGTAGCATTCGCCACACCAAACTCTATTCAGCTCGCTAAAAATGTTGCCTCCCGCACAATCCCGATTCGATATGTGCTATTTACTTTTGGTATTCTTGGTACCGCCTTATATCACTTGCTTTACCTGAATAACCAAATTTCAGAGTTTCTCTATTTTAATTTCTGACAGTAAAGCAAGAGGAACAATATAGGCTATGAACAGAAAGACCTTTAGCATCGCTCTTCCTGCCATTACGATCCTGGTTTTCGCCATACTACCGCTCGGCCTTCACTTACCTCTTAAAATACTAACCAATCATCAACTAATGGATTTAAAGCCATATCAACCTCAAAAATAATTCCCCGGGGGCAAAACAAAGCGTGGATGCGTGGATGACTATTAATTTATCACATCCCCTTGACTTTACTGGCCTACAGACAGTTTTAGCGCCCACACTTTTTACTGTGGACCATCAAAAAAATTGTGGCTTAAAAATTAATCACCCGTATTTTTCCGTGGATGGCACCCCTTGCCTTTTAGCTCTTCTTTTTCCTAGTTTCTTCTCCTTTTTCAATAAATTTAGAGAGAAAGAGATAGAGGAGGATAGAAAATTTGGATTGTGGGGGAAAGAATCGAAAACGTGGATAAATTCAAAAAGTTGTGGGGGGCAATTTAACGCAAAGCCGCATAAACACTGGAATACTTACAGTAAACCCACGGAACCACGGATAATCAGACAACTCCCCCCCTCCTGAGCTTGCAAAGCGGCCGACCCGGCTCACGCTCTTTCTAAGCGCTCAGCTATTCGCCGCACAACGGTGCCAAGGGTTACTTGTTGGAGGTACGGGGGGAAGGGGCTTTCAGAGGAAGTGCGGCCGCTATTCTTCCACCACAAGATGCTTAGCTGTGAGAGCTGAGGTATAACAGCCCCCTCAGCCACAATATCTATCTCCCCTTATCATTCATCAGGCACAGAAAGCCGCCCGTAGGCGGCTTTAAATTAAGCTTCAATACATCATTTTTCGCTAACCAGACATATTAATTTTTACATAGACAGACGTTACTGACAAAACGGGCCTGGTCCTCTTCCCTGCCGCTTAAGTACTCTTTCTTGCCTTGGGCGGTGATGTATAATCGTCGCTGGTTATGGTTGGCGGCCAGCTACGGCGGCCATTAATGCTATTTGACAGTGATTAATTATGATTAGCAATGTTAAGTTTTTTGTAGGTTATGTTTTTTTGGCAATAGCTGTTCTTTTGAATGTTCAATCAGTTTCGGCGTTTGATTTGCCTTTGATTGCCACGAATACTGAAGATTTAGGTAGGGGGGTTTCACGAACAATGAAGTCCATAGCTACGAGTACTGCTGAGAAGCCCAATAAGGTTCGCATACTGTTTTATGGGCAATCAATTGTTGCTCAGTCGTGGAGCCATGCAGTTATCCGCCGCCTACGAGAGCAATACCCACATGCAATTATTGAGTACGAGAATCGTGCTATTGGTGGGTTTCAGGCCGATCGTTTATCCCGAACGGCTATTAATGATATGTATCCTTACTATCCTGATCTGGTAATTTTTCATGACTACATGGGTTATTCTGAAAATAAAGACTACAAGGATCAGTTTGAGGAGATGATTGCTGCTTTACGTCGAAATACGACAGCGGAGATTTTGCTCACAACCCACCATTCATCTCATCAAGGTAACAAATGGGTTAAAGAAAAATATGACCAAGAGTCACAGATTATTCGGAATATTGCCAAGAAATATGATTGTGAGTTGGTCGATATTAGAAAAGAATGGCTGAACTTTTTGGCTGATAATAAATTGGATGTGAATAGTTTACTCAATGATATTATTCATCTAAATGATAAGGGCTCAAAACTGATGGAGGAGCTAGTTTATAGACATCTATCTTATAATGAAGCTCACATAACTCCACATGAGAAATGGATTCAAACTATTTCTGTAAATAAAATTATAAGTACGCCTTATAATATTAAGTTTGAAGGCAATCGCATTGATTTGATTGCCGGTGAGGATGGTGGTACGGAGGTAGGTATATATATCGATGATGAGCTTCCATCAGCACACCGTGGGGCATATGTTATCTCTAGGGCGAGTACGCAGCCTGGTAAAGGGAAGTGGTATCCAGCAATTATGCATATTTCAAGTAATTCAATGCCAGTTGCTGAGGATTGGACTTTAATCATTACTTCTATTTCGAATGAATGTCGAGAAAGAGACAGTGGTACTGAATGCTTGAAACATAAGTTTAATGTGGTTGGTAGCAAGACTGGGGTTGATGGGGCTGGAGAATCAGATAAGAAGTTTGTATCAAATACTGGTCGAGTGGTTATTGAATCTAATGACTTTCTTTTCGGGGATATGGCCGAAGTTGGCGACAAGGTGACTTGGTCTGTCAGGCCCTTGGTCAGCGATACATATATACCGTCGAACAAACAGTCAACAGTTGTGCAGCTACTAAATAACGGCGTGCATACACTGGAGATTAAGCCTGATGGTGAATTTAAGCTCAAGGATATAATTATCTATCAACCACCGCTAAAATAATAATGTTAAGTGTGGAGTTAGTAATTTGTATAAGTCTTGACCTTCTGACGAAGATTAAAATCAATCATATCCATCGCCAACTCATGCCGAGACACATATTCATCCCTACTCGTTTTATCAGGCCGCAGATGGTCAAAATCACACTGATTTCCAATTATGCAGGCGGCCAATCGATCATTAACCGCTGAAGAAAAGTGACTCCCGTCATAGGTTTCACTAATACTTGAAGTGATTTCTGAAGGCACAGTGAAGTCATAAAGAGCTGAAAATGAGCCCTCATTAGATAGCAAGTAAAGTATTTCTAAATACTTTGTATAAGAGTCATCACTCTTGCTGGCTAAATACCAAAACGAGACCGGTGGTACATAGCCAACTACTCTGGCACCTTCAAATTTCCTTGCAAAGTCAGTATAACGGCTAACACTAACCTCACAAGACACACAATCCTTAGCCTTTATTTGCAAATATTTGGGGAGCCTTGAAAGCTTTGGAGGAACATAGCTAGGAAGCCCCATCTTTACTCGACCAACAAACTCTCGATCATAAAATCGAGGCTTTTTGATACCCTCCATGAATATTTGATAAGATTTCTTTAACATCTGAAGAGACAGGTAACTATCAAAAGGGCCTGGAGGCTCTTTATCAGAAAGGATAAAATCAGGAACAGTCACGGCCTTACTATTGGACATCAGACTAAAGTCATCAATGCCAACAATAACTAATTCCGGCATCGCTGAACGCGATAACAGCCAATCTGCATATACAGAAAACTCTTCCAGCTTCCCAGAAGAAAATGAGAAATTAAAGCATCGATAGCCTTCTATTAAATTTTCATTTAGAAGAGTTGTTCTCGAGCTACCAAATATAAAACAATTATACTGTCCCATATTCTTAGCATATAAATTAATCTTCGAAAAGCGTTCATTATAACGAGGATTCTCACCCTTTATGATATTACCCTGAAAATACCACAGAGGATCAACAATACTATTGGCCAAGAATATGGCTAAAACAGTACCTACAGTTACAAATAGGATTACTTTACTAAATATTTTCGATTTCATTAAAAGCCAGTAAAATTCTTCAAGCACCAACTTAGACAGTTATTTAAGCCTATCTTAATATCGTAAGATGCTGAACAATCAAGTAAATTATGTCTTTTGAAACAGCTTCTTATAAGCAATATCGCGTATTTTTTGATGCATAAAATGGTAAGTAATACCTTCCAGCTCATTTTGAGCCGCACTCTTAAGAAAGGAAAAATCCAAGCTTTCCTCTATAACGCAACGAAGAACATATGCCCTGACCCAAGGATCCAAAAAACTATAAACTAACCGATAAATTAATTGTGGGGGTAATTTTTTAGTATCTATGTCTAATAGGAGCTTGGGGAGCCAAAAAGTGCGAATAATATCTCCAGTATCAATGCCAGGCGACATATAAAAACAGCTCGCTGAGGTATGGCCTGACAGTAAAATAGACCACAAAGTACAATCTGCCCCACGAATATCAGGTAAAAAACCAGGGTGAACATGTATAAATTTTAAATGGCTAATTTCCAACAAGCTTTCAGGCACAATACCTCCACCTGTATATAAAATTGCACCAGCTGGCTGACCAGAGAGGCAATCAAACAATTTTCTATCCCGCAAACTTGTAATAAGTAGAGTTTCGATGTTTTCACAGTAATTAGTCAGAGGAAATAGCTTTTGAGCTCCATATAAGCAAGCACGAGGAATATGAAGCTTCTTTTCAATTTCAAGAAACGCCACATCTACAAGCTCTGCACGCTCCTTTAATATTCTTTTTGGCCAATAATGTATTTTAGATCGATGTATATCCGCTGAGTAAGGAATCCGAATAGACTCAGGCAACCACCTGCCAACAGGCTTTCCCGACACGAGATCCGTAGCCGAAACAAGTTCAATTATTTTTTGGGGTTTAAGCCCGAGGCTACTTAACGTCTCTAAATAAGCTCTAGCTATCGGACCATCGTAAAACAAGATAGCTATAGGAATAATTGCCCCGCTCTTTTCAGCTCGCCCATCCAAGCTTTCTCTGGAAGGGGAAACAGAACCGCCTACATCTTCAAGGACTCTTTTAGAGAAGGTCGACCATAATAATTCTAAAATCTGGCCTAACTCAGTATCTGACGACAGCCAGTTAGGACGAACATTTTCACACACTTTGAAAAGGGTATTAAACCTCTTCAACCTGATACCATTGCCCCCCTGCTCTAAACACGAGGCTTTGAACAAAACTGCTACAAATAACTCCAGCCAAACACCTTCAATCAACTCAGAAGTGACTCTTTTTTTTCCATCCAAATCATATCCGAGGTATACTTTTTTACTAATCTCTAGCCGTTTAGATAAGAAATCCAAACCTTCATAATCTTCCTCTACCCACTCATCCTTTTCTGCCACACAACATAAAAAATAACACGTATCAAAGGGCCAGCCACCTCTTTCAATAGGATCCAAAGAGCTCAAGAGCGTCACTATCTGTTGCTCTATTTTAGAAATATAATCCATATCAGATCCTTATAAAGCGCTGCTGAATGACCTGTAGGAAATTTGTTAACACCCAAAAAAGTAACATTGAAGCCGGGAATGGGTAAAAAAGAATAAAAAAAGCCGCTGCCATAAGATAAAGATTTCGCTTTTGTCGATTCATTTCAGCGCTAGACACTACAACATTCCTAAACCTAACAGTTGAATAGCAAGTTATTAACGTCATCAGGAAGGGTAAAACACTAATAGAACTACCAAGTATTGCTGCATTAAAAGGTAACACTCCAACCGAATCAGGAAGTGCTAGATTTTCTATCCAAAAAAATGAAACACCATTAAACTGGGGCATCTCACCTAGAACATTAAAAACCGCTATTAATATGGGTATTTGAACCACCGAACTCAACATCGGCTTGAGAGTATAAAATGGCGAAACGCCATGATCTGAATGAACAGCCATAAGACGCTTATGAGCTTCCTCTCCATCAAAGCTGGCCTTAATTTCTCTGATTTTTGGATCTAATACTGCTTGAATCTGGCTAACATCACGCTGAAAATTTACAGTTAATATAGAAATGGGCAAAAGTAGAAATTTAAGAACACATGAGAAAATTATAATTGTCCCACCCCAACCAACAGAAGTAGTTTCTTCAACAAATAACAGGATACCCTCAATAAACTTGGCAAGTATCGCTAATGGACTCCATAATTGCGCATAACGAAGCTGATCCAGCTCAGAAGAAACTGATATTAAGTCAGTCTTTTTTACAATTTGGACCGCAGGAGGGTATGAAAAATTATCAGTTTCAATATCCAATCCTGCTTCACCCAAAGAAAAGCGCACCCCATTAGATTGAATCACTAATGCATTAAAGCGACTAACAGCTACCACCCACTCATCTGAGTGAGACACAAAAGAATCGCTAATTTTAAGCTTATCAACAGAAGACTTATTTACTAAATAGTAATTCATCTTATTGTAATAAGATGCCAGGCCAGAAAAAGAATATTTAGATTCTCGCTGAATAAACTTCTGGAGAACATCCTCTACCTGCGGCTTACCACTTTCCTCCGTAGTAGCGTCGACCCCGTGAGAACCAACACTAAACGTAAGGAAAATCGCCGTACTAAAAACCAGACCAAAGGCTCGAGAAAGGCTTCGTCTGAGATACTCAAGGAGATAACAAAAGCACAAAAGAATCATGTCCTACTCAAAAGAAACAACAAAATACCATTAGGGGCTAGCGGGCTCAGAGAGCTCAACCTGCGATGAGCTCTGAAGCGCATGTAGAAAAGACTCCTTTCTTGATGGAATCTTAACTGAAATGTGAGTCTCATACCTTACATCAGAGCTTTTATCCTTAGGCAAATATACATAATACTCTCCATCCTCTTTATTATTATCTTCTTCCAAAAGATTATTTCCAGAATAACCACCGCAATCAACACCTACTCCGGAAGCAAAGCATAATGTTTTAGCAATATCATTTAAGAGTACTAAATTTGATTGAATCTTGATTTCCAATTGACGAGTTTTGAACCCCTTAATCATCAGCAAAGGTCTATATCGCGAATACCCCCAATCACGATTCTGGTTTATTAATAAATTATGAGGCTTCGATGAATAGTAGGTCGACGGTTTACCGTGATCCGACTTAAATACTATCAAAGAGTTATCGTAAACTCCCAAGCTCTTAACCTTATCTAAAAACTTTAAAAATACTTTAATTCCACAGGTATCCTGCCCTATCACACCGAGCTCATTCTGACTGGAATCAAACCAAGCTTTATCGTCACTTCGATAGCTGCAGTTTTCATCATAATCAACAGGAAAATGTGTAAATGTCATATGAATGTATCTAAGGCTTATATCTTTATTCTTTACCTTTAACTCTGACGTAAAAGAATCAAACAATAGCAATGACAATATATTCTTGACGTCCCACTTTTGGCCCTTGTGCTCTTTCAACCTATCAAGAAGCTCGAAGCCTTCATCCTCCAAAACAAACCTCTTCATAAATAGAGTATAATCACTCCAGTCAACAACACTAAATAGAAAGGATGTCCAAACTCGCGCCAAAGGGTATCTTATAAAATCAAACGTATCTGATTTTCGTGACATATCAACCTGCACATTAGGTATGTTAATCTGGTCAATACCAAACCCTGTATACCCATACTGATATGCATCAGGTATATGCTCAACTATCAACTTATCCCTAAATCCTTCTGCGTCTAGAGCAGCCTTTGCCGACGCGACCGTTTCTCCTTTAGCCTTAAAGTCCTGAACACCATAGATATCCCCCATTAAAGAGGTCCCTGTAGCAGCAGCCTGTGAAACTGCATTATTAAAAAGGGTAAAATCTTTAAGGCTTTCAGATAGCTCCTGATGATTCTTAAGGATACTCTCAACTACATGTCCAGACATGCCATCAAAACTAACCACCAATATGTTTTTCTTATCCGACAAAGAAAGCGATTCTTTTGACGCTGTAGAACTCCCCCCTCCTTTTAACGAAATTGCTTCAGATGTATATATCGAGTACGCAGTTGAACCTACCGTAATAAAGACCACTGTAGAAACAAAGGCCAACACATATGCTTTAAACTTTGTCAAACTAATAAAGCAGAAAATTACAACAAACAAAACCAAAACGAATAGCTTCACCCAATCTACGGCTATAATTTCTGGATCAACCATCTCAGCGCTAACTATCGGCGTCAGAATTAAACCTGCAAAAAAGACCCAAAAGAAAATGAACGACGAAATAAATAAAGATAAGCCATTAAAGCACAGCAAACGAAGCAACAGACTAACCAGACCGAGCCCCCCCCAAAAAAGAAGCATAAAAAACACTCCACTTTTGGCAAGCACATCAAAATCAATAAAGAGGTAGTCCTCCGGACTACTACCAACCATATAAAAAGGTATCAATAAAAACATCACAGCGGATGTAGCAAACCCAATCATAACATTCAAGCGAAGCTTACTTTTCACTACAAATCCTCAACAACTCTTTCGCTCCAATTTCTGCACTACATCCAACATTAAATACATGCCCCTGAATATCACTTACCTTCGCACTTTTTAAAACATCTATAATGCATTCAATACATTCGAGCTCCAAAACCACACCTACTCTCTTCCTTATTGATAACTCTAGAGGCTCAAGACCAACTTTCATATATTCCGGATTATTGACCTTTCTAGGAAGATCTAAAAAAACGACAGGTTTACCTAATCCAAAGGCATAATCTAGCGCAGCGCCAGACCAATCGCTTATCATAACATCAGAATAATGGAGAGACTCCTCTCCAACTATACTCTTTTCGAAGCTGAAAAGTTCACTCCCTGAATATGTCTCTAAAATATCATTAATGATAGCTTTTGAAGTCTTCAACGTCTGAGGGTGCGGTCTTAACGTTACAAAAAGACCAGCCCCAAGAAGCAAACCTATTACTTTGCTAGCCAATCCAGTCTCAATCGCCCCCCTATCCCCCCAAGAAGGGGCGAACAATATATGTCGAACAGGGCTCTTACTTCTATCAATCATCTGCCTTTTTGGTGAATCACTTAGTATAGAATCTAATCGACCGTACCCATGCTCAAAAATAGCCTTTTGAGGTAGACCATAAATCTTTTCCAGTGCACGAACCTCTGCGACATGATGAGGCCCGGAACAAAATATCGTATCATAGAAGTCAAAAGCACCTTTGCGATAAACCATATGCAAGCTAACCAAAGAGTGCTGTACAAATACATAATGAACTTTATTTTTTGAGCGCTTTACTTGATACTGGTTGAGGTCAGGCATACTTGTAACTAGCACACAAGATTTCAAATTTTCAAAAAACCAATTCCGGATAAAGCTTTCATCAATTAAGAATGATTTAAAATTTGAACCATTAAGTAAAAGTCCAGGATCATCCGGGTCAGAGCTAACATAACAAACAGGAGTCTCTGACACAGCCAAAATCTCTTGAATTAGTCCCCGTAAATACGGCCAATGGCATTTACCTTCTGAGTAGAAAACTAACTTACGCTCTTCATCTGGCACCTGCATAAATCGTAGCAATGCACAAAGATGACGAAAAGCCATCATCATAACAAGACCTTATAGAAAGACTCCAAAACACCTCTCCTCTCCATACCCTCATACAAAGCTAAGTCTGCTACTGAATCAACCTCCAGCCACCCCCCTCGAACTAGGACTGCCTTAGCATGCCAACCACCATCAATCAGCAATTGAAGAAAGCTTGTTAGATACATATTATTAAAATCCTTTCCATCATAATATGCCCCTCGGTCTAGACCAGTATAAAACTCTACCAAATCGACCAACTTATCAGAACGTATTTTTATTAACCCGGTATACTGCCCTTCTATTTGATCATAGCTTTGTGGCTTTTTACCAACCTCAGTAATATATCCCTGCCCATCAATCTTTAAAGTTTCCGCATCATCCAAGGGATCCTCTATTCGTAAACTCCAAAGATCACGCCAATTCTCATCAATCATCAAAGCAATTTCATCATTGCAACTTAATAACGCCATTAAATTATCGTACTGATAAACAATATCCCCATAGGCTATTATCAAGTCGCCTCCCTTCAGCATAAAATCCATAGCTGAAAAAAGCGACTCGACCATATTTGTTTTGTCATAAAAAGGGTTAATTGATGTAGAGTATCCGAGAGATTCAATCATCTCCCCCCGATATCCTGTCACAATATTAATATCAGTTAGCCCGGCCTGAAGTAAAGTATCAGTTTGCCACTCCAGCAATGGACGCCCTAATAACGGGACAAGGCATTTTGGCTTATCATTAGTTAATGGTCGAAGACGAGTCCCCTGACCCGCAGCAAGTATTAAAACTCTTGTCACAGTAAAAAGCCTTTCATGAGCTCGATATCCAAAGAGCTAAATGGATCCTCTCTTTCCGGGTGCCACATAATACCTAACAATCTATTATCCAAACCTTCAAAAGCTTCAATATTTCCACCCGAGTCAAAGGCTAAAGGTCTCAACCTCTCAGACAAACCATCAGATGGAATTGCCCAATTATGATAACTATTAACCACCTTAGGAAGCGAAACTCTTTCCGAAGGTATAATAGAATGATAAAGGCCAACATGACCCGAGACTGAAGTCAACTTACCACCTAGCTCGACATTTATTAGCTGCATACCTCGGCAAATACCTACCACAGGTATCCCTCGAACCATGGCCTCCATTAGAAGTGCAGATTCGAAAGCATCCCTTTCAGGAGCTGCATCGCCAAGCCCTGAATTTAAATACGCTAAAGAATTACCACCAGTAAATATAATGCCGTCCAATTTCAGACCTTCAAGAATTTCTGGGATTTTATCTATCGACAAATTAGGCAGCGGGCATGGCATGCAGTTAAGCGACACAGAAAAAGAAGCCCAACGTTGATCAAGACAATCGCGCCGTTCCTGATAGTGCTGATACTCTTCAACTCTTTGAGTAATTCCAAGCCTCTTCATTGCACCTCCCGAATGGTCTGACTTGAGCAATCTAATTCGACATGCTTCATAGAAGAAATCTGGTCAAATAATTTATCACCAACTCCAATTGCCGCCGGCAACCCGATCTCTGCAGCTCTTATGGCCATATGAGAGTTGGCGCCACCATATTTAGTTATGAGACCTGAAATCCCACAAGCAAACAACCAATCAAAGCCTGGATCTGCCTGCGGGATCAATATAACTTTCCCCCTTAGATCCTCATTAGAATCAGAGTCCAACCTTTTAATCTTCGCAACCACATTACACATAGTTACAAAATTTGGCTGAGAAGAAAAACGCTCAAAGCAATAGAAGCTTTCACTACTATCGATTAGCGGTGGAAGATCGACCAACAAAGTTAATAGGTATTGTCGCTTACGCAATTCCACTCGACTCTTAATATCACCAATTGATATGGCGTTAATTTTGAACTGCTTGAGATCATTATGTTCTAAATATGAAACATCATCTCGAGTAAGCCCAATCTCACCTCCAAACTCGACACAAAGATCCAGAGCAGAGCTGAGATTTTTTGTAAACTCAAACTTAGTAGACTCTCGAGCCTGAATAGCCTGTATTATATACTCTACCATTTCCCGAGAATCGATATCCAACCCCAGCTCGACCAAAGCTTTTTGCAACAATCCCGCCTCAACGGAAGATAATTCAAACATTTCAACAGAATTGGGTCGGCATTCTTGGCCAGAAACCATATAGCGAACTGGATCTTCCCAATAGGCAACATTTGAAACCTCATATGTACCTGGCCTTAAATGACCGTACATTCCAACAAATGCATCCAGGGAGATATCGCCATTAAAATATCTTTGTTTATCAACTTCAAATTCGCCAGCAACAGTACTAAAGCTTCTTAAGAGCTCTGAAACCCTCTCTTCTGACAACACATCAATAGAGACAAGGCTTTTCAACCAAGAAGTTGCAATAAACCCAGAACGGGCTGCATGAGAAAAAGCTAGAGTCCCGAAAGACCTACAATCGTCCAGCAATGAGATCACCTTATCAATGACCGGCACATTACTGCTCACTATACTTTTTCTTCGCCTTTCGAGTAGCGTTACTGAATCTATATCCTTAGGCAATCTAGTTAATGCATTACAAGTAATTTCCTTAAGTGATTCCTCTAGCGCATAAAGATCACTTTCACTCACACCATAAGGAATCAATCTCTTACGAGCAGCATCAATAAAACCTGGCACCCATACAGTGAATGCCACCTCAAACTCAACTTTATCGTGATATGCTGGATTATCTGAAATGATGTCAATGTATGCGTTCGCCAGAACTCTTGCAGTATCCCCACCCAAAGAAGCAGGTATAAAAGAATTCAAGCTCGCCCGTACATCAACATAAGGCTGCCCTACAAAAGAATAAATTAACGGACAAGGGCGGACATCTCGGTACCCGAATTCAAATCTTTGCCGAGCCCAAATCTCGTCAGTTATAAGCTCTCGATACAAACTAAAAGCAAGCGCTTTCGGTCTGACGCCAATTATTTCAGCCGGATTCCAATCAGGCATATTTGCAAATAGCGTCTTTTCACCATAACAAAAGGAAGAGGGTGGCTGTAGAGACTCGAAGCGGCCTGCAGATACAATTAGAGCTTCCTCTACACACTCCAAATCGACCTCCCATTTACTATGATCTACCGTAATGGGCCGAACTTGAAATAAGTGAACCTCCCCACTACAATCTATTGCAAATTCAATATCTAGCTTATCAAAACCCAGCAGCTGCTCTAACTCTTCAACTGCCTCAAGAACAGGCACAAGGGATGGCTCAACCCCCATTAATGCAGCACTATTAAATTTACTTAAAATGACTGTCCTTATATCCTCACTTGTCCAGCCTGTCACAGAATCTGTTGAACTTGACTTATCATCAAAATTAAACCGATAGTATGGAGAGCCAGTTTCTAAGCCACAAGTAAATACAACGCCAGAAGCTTGGACATCATGCAAACACTCTTGAATCAATACCTGATCTTCACCATTACCGCTTTCACCGTAAGATGCTATAACACTATCAATTGCTACAGAGATATCTATTTGACTAGAGCCGTCAACATTCAGAACACTTTCAAACCCACCTGCATTTGAAGAAAGCCAACCATCTTCCGCTTCAGAACTACTTCTTACTACAAGACTAACGCCAAGAAATTCAGAATGGATTTCCTCCACAATCAACTGAGATTCTCTAATCCACCGATCTGAAGTAAAAGTAACCTGTTTCCCAATATGGCACTTTTTAACAATAGGTTTCAAACGAGCGAGCGTATCAGCTTTGGTACCAAGTATAAATCTAGCAATATCCCTAGGCGAATTCAGTTCGGCCCAACCACCGGAGACATCAAACGGGCTGACAACTAGATCTTTCTTTTCAAAGTAAGCCAACAGATCAAGAAGTGAGGATCCTATCGATGTCTCATCAACACCTTTCAAGTGTTGGACAGCTTTTTCACTAAGACAAAGAAGGCCCGTGAACTCAGCGATCCCGCCAAACTCAATCGGAACATTTACAGTTTCAGCTGAAGAAATATCATCATCTGAGCGATGGCTATACCTCTTCAACCAGCTCGAATCAACACCGTAAACAACATCAGAGCCCTGAGAAGAGATCTCTCTAATAACGCTACTACGAAAAACTGTATCAGAGTAAGTGACAATAGCGGGACAATTATTAAACGGAGCCTTCAATAAGGTATGCAACACCCCCCTGCAAAACCAATCAGGGACAACAGTAAAATTGAGCTGAGGGTAATTATCTATTACTTCACTAACATGGTAGCCGCCAAGGTAGTGAATATTTTCCTTACTTGTAGTTGACTCAAAGCTATGAACTTGCCAATCCATAGCTTTTGTATTGAGGGCAATATGCTTAAGTGCAGAAGGCTTTTGGCCATGCGCGGGCCGACCGGCGCCAAGTAAGAATACATCCACAAGAAATTCTTACCTTTCTTCTTCTTGAGCATTAGCATGAGATACTGTAACTTCAGAATTTCTCGTGAATAGCGATTTGATTTTATACCAGTAAGTTTTGATCGCTAAGCTTGTAGCAACAAAAAAACCAATAATGGCGGACATGATAGCGCTGCCAGAGCCCGGATCAATATAAGCAAAAGCAGGCTGCACCCACAACCCAGCTAAAGACACTAAAAAGACCTTCCTCAAGTTACTTTTTATCATTTCAACAAGCCCCACGATTATCGTTCAAATTTGCCAACAGAAAATAAGAAGTTAGCAACTTAACCATCCATAGTATACAAAATGTTAGGTATATACAATTTGGAGAATCAAAACGGATCAAAATACGACCAACCCACCAACCCCGGGCAAGGCACATAAGTAAGCGCGGAAAACCCAAACTAATACCCGAAGCCTAGGGAGCATCAATATGCATTTTTATTTATAAACCCTTTAAAAACTGTCCAAAATATAATCTTCAAATCTAGCCATAGCGACCAATTATCAATATACCAAAAGTCATGATCTACCCTTCCCTGCATCTTATCTAATGTATCAGTCTCGCCCCTAAAGCCATTAACCTGCGCCCACCCAGTAATTCCCGGCTTCACTTTATGGCGCCTCATATACGACTCCACAAGATCCTTATAGTACTCATTGTGCTCTAACGCATGAGGACGAGGCCCAACAATAGACATGCGGCCTTGTAAAACGTTAAGGAATTGTGGCAGCTCATCCAAACTGGTTCTGCGAAGAAAAGAACCGACTTTAGTAATACGCTCATCGCCTTTTATTGCCTGAGTAACCTTGGCATCAAACTCCTGATGAACCCTCATAGACCGAAACTTATAAACTTTAATTTTCTTACCATTCAAACCATCACGGTATTGTTTAAACAAAACTGGGCCGGGTGAGCTGACTTTTACAGCTAACGCTATTAAAAAGCACAAAGGTAGAATCAATAAGCTTATTAGAGCTCCAATAACAAAGTCCTGTAAGACCTTAATCAAACGCCCCCCCCCACCTAAAGGACTACAACTCAGATCGAGAGTAAAAAGATCTGCCACTTGATTAGCTTTATGATTTAGGAGTGGCAAATCATCTATTGAGGGGACATACCGAATTTCAGCAGTTGAATGACGAAGTGTATAAAGTAAAGGAGTAACCAAAGCAGCCTTAGTTAAAGGAAGGCAAAACCAAATCTCATGGGGAGTAGTTCGTTCAATTGCAGATATAATAGCATTCTTATCCGCAGCCGAAAGAGTACTCTCAGAATCTAACGACAAGTGATCTGCCACACGATACCCATAGGACTGATGCTTAGTTAGATGGCGCTTAATTTTTTTATACTGCTCACGATCCCCAACTACAAATACAGTTTTGCTATTTCGCTTATTAGATCTCACTAGTGCTAGAAAAGCGTAGAGAGTACCTCTAAACCCCCCTCCAAATAACAATGCTAGAAGATACCAACTTATCAACCACAAACGAGAGAAGCTTTCTGCTTGCTTAGTAAAAAACAAACCAACGAGAAGAATCACAAAAGGTAACGTCCAACTTAATAGAAATGTCGCCCCAAGCTTCCATTTAGATTGTCCTCGCCAAGATTCATAAAGACCAGAAAATATCGAACACAACACAACTAATAACGACAAGCTTCCCGCGACCCAAAGATAGTTGCCCTCATCTAGCAAATGGCTAAACCTTGATAAACTAGCGGCTTCTGCTGCAGCAAATACGATGCAGGAATCGATAATTGCAATAATCAATGCAACAGGATGACGATCAGCGAATGTGCGGGAGTCCATACTTTCTCATTTCAAAAGACATTAAATTAATATTATTATGTGTACAAAAGTTAAAATTTAAGCTTATTCCCCATCAAAATATCTCTTGGTATGGAAGTGCACAGCCTCACTATTAAGCAAGTCATTCTCAGTAAACCACTGGTAACAACCGTGTTGTTCTAATGGTAGTTGATCAATCGAAACATCTAACCGTACTTCGTACGCAAGCACAACATAATGAGTTGTAAAGTTATCACCGGAAAAATTATCTGGGTAGAAATGCTCATATGGCCCAACAAAGCGAGCACTGGTGCTATTAAGCTCGACACCCAGCTCAACTCTGGTTATTCGATTAAAAGCTTCAACTAAGGATTCATCTTTTAATACACGCCCTCCAGGAACAAACCAGAAACCTTGTGCAGGCCGATTCAACCTCCTCCCCAACAATACCTCGCCGACCCTGTTTCGCACGATCAGATCAGTGGAAACCAAAGGAGTAGAGCTCACCACAGCCTTAAAAGTATCAGTAGGTAGCTTCCTCAAGAGCTTATGACCTAAAGTCATCTTGATGAGCCAAAAACCACTGGTAGGTCGATGCCAAGCCTGCCTCTAAACTGATGGAAAAATTCCACCCCAACTCCGCAAGCCGGCCCACATTCATTAACTTTCGAGGTGTACCGTCAGGCTTAGACGAATCAAATTCTATAGCCCCCTCAAAGCCTATCACCTTAGCCATAGTCTCGGCCAGCTCACGGATTGTGCAGTCCTCGCCTGTTCCTACATTTATATGTGACAGCATTGGCCTTGTGAAATCCGAATAACCAGTTTCAGGTAAATTCATCACATGCACACTAGCCGCAGCCATATCATCAACATGTAAAAATTCTCGCATGGGCTTACCACTCCCCCATACAACAACTTCAGTATCACCAGCCAACTTTGCCTCATGAAATCGCCGCATCAACGCAGGAATCACATGTGAATTCTGTGGGTGAAAATTGTCGTTCTCACCGTATAGGTTTGTAGGCATTACACTTCGATAATCGCAGCCATATTGACGGCTATAAGATTCACATAGTTTAATCCCGGCAATTTTTGCAATAGCGTAAGGCTCATTTGTAGCTTCCAACACGCCAGTCAACAAAGACTCTTCACTCATTGGCTGAGGAGCCATTTTAGGATATATACAAGAGGACCCTAGAAAGAGTAACTTATTCACCCCCGCTAAATGTGAATAGTGTATGACGTTAGCTTCTATCATCAAGTTCTGATAAATAAAATCAGCAGGATATGTATTGTTAGCCACAATACCTCCAACTTTTGCTGCTGCAAGATAGACTTGATCAATATTTTCTTGTTCAAAAAAGTTGCATACTGCATTCTGATCAAGCAAATCAAGTTCCCGGCGATCACGTACTACGAGCTCGACTCCCTCTGCAGCTTTAAGCTGACGAACAATAGCAGAACCAACCATTCCCTTATGGCCAGCAACAAACACCCTCTGTACAGACATATCAATCAAGACTCCTGCGACACATTCACATTAAAACCATGCTCTTTTAATAAGGCATGGCGCTTTGCACCGTCCAAGTCATTTGCCACCATTTCTGAACACATTTCTTCAACAGAAATTTCAGGAACCCACCCTAGCTTTTCCTTTGCTTTTGTAGGGTCACCAAGCAGAGTCTCAACTTCTGCAGGTCTAAAATATCGCGGATCAACCCTAACAATAACATCGCCAGGCATTATAGATGTTGATTTGTCACCAACAACCGACCTAACTGTCGCAACCTCATCGATACCGGCGCCTGAGAATTCAAGCTCGACACCTAATTCCAAAGCACTTAAACGAACAAACTCACGGACTGATATCTGCTTTCCAGTAGCAATTACGAAATCCTCTGGCTCA
>Ga0209826_1001106_pt1 | contig 18983 bp, 22 predicted proteins | sample GOMGulsemesocosm_5_FD_184637 | JGI IMG/M metagenome (GOLD analysis project Ga0209826, IMG submission 184637) | Methane-oxidizing microbial communities from mesocosms in the Gulf of Mexico - GOM15C Gulf of Mexico (SPAdes) (version 2) | ecosystem: Environmental > Aquatic > Marine > Cold seeps... | reverse complement strand
ATTAAAATAGACGATAGTGCCATTGTTGGCATTATTCGTTATTACACCCGAGAAGCAGGTGTTCGAAATTTAGAACGTGAAATATCTAAGTTATGCCGTAAAGCCGTAAAAGCTATCTTATTAGATAAGAACTTGAAAAAAGTAACCATTAATCAAGACAACTTGGATGATTTCTTAGGTGTACAGCGCTTTGATTATGGTAAAGCTGACGATGAAAACCGAGTAGGCTTAGTTACTGGCTTAGCATGGACACAAGTAGGTGGAGAACTGCTTACCATAGAAACAGCTTCAGTACCCGGTAAAGGAAAATTAACCTATACAGGCTCTTTAGGCGATGTTATGCAAGAGTCTATTCAGGCAGCAATGACGGTCGTTCGAAGTAGAACCGAAAAATTACGTATAAATGAAGATTTTTATGAAAAACGAGATATTCATGTACATGTACCTGAAGGGGCGACACCAAAAGATGGCCCAAGTGCAGGTATTGGTATGTGTACTGCTCTTGTTTCAAGTTTAACGGGTAATCCTGTTAAAGCTGAAGTAGCCATGACGGGAGAAATAACGTTACGTGGTGAGGTTTTAGCTATTGGCGGCTTAAAAGAAAAGTTATTAGCAGCACATCGCGGCGGTATTAAAACAGTTATTATCCCTCACGAAAATGTGCGTGATTTAAAAGAAATACCTGAAAATGTTAAAGCAGACTTGTCAATTCACCCTGTAAAATGGATTGATGAAGTACTTGCTATAGCACTTGAACACCCCGTAGAACAGTGGCAGGTAGAGTGATTTCCATTCAGAAAAGTTGCTTTTTTGATGTGAACCAGAAAAAAAAGCAAAAAACACATAAAAAAGTGAAAAAAAATGAAATAAAGGCTTTTTAAACGCTGAAACTATGGTAAGTTAACTACGCTTATGTCGCTAGACCCCTTGTTTACTATGCTTAAGAGCTATTAGTCATTAAGGTCTACTCATAATAGTATTTTTCTAAACTCAACGTTTGATGTTCAAAAGAAACAAAATTGCATTGTATAAATTTGGTTTCTGTAGGACGAACTTTTACTAACACTCTAATTAAAGAGAAGTAAAAATAGCGTTGTAATAATAACAATTGAAGGGGTATACACTGTGAATAAATCTCAACTTATCGAGAAAATTTCTGAAGGCGCTGACATTTCAAAAGCTGCTGCGGGTCGTGCATTAGATTCATTTATTGGCGCTGTAACTGAAGAATTACAAAATGGTGAGCAAGTTGCTTTAGTTGGTTTTGGTACTTTCTCTGTACGTGACCGTGCTGCTCGCACTGGCCGTAACCCACAAACTGGCGCGACTATCCAAATCGCAGCGGCTAAAATCCCAGCTTTCAAAGCTGGTAAAGCATTAAAAGATGCTTGTAATAGCTAATATTGCTAATATAGATGGATTGCTTGTAGCAGCTTTATTCTTATATTAAAATATATTTAAAGACCACCTAAACGGTGGTCTTTTGCTTTCTACATACGATAAATATGCGGTAAACAATTTTAATTAATAATAAATTCATATTTAACTACTCTTGCACTTCAAGCGACGGTCTTCATCTGCTAAAATCGCGAGCAATAAAAAATTATAGCCTAGATTACCGATAATATTTATCGGTTTAAATAAATAGGCTTTATCAGCTATACCTTAAATAAATGAGATAAAGATGTTAGAAGATATTAGAGAAAGCTCGCAAGGCTTGACCGCCAAAATTATCCTTGGCCTTATTATATTAACCTTCGCGGTTGCAGGTATTGGCAGTTATACAAACTCCGTAGATACTTCAGTTGCAACTGTTAATGGTGCAAAAATCAGTCAACAAGAATTCAATAAAGCATACCAAGCTCAACGTAATCGTATGGCTCAACAGTTTGGTGAAATGTTTGATACCTTGTCAAATGATAGTAACTATATGGCTAACTTTCGCCAAGATGTTCTTGATAACTTAATTAATGAAAAATTAATTGATCAAAGTGCTCAAGATCTTGCCATTCGAATATCTGATGATCGAATTAAAGAAACTATTAGAGATATGCCAGAATTTCAAGTAGAAGGTGCTTTTGACAATAATCGTTATTTAGCGGTTATAAATCAAGCTGGTTTTTTTCAGTCATCAAACTTTCGTGACTATTTACGAGTAGAAATGACTCGTCGTCAGTTATCACAAGCACTTGTTGCGACTGAATTTAATTTACCTTATCAAGAGACATTACAACAAAATTTGCAAAATCAAACACGTAATATTCGTTTTGCTACTGTCTCATCAAAACAGTTTGAAGCAGGTATTGAGGTTAGTGAAGAAGAAATTAAAACTTATTATCAAGCCAATCAAATTCGCTTTGAAAATAAAGAAAAAGTGAAAGTAAATTTTATTCGTCTAAGTGTTGATGATATAGCTAAAGAAATAGAAGTTTCTGATGAAGATGTAGTGACATATTATCAAGAGAATATCGCTAGTTATACTCAGGCGGAACAGCGTCGTGTTTCTCATATCTTAATTGAATTTAGTGAAGGTGATAACGAAAGTGAATCTATTGCTAAAACTCAAGCTGAAGCCGTATTAAATCGTCTTGCACAAGGTGAAGATTTTTCTGTACTTGCCAAAGAGTTATCTAATGACACTTTTAGTGGCGAAAATGGTGGTGATTTAGAATATTTAGATCCAGGCGTGATGGAACAAAGTTTTGATGACGCAGCCTTTGCATTATCTACTGTTGGAGAAAACACTGAGCTTGTTAAAACTAGCTTTGGTTACCATGTTATAAAATTAACTGAGCTTAAACCTAAAGTTATACAGAGCTTAGCTGATGTTAAAGCTGAATTACATGCAAAAGTGAGTAATGAAAAGGCTCAAGAGAAGTTTTATGAACAAACTCAAGAAATGGCACGTGTAAGTTTTGAATTTCCAGATAGTTTAGAGGATGCTGCAAATGAAATTAATGGCAAAGTAGAAACATCTTCATGGTTATCTCGTGTTGGTAACGCTGTTCCTTTTGATAATGTTAAAGTGATTGAAGCTGCTTTCTCTGATTTAGTTTTGCAAGATAATATGAACTCAGACATCATTGAAGTGAGTGATACTACAGCTTTAGTTCTACGCTTAAATACATATCAAGAAGCTAATGTAAAACCTATTGCTGAAGTAGAAACACAAATAACAGCTATTTTAGTCGCTCAAAAAGCAACGGAAAAAGCACATAATACTATTGATGAATTATTAGTACAGTTTAAAGCGGGTAATGATATTACTGAGCAATTAATTAAAAACTACGCCAGTTTCACAGTGAAAGAAAATGTTGCACGTTATAGCGCAGGTTTAGATCAAAGCATCTCACGTGAAGCTTTTGTGTTACCTCATCCAGAAGATGGCATTATTTCGGCTTCAACCGTGGCTTTAAGTAATGGTAATTTAGCTTTAGTTGAAGTGCAAGCGGTGAATGTGAATGAAACTGAAGTTAACCCTCAACTTGCTCAACAACAAACATCTCAATTAGCGCAATCTGCATATAAAAGTTATGTTGATTCTTTAAAAGTAGGCGCAAAAATTACGAGTAAAACAATAACAGCACCAACTAGTTATTAGTTGTGCTAACCGTAAGTAATGAGTTTATAAAGCTTATTACTTATGGTTTTGTACTTTTCTATGCTTTAATTGAAAGTTTTGATTCATTAATAACTTTTGAGTCACTTTATGTTGAGGCTTGCTCATCACATCTAATGTCTTTCCTACTTCAACGACCTTCCCTTGAGACAACACCATAATATCATCACTGAAATGGCGAATGATGCCTAAATTGTGAGAAATTAAAATATAAGCTAGCCCCATTTGTTGCTGTAAATCTAACAATAAATTAATCATTTGTGAACGTAAGGAAGGATCTAAAGCAGCTAAGGCTTCATCTAGTATAATAACTTGCGGCTGTAATATGATAGCTCTTGCAAGAGATATGCGTTGCTTCTGACCACCAGAAAACATATGAGGATAGAAATTCATATGATCGCCAAGTAAACCTACTTTCTGTAATGTAGTGCGAATAAGCTCTTTGCGCTTTTTCTCATTAAAAGGTGTATTGAGCTTTAACGGTTCATCTAGTAATTGCAGTATAGTCAAACTAGGGTTGAGAGTAGTGCCTGAATCTTGAAATATCATACGAATATGCTGACATCGTTTTTTATAACTGCCTTCTTGTAATATTTGACCATTTAAATAAATATTACCACTACTGGCAGGTTCAGCTCCAACAAGTATTTTAGCAAGGGTTGTTTTACCTGCACCAGCTTCACCTATAATTGCTAACGTTTTATGAGCTTCAACGTTAAAAGAAATAGGCTCTAGTACAGTAATTGATTTATTTTTAAGCCAATAGCCCTTTTGTTGGTACGATTTACTGAGTCCATTTACTTTAAGTAGTGCTGTCATACTAATTATTCCCTTTAATAACTTTACGAGGAACCTTTATTGGAGTTAATGGAAAGTGACAACTTACTTTATGACCATGGAAATTTGTAACAGAGGGGGCGTTTACACAAGCTTGTTGTGCTCTTGGACAACGTGGCCCTAACCGACAACCAATAGGCAAATGTTGTAAAATAGGAATACTCCCAGGTAATGTCATTAATCGTGACTTTGCTGGCAAATGAAAATTTGCGCTCGGGCTACTATCAACTAATGCTCTGGTATAGGGGTGCAGTGGTTTATTGAATATTTGCCCAGTAGTACCCGCTTCAACAAATTGTCCGCTATACATTACCGTAATAGTATTAGTCCAATGGGTTATGTTTTCTAAATCATGGCTGATTAATAAAATAGACATGCCTTTTAATTGGTTTAAGCTCGATAAAAGTCGAAAAATTTGAATTTGGTTGCTATTTTCCATAGCGGCAGTTGGCTCATCGGCAATTAATAGTATGGGTCTTCTTGCTAACGCTATGGCGATCATAACCCGTTGGCATATGGCTTCAGTTAACTGGTGAGGATAACTGTTAAGACAAGTGCTATGACCCTTTATACCGACTTTATGCAATAACTTAATAGAAGCTAAGCGACGTTGCTGTTGCTTTTGCCAAAAAAAACCTGATAGTGAATTAGTATCAATTGCTTCGGCTATTTGAGCGCTAATAGTAGTTGTTGGGTCTAAGCAAGCCATTGGCTCTTGAAATATCATGGCTATATCACGTGATAGCAAAACTTTTCGTTCTTCAATAGATAAACGTAGTAAATCAATACCACGCCAATGAAATCTATCGGCATGAACATGCCACTTGTCATCTAATACACCAACAATGGCTTGTGCTAATAATGATTTACCTGAGCCTGATTCGCCTACTAAGCCGCGAACTTCACCTTCCTTCATTGATAAACTGACTTTATCAACAGCTAAAATGTTTTGATCACCACTGATTAATTCAATAGATAAATTTCTTATGTCGAGTAAATTCATTACCTTTCCTTGCGTAATTTAAGCGCATGGCGAATGCCTTCACCAACAAGGTTTGTGGCTACAACGGCAAATAAAATAGCTAAACCAGGCAAGTAAACTGTCCATGGAGCAATATAAAATAAGTCTAAACCATTTGCTAATGTTGCCCCCCATTCAGGTAAAGGAATTTGAGCTCCTAAGCCGAGAAAGCCTAAGGTAGCAATATCTAAAATAGCCGCAGATTGAGCCAATGTTGCTTGACTCATTATTCGATCGACAATGTTAGGGAAAATAGAATAGTACAATACCCTAAACGGGCTCGCCCCATCGAGCCGTGAAGCAAGGACATAGTCTTTACGAGACTCTTCTTTAACAGCGTAACGTGTGATATGTATAAATTGTGGTATTAGCACAATGACGACAGCCCATACGGTATTACTGATGCCAGGACCTAATATTGCCACAATGATGATAGCAAGTAATAAAGACGGAATAGATAAAATCACATCAAGAAAGTGATTAAGAAAGCTTGATTTTATTCCTGATGTTAGTGCGGATAAGGAGCCAAAAATAACACCAACGATAAGAGATATCACTACAACAATAAAGCTTAAGCCAAAAGTTAGTGACGTACCATACATCAACCGAGAGAGCATATCTCGGCCTAACTCGTCAGTACCAAGTAAATAACTTACATTACCATCAACATGCCATGCAGGAGGCAGTAACAACATATTTAACTCGCCTTCAACAGGCGAATGCGGCGCTAGTAAAGGGCCAAAAATAGCTAGGACAATTAAGAAAATGAAACAGCTAAAACCAACCATAGCAACAGGCGTTTTACGAAAAATTTGCCAATGTTGCATAAAAGGGGAGGGGAAAACTTCCTCTAAGTATATTTTATCACGAGCCATACTTATTACCTCGGGCTAGGGGGTTGAGTGCAGCATAAAGGAAGTCAGTTAAAATATGCACGACAAAAATAAAACATGACAATACGAGTAATCCACTTTGTATGGCGGTGTAATCTCGTTGATAAATGCTCTCTATGAGCCAACGACCTATGCCAGGCCAGCTAAAAATAACTTCAGTCACCATGGCTATAGTCACTAAATTGGCGAATTGAAGCCCAACATGACGAATAATTTTAATTAAGGAATTTCTAATGGCATGGCGAATAATAATCTGCTGGAAAGTTAAACCTTTAGCACTTGCGGCTTTTATATAGCTTGTTTCTAACACTTCTATCATGGAAGTTCTTGCTAAGCGGATAAAAATTGTCGCAGGTGCTATTGCTATGACCGTCGCAGGTAGAATTACATGAGAGGTAGCATCAGTAAATGCTTGCCATTTATAAGGGCTGTCGCTTAGTAATATATCAATAAACTGAATACCTGTTACTAGTTTTATTTCAAATAACAGACTGATTTGCCCAGCCGATGGAAACCACCCTAAATTGATAGAAAAAGTTAAAATAGCTAACAAACCAAGCCAAAAGACAGGAATAGAGTAGCCCAACATTGAAACTGATAAAATAATATTATCAGCAGGTTTGTTATGCTTTATTGCGGCTATGAAACCAAGAGGAATACCGGTAAACATCGCAATAAGCAATGCCACTAAACTCAGTTCAATTGTTGCAGGTAATAGATTGAGAACCTCAGTGCTTATTTCAGACTGACTGGCCATAGATAGCCCTAGTTCACCATTAGCTATATGGCTAAGGTAAGCAATGTATTGCCAAAAAATATTTCTATCAGTTTGGTATGCATTGTTTATTTCAATTAATTGATTTGGTGTGGCGTTAATTGCGCCTGAAATATTAATAATGGCATCACCAGGAAACAAAAAGCTTAAGCTAAATGAAAGTAAGGTCAACACCAACATGGTAAATATAAATAAATTTAAACGACGAAAAGTAAAAACTAGCATGATTAATTTTCACCATTATTGATTGGGTTGTCTACTACAGTCTGCTTTGTGACTTTATTATTTTTTAAAGAGCTAATTTTTGCTACCTGATAAAAGCTAATACCACCAAACGGTGCGAGTACATCACCCGTTACATTGTTGCCACGCGCTTGATAACGTTTAGAATGGGCAATAGGTATTAAAGGTACTTCTTCTGCTAGTATATTCATAGCTTGAGCGTAGTATTTTTTTCTTTGACGAATATTATTAGTTTGTAATGCTCTTTGAATAATATCATCATACTTTTCATTACACCAAAAAGTTCTATTACTACCTGTTTTAGTGGCAGAGCAACTGAGCATTGGTGAGAAAAAATTATCTGGATCAGGATGATCTGCTGACCACCCTAATAAGAATGTTTGATGTTCACCACGTTCTAAACGGTGCAAAAAAGTATTCCATTCGTAACTTACAATTTTGACCTTTATTCCAATGTTTTTTAGATCAGATTGAATTAACTTTGCCATCGTTATGGCATTGGGGTTATAGGCTCTTTGAACGGGCATTGCCCATAAATCCATAGTGAAGCCTTGGGGGAATCCAGCAACTTCTAGTAAACTTTTTGCTAATACAGGATTAAACTCTTGCTCGGCAATGCTTTTGTCAAACGCCCATGATGTGTTAGGCAACAATGAATTAGCTATTTCAGCTTTTCCTTGATAAATGGCTTCAAGTAATACTTTCTTGTTGATGGCATAACTAATTGCTTGCCTGACTAGTTTATTATTAAAAGGTGGTTTGTTAACATTAAAGCCAAAATAACCAACATTTAACGCGGTAACTTCTTCCAAAATTAAATCTTTGTGTTGAGTGATTTCTTCGTGGGCAATAGGGTAAGCCGTTATGTCACATTCTTTTGCTAATAGCTTAGTTAACCTTCCTGTATTACTTGGCGTAATATCAAAAACTAATTGCTCAATTTGGGCTGGTGCTTGCCAATATTGTTCATGACGATAAAAACGAATTAAGGAGCCGACACGGTACTCTTTCAATTTGAAAGGACCAGTGCCTACTGGGTGAGTATCAATATTACTTTTAATTTTTTGTTGGGTTAATTGGTCGGCATACTCAGCAGATAAAATAATTGCAAAGTCAGTGGCTAAATTAGCAAGAAACGAATTATCAACATGGGATAAATGAAAACGGATAGTGTAATCATTAATTTTTTCTATTTTTTCAACTAATAGACTTAAATCAACACTTTGAAAAAAGGGGTAATGTCCCCCAGAAACTAAATGAAATGGATGTTCAGGGTTTAACATGCGATTAAAACTAAAAATTACATCATCAGCATTTAATAACCTGCTTGGTGTGAAATAGCTGGTGTGATGAAAAGGAACATCTTTGCGTAAATAAAAAGTGACTTTTTTTCCGTCTCTAGTCACATGCCAAGATTTTGCTAAGGCAGGAGTAAGTTTGTTCTCTTTTCCTTTATAAGTAATTAACCTATTGTACAATTGATTTGATGTAGCATCTATTGTTGTACCTGAAGTGACTAACTGTGGGTTAAAGGTTTCAGGAGAGCCTTCTGCGCAATAAATAACACTGTGCTCACTTAATGAGACAATACTTTCATCATTACAGCCAAGTAATAGCAAGAAGCTAAAGCATACAATAGAAACAAGTTTAAGATTATTCATCAGCGTCGTTACCATCAAGTAAATTGTATTTTTTTAGATACCCCCTTAATTGATGATACGTCAGTTCAAGTGCTTGTGCTGTTTTCTTTTGATTATACTGACAGTGCTCTAAAGCTGACTTGATTAATTCTATTTCATAATCTTGAGATAATGACTTTAGCGACAAAGGGAAACTGGCATTAGATAATGTTGAAAAAGCAGAGGTTGTTGAAAACTCTGCTTCAGTACTGCTAATACTTTGCTCATTATGTTCATTTGAAATAGGTTCTACAGTAGCTTCATTTTGTACAGCATGAACCCTATCTAACGTTTTAATACGCTGACTTGGTCTATAGGGGGATTCAAAGGGATCAATAACCAAATCATTTACTGGTAAGTGAGGGTTGTTACAACGGTATACACTTCGTTCAACAACATTTTTTAATTCTCGAATATTACCCGGCCAGTGATATTCAAGCATGGCGCGTTTAGCCTTTTCAGTAAAACCGCTGAAAAGTTCAAATTCTAATTCACGTGCCATGTTAATAGCAAAGTGTTCAGCTAACATTAAAATATCTTCAAGCCTCTCTCTTAAAGGAGGTAAAGTGATAACATCAAATGCTAAGCGATCAAGTAAATCTGCTCTAAATTGCCCTGAGTCAGCTAATGTTGGCAGATCCTCATTAGTTGCCGCAACAAGGCGAACATCTGTTGTTATGGTACGAGAGCCGCCTACACGCTCAAATTCACCATACTCTACAACACGCAATAGTTTTTCTTGTATTAAACCTGAAGTGTTGGCAATTTCATCTAAAAATAATGTGCCATTGTCGGCTCTTTCAAAACGGCCTTCATGACGTTTGTTTGCACCAGTGAAAGCGCCAGAGTCATAACCAAAAAGCTCTGTTTCAAGTAGATTTTCATTTAGCGCAGCACAATTGAGCTTTAAATAACTTTGCTCCCAACGTTTTGATAAATAATGTAAACGAGCTGCAACTAATTCTTTACCAGTACCTCGCTCACCAATAATTAATACGGGTTTACTTAACGGGGCAATTTGAGATATCTGCTCTAATACTTCTAAAAAGCTGTTAGATTGACCAAGAAGATTGTCTTGTTTATTAAAGCGCGACATGGCTTGACCTAATTATTAGTTAATTTCACTAACAAATAGTGTATTTTATTAAACGCTGAGTTAACAGTGTTTTTTGATTATTTAATAAGTGCAATTAAAACATCGTGTTAACTTTATATGTCAGCTTGGCGTAAAACATGAATAGTAGAAACTATAAATTTAAATCCAAATTTATAGTTGATTTTATTAAACTTAAATAAAAACTTACTATTTAAGTTAAAAATGAAAGTGTTAATTAAAGATAAGAGGAAGTTGTTATGGGTGTTTTTTCAAGGTTTACCGATATTATTAATTCTAATATCAATAATTTATTAGATAAAGCCGAAGATCCAGCCAAGATGGTAAGATTGATTATTCAAGAAATGGAAGATACCTTAGTAGAAGTTCGTTCTAGCTCTGCTAAAACATTGGCGGATAAAAAAGAACTGACTCGTCAAGTAACGCGATTTAAAAATGAAGCTCAGCAATGGCAAGAAAAAGCTGAATTAGCATTAAGTAAAGATCGTGAGGACCTAGCTCGTTCTGCCTTAATAGAAAAGAAAAAGAGTAGTGAAAACTCACAAGCCCTAGTTGAAGAGTTGGTTCATATTGAAGAGCATATTAGTAAGCTACAAAATGAAATGTCACAGTTACAAGATAAACTAGCTGATGCAAAATCTCGCCAAAAAGCTATAATAATGCGCGAAAAAACGGTTAGTTCACGTTTAAAAGTTAAACAAAAAATAGACAGTAATAAAGTGAATGACGCATTGAGTCGTTTTGATCGCTACGAACGTAAAATTGATGATATAGAAGCGCAAGTCGAATCATATGATTTGGGTAGTAAGTCTTTATCTGATGAAATTGCTGATCTTGAGTCAGATGAGAAAGTTGAAGATGAATTAGCCTCACTAAAAGCTAAAATGAAAAAGAAATAACATAAAGCTAAAAGTTAGTAAAAGTGAAGTTTACACCTGAAATTTAGGTTATGTCCTAAAAAAGAGTTATGGAGATATATCGTGGAAGAAATTATTGTAGCACCCTTGATTATTTTTATGGTTATAGTTGCGCCTATTTGGCTAATTTTGCATTATCGTAGTAAAAGCCAAGTTAGCCAAGGCTTGAGTGAAGAAGAGTATATTCAGTTATCTGACTTATCAGAAATGGCTGACAAAATGGCTGACCGTATTAAAACGCTTGAGGCTATTTTAGATGTTGAAACCCCAGACTGGAAAAATAAGCTATGAATACCAGACGAGGTGAGTTGTTCCGAAATCCAAATAAAGGAAAAATAGCAGGTGTTTGTGCTGGTCTTGCTGATTATTTTGGGTGGGAAACATGGTTAGTGCGAATACTCGTTGTTTCAGGTGTATTATTTGGTATGCCATTTTTAATCCTTGGTTATGTTGCGGCATGGTTTATTCTTGATAAAAACCCTAAAATGTCAAGTAACAAAGAAAATACTAAGTATTATAAAACTGATACTTCAAGTCCCTATCACAGAGGTAGCTCTCAAGATGAGCGAGATTATGAATATGTACAAGCTAATGAGTCGATTAAAGTAAAAGCGAGAGTTTGGCAATCAGGCGAGCCACCAAAACAAGCATTTCATGATATTTGTAAAAAGTTTGGCTCGTTAGAAAGACAACTGCAAGGGATTGAGCAATATGTAACTTCTTCTGAGTTTACTGTTGCAAGAGAGATTAATAAGCTTTAATTAACTTAGATTCAAATATAATACTTAAATAATAATAATTTCATTAACTAGTTGTTCAGGACAATATGCTCCTGCATTGTCCACATAAGCTGCATCCATGCAGCGTTAATTATTAAATAAATAACGCGGTAGTTGGTGATTTTAACAAGTATAAATGATCACATATTTAGTGTAATTAATGGTATAAACCCTCTGCACGTCAGTCCGTTTGAATGGTATCGTTCAATTTACACTCATTTTTGTCTATCCAGTAGGTGTTTTTAACCGTTATTCTTTTCATTTTTGATGATGAGAATAACCATGCCAACGGCACCTATTTCAATGCGTAAACTTAAAGAGATTTTAAGACTAAAATACGACTGTAAACTCAGTCATCGAAAGCTATCATAATTACATTGTAGTTATAGCGAATTTTAAACTCTGTCTATTAAGTATTAAAAATCAAACTATATTTCTGGGGTAAACAGATCTAATGTTTTTAAAGCTAAATTAAAAATATTTACCGAATCTTCATCACTTACATTTTTTACTACCGTAACAGAGTGATTATGATCTAAACATAAAATCATCATCGTTACTCCGCCCATGCTACCACCTGAGTGCATTACTGAGTTTGGATGTTTTTCCATTAAGGCAATATATTCAGCACCGTTTTCTTTATCTTTTTTAGCATTGTAGGTCCGGGGTTTAAATCCAATAGCCCAACCTATACCAAAAAAGTTACCAGAGCCATCAGATAATTTTTGTTTGGTAAACATTTTATTTAATGTTGCCTGTTTTAAATAACCTTCATGGGTATGCGCTATAGCAAAATTAGATACGTCTGATGGAGTGGCTAGAAAACCTCCACCTGCATATTTATAACTGCTAAAAACCTCTGGAGCATTGACTAATTTCCCCTCAGAAAATACGTAAGAACTTTGTCTATTTAAAATAATTGGGTCGTTATCATCAAAAGTTGTTTCTGTTAACTTTAAAGGGACGAATACTTGTTCACGTATTAATTGCTTAAAAGGCGTATCACTTGCCGCGTTTTCCATAGCGGCACTAATTAAAGTCCATGCGTAAGTTGAATAACTAAATTTTGCTCCTGGTTCGAATAATAAGTCATCATTCTTAAATATTTCTAAGGCTTGTGTTGCCGATTTATAATCACCATTAGTGAAAAATTCATCACTTTTATAATGACGAATTCCTGATGTATGACTAACTAGTTGTGTCAAAGTGATTTTTTTATGTTTTTCAGGCCATTCAGGAACATAACTACGAATATCACGATTAAAGTCTATTAAGTTTTTCTCATACAATCTCATTAAAGCCGCAGTCGTGATTACCTTTGCTACACTACCTATTCGCATCTTAGTTGATACGCTCATCGGAACTTTATATTCTAAGTTAGCAAAACCAAACCCTTTAGCCCATTTGATGCCATTTTCGTCTGCGACAGCCACATTAATACCGGGAACGGAAGGTGACAAAACTGCGTCTTCATAAAGTTGAGTCGCAATTTTTTCAATGTCATTGGCGTGACTATCAAAGGAAAATAAAATAATACAAAATAATAATGCTCTACTTTTGACCCAGTTCATTTTTAATCCTTAAAATAATATTTATTCTACGGTTAGAGAGCAAAGGGATAACTTCACCTCAATTTTTTATTCGCTATAACGCTTTGCTAAGGAGAAAATTATGGTTGGCTATAATCGCGAAGCGATGGCCAACTGATATTTTTGCGTTTGATTTACCTTGTTAGGCATGCTTATCTACTCGCCATGGTGGATTGAGTCTATTTTCTCCTGCCCAATACAGTTTAATTTTATTACCTGATGGATCGTGTAAGATTGCTTCACGCCACAAGTAACTTTGATCTGTTGGCTCTTGATAGAACTCGATGCCTTTAGATTTTAAATCCGATACCCACTGATCTAGTTTTTCATGTTCAAAATAGATTACTACGCCATTTAAAAAACTGCCAGTTTCTAATGAAAGTGAAAAGGTTGCGTTTCCGTCAGGACATTCGAAACGAGCATAATGGGGAGTATCGACAATTTGGGTAAAACCTAGTTTTAAATAAAACTCTGTGGCTTTATCCATGCGTTTAACTGGCAATGTAACTTGATTAAGATTCACGAAACCTCCTTGTGTGCCTAACGCCCTAATAACAGGCAAAAAATTATTTGCTAAAATGTTGAGGGACGAAAACAGCAAACTGTTTTTTGTCCTTGTTGATTAGCTTGTTAGCCGTACTTTTACGCTGTAAATACGATACAAGAAAGCAAGTGTTAAACATATACAAGCAGGGATGAGCAGTGATAAAAAGTGGAGTTTTTCAAATAAATAAGCGCCTAAACTAGCACCTAAAATAAAGCCTAAAATGATAATTATAAATAATATAAACTTCCTTTTATCAAAAGCCTCACCTCTTACTTTTGCCCCAAACATAATTCCCAAGTCTGTAAATATACCTGTTAGATGAGTTGTTCTTATAATAGCACCACTATAAGAAGTGGCTAACGCATTTTGAATGCCGCATGCTGCTGACGTTAAATAATGCCCATACAAAGAGCCGTTTGATAATAAAAATATAGAAATAAATAATAATGAGGCTTCTATAAATAAAGCCGTTCCATAATGGCGCCCCAACTTTAGATCGCTACTATGTACTAAAAAACCTGATAAAGACGAACCGAGAAAAAAACTAGTTAAAATCAAAACGATATGAGATATATTGTTGCTTGCTAAGTTATTAAAGCCTATACCAAGAAGTGTTGCTGTACCGGATAAGTGAGAAACAGCTTGATGATCAAAGCCCAATAAACCAACAGAATTGACACAACCTGCCACGAAAGCCAAAACAAAAGCTCCAAACTCTACCCATCGAGATAATTTCGATATCACGAACTCTCCTTTGTACGGTTAACGCCCCAATAAGAGGCAAATGATAGTTGGTTAAAATAAGCGAGGTACGAGTAAAAACCAACTGTTATTTGTCCTACTTGATTGGCTCTTGTTAGCTGCTGATTTAATGGGTGGCAGACAACAAGCCTGCAACACTTAAATCCTCGTCGATCTCAGGCCAGTGAATACCATCACCATCACCGAGTAATTCCCAATTAGCAAGTTGTGAAGATGTTGCCTGTGATAAAAGTGGAAACCATACTAGTGGAGCCGAAATTGTACGACCATCAAGTAGCTCGACAATTAAATCAGCATCAGTACATTTGATAGTATGTGCTTGCGGGTGTAACTCAATCGCTAAAGTGTTCATTCCAAGTCTCCAAAAATGTTTCTTTATTTTCAGCAACTAGTTGCTGAAGTTTACGTAATTATTTCGGAGAAAACCGTATTGAACTAGCTAAAATTACGGGTCTTAACCAAAATTTAGCGAGCATGTTTTCTCGCTGTATGTGGATGTGTGCAGGTTCACCATTTTCGTTACTATAAAAAAGAAACGAAAGGGACTAATTCTTAATACTGTAGGCATAAATTCATTCTAATGAAATTAATTAAGCTCCGCAAATATTTAAGCAGCTAACGCTATTTTAAGAGGCAAAAAATTATTTGCTATAATGTTTGAGGCACGAAAACAGCAAACTGTTTTTGTCCTTTTGAATGGCTTGTTATATGCCATTACGCTATAGTGTACAAAATAACGTACGTGAACACTTTGGAGTTAACATGGATGCAATAAGCTATACATCAGCTAGAGCAAATTTAGCAAACACAATGGCGAATGTTTGTAATGATCATGCACCAATTATTATAACTCGCAAAAGCGAAGATCCTGTTGTTATGATGTCTTTAGAAGACTATAACGCAATGCAAGAAACGACATATTTACTTAGATCTCCTGCTAATGCTAGAAATTTATTAGAATCCATTGCTGAGCTTGAAGCTGGCAATGGAACAGAAAGAGAGTTTCTGGAATGAAACTAACTTTTTCAACTAAAGCTTGGGAGCAATACCTTTATTGGCAAACTACAGATAAAAAGATACTAAAACGTATCAATTTACTTATTAAAGATATTCAAAGAGCTCCCAACGAAGGTATTGGAAAACCAGAACCTTTAAAACATGGATTATCAGGATACTGGTCTCGCCGTATAAACGATGAACATAGACTTGTTTATAAACTGCAAGATGGTGCGATTCTAATTGCTCAACTCTGCTACCATTACGGCACATAACGCCGTTTTAAGCGGCGCAAAATAGTTGGCTAAAATAGCGAGGCACGAGCGGGATCCAACTGTTATTTGTCCGACTTGAAAACCCTTGTTATGTGTTTACTTTAACACTAAGCTGCAATTATGTGCACCGTTGCCTGTGCGTTTAAATGACTTTTTTGAACCACTCACAAATGGTTGAACCGAAATTAATAGCTTTGCATTTACGAAGTAAAAAGAGCGCAAAGCTTATTAGTGAGTAAACCTACACAAGTTTGGTGAAAAATGCACAGAGAAGCGGAACCGAGCAAACTGTTAGCAGTCCTGTTTGAATGACTTGTTAGCTGCTGATTACACTAATGTTTGGTTTTGCTAGTAGGAGCATTCTCAACATTTAAATGTGCATTACAACCAAAAACAAACCCTTCGCTATCTTCTCTTACCCAAAAATCACCTACAGATCTTGGGTCATCAGCGAATTTTGTTTTCTTTCGCTTAATTAAGCGCTTAATTTCAATTTTAGCTATCTTGGGTTCATTTTCCATCAAAGATAATAAATCAGCTTCAAATGTTGTTTTATTGCCGTATGCATCCATAACGACGGCATTCCAAACAGTTATTACAAGCTCGATTGATTGCCTTGTTATATGTGTTGTACAAAAGCACTTAACGTTAAAAAAAGCTCAAGAAATCATTGGATGGAATGAGTAGAAACCACAACGAACCGCTACTTTACCACTTCCCTTGAATTTGAGCCGTAAGTATTTCAGTTAATTGTTTGTACCAAAAAAGCTTAGGCGAAAACTGTTTAACAAAAAATACCAAATTAATTTTATTGCCACTAAAATTACCACAAAAAAGAACAGAAACAAGCGCAATTTTTTTAGATGAAATACCAAACCCACAAAAGTAAAAATAATAGAACAAGTAGCGGCATATTTAGCGTCTGTTTGAGTAACTTGTTATGTGTGATTTACATATAAACTATTTAGCCTCACCTTTTGTGATAGCTTGAAAGGTATCGTCCAAAGCTCCCCTGACTTCATTTACCCAGAACACTACCTCTCCTGGTGATTCTGTTTGGACTATAATGTTTTGAACTAATAATAAAGTTGATTTATATGACCTAGATCTCTCACTGATTCCCAACTCATAGCTTCATCAATTTGAAATAGTAATTTATCAGAGTTAGAAAAACCAAACGCTTCAACAACAGCGTCACGCAAATTGCCCCATGCACCTTGCAGATCTGATAATGCTGTTTTTATATACCCTGTAGGTTCTGTTTTAAAACTCATAGTGAATATTGAAACCTCTGAATTGAACACATAACGCTTCACTAAGAGGTAAATGATAGTTGGTTAAAATAAGCGACGAAAGAGCAAAAACCAACTGTTATTTGTCCTTTTGAGTGACTTGTTAGGTTTCGTTGTTTATACTTAGCTTTAATTAGAGACCACTTTAACGTACTGGTGATAGCATGACAACTAGAATACTAACAGAAGCCGCAGCAAGTATTAGCGAGCTAAAAGCAAACCCTATGAAGGTAGCATTAAGCGCTCACGGTGAGCCTATTGCAGTTTTAAACCGAAACGAACCTGCATTTTATTGTATACCTGCAGAAACATATGAATTTATGATTGATCATATGGAAGACTTAGAATTACTTGCTATTGTTGAGCAGCGAAAAAATGAACCTAGCGTAAAGGTTAATTTAAATGACTTATGAGTTGGAATTTAAAAAGTCAGCCTTTAAAGAATGGAAAAAATTAGGTGCTACAATTCAGGCTCAATTTAAGAAAAAGCTTGATAATATTTTAGATAATCCGCACATAGAAAGTGCAAAACTGTCAGGTGGGAATGAGTTATATAAAATTAAACTTCGCCAAGCTGGTTATCGATTAGTTTATGAAATAAATGATACTGTCATTACCGTTACCGTAATATCTATAGGGAAGCGCGATAAAGGAAAAGTATACAAGGTTGCAATGAATCGAATCAACTAGAGAAACCTAACGCCCTGTTATTTGTCCTTTTGAGTGACTTGTTATACTTCGGTTGCACCTAGCTCTCTATTTAAGTGATTACCAGCTGTAATAATTGCATTTTTGACAAATAATGAATGTTTCAATACATCTTCTGCCCACATTGCTGTAAATTCTGTTCCGCTGTAACTAAATGCTTGAAACTTCACACCAGATTTTCCTTCCTCAAAATCTATTAGAGCACCAAATGAAACAAGATTCCGATGTTTAATAGTATTTACAAAGGTATGACATAAAGAAACTCTTCAGTTGAACTTAAATGATTCAAGTGTTTTTTAAACTCACACACATGCAATTTATCTTTAAGTTTAAAAAATCACATTTATGAACAGCTAACGGATCATCTAAAAGAAGCCCATTAACTAATTGAGCAAATAAATCATAAATCGATCTGGCTGAGTGAATGGAAGCCTGAGTATTAGCTTGGGTTGCTAATTTTGTGTCAAATACAAACTGTCGTTTATCATCTGGGGTAAAAACTAACTCCATAGCCTCTCTTGGCGTTGACGCTTCTATTGAGTCATTAGAGTCTTTAGCCATATACAAATGATATTGAAAAATATCAATTGCCCTACTTACAGATTGAACTCTTTCAATGTGATCTTTAGAGTTTTCCATTTCCTTTAGAAAATTTTCTAATTTAGGGATATGCCAAGTATTAGCCATGATTATCCTAGAAGTATAACGCCTTACTAAGCGGCGCTAAATAGTTGGCTAAAATTGTGAGGCACGAGCGGCGGCCAACTGTTATTTTTCCGTTTGAGTAACTTGTTATGTGCTTTTGCTTAGGTTTGATCTACAATGTAATACAAAGCTAGTTAAATAGGAACTTAAAAATGAAAACAGAAATGCTCACAACTCGTATTGATCATGATACTAAATTAGCTTTCACCCATATTTGTGATGAAGTTGGCTT
>Ga0209826_1001102_pt1 | contig 19040 bp, 13 predicted proteins | sample GOMGulsemesocosm_5_FD_184637 | JGI IMG/M metagenome (GOLD analysis project Ga0209826, IMG submission 184637) | Methane-oxidizing microbial communities from mesocosms in the Gulf of Mexico - GOM15C Gulf of Mexico (SPAdes) (version 2) | ecosystem: Environmental > Aquatic > Marine > Cold seeps... | reverse complement strand
AACAAAACAAAACAAAACAAAACAAAACAATTAATATTAAATCATTTCAATGGTAAGGATAATTAATAAATGCGCTTTTGTCTGCAACATATTGCTATGAAATCATTTTTTACTTGCTTCATTTTGAATTAATACATCGACAGTCTCTTTTAATACCGATAGTCGAATTGGTTTCTTTAAAAAAATATTTGCACCCGCTGAAATAATATTATCAATACTCTCTGGCTTAGAAAGCCCCGACATAGCGATGATTGGTGTGTTTTTGGTTAAACTATTGGCTCTAATATGCTTACAAACAGCAAAGCCATCGATGTCAGGCATAATAATATCTAAAAAGATAAGAAATGGCTTAATATTCTCTATCATACTACCCGCTTCAAAACCGCTATAAGCAACTTTTACGTCAAATTGAGGATATAAAACACTAATGAACTCAACAAGTAGGTCTGCATGTTGTTGGTCATCCTCGACTATGACAATAGTTTTCTTTGCCTTAACAATAGTCTCCCTTTTTAACAGTCGATTAACTTCTGTTTGCTCAAATCGTCTATGCCCTCCTTGGGTTGTAATAAATTTTATGCGACCTTCGTTAGCCCAATAACGAATAGTAATTGGAGATACCCCTAGCAACTCTCCTGCTTGCGCAGGCGTTAGTAACTTTTCCGACTTTTTCAACATCTAAATTCCAAAAATGTAAGTAACTAAAATATTTAGTTGTATTGATACATAAATTTTAACTTATTTATCAACTATTCAATAACCATTTTATTTGCACTGTTGATATTATTGTTTTTAGTGACCCTTGTCAATATCGTTATTATTGTTTACAGTCGCTTATATTTTGTGTATTATCGATTTTCTTTTAGGAAAGAGTAGTATTACTGCATATCTACATAATAGATAAACGGCATAACTGAATAGCAGGAATACGCCGTTAATATACTTAGTAAAAAATAATATTAATTATTGAAAAACAGGAATAAAGATGAAATTAACTATTGGAAAGAAGCTTGGATTGTCGTTTGGTATTATTTTACTGCTTATGACAACCTCTGCAATTGTTACATACTCACTTATTGTAGAAAATGAACAAATACAAAATAAAGTCGTTAATTTACGTATGAAAACCGTTTTACTAGGTAAAGACGTTATTAACGGCATGAATCAATCGCTTGCGGGTTTGCGCGGTTATATGATCTTAGGTGACGATTCTAAAAAAGCGACAGCAATGAAAAACACAAGGAATATGGCTTGGGAGTCTATTGAAAGCTCGATCAAAGAATACGATATTCTTGCCAGCAGCTGGACTGTTCCTGCCAACGTTAGGCGTTTGAAAGACATAAAGTCAGAGCTTGATGCTTTTAAAAACGCCCAGCAAGAAATTGAAGATATTTCTCATACCGATGACAATATTGCTTCATATAAATTGCTATTAACTGATGCCGCCCCAAGAGCTTCACAAATGCTAACGCATATAACGGCAATTATTGATGAAGAAGGCCAGTTAAAAGCGACTAAAGAACGAAAGTCATTACTTAAAAACTTAGCGGATACCCGAGGAAGCTTCGCAGTTGGGCTTGCTAATATTCGTGCTTATTTGTTATCTGGTGATGAAGTATTTAAAACTAACTTTGAAGTGAAATGGCGGATAAACGAGCAACGAGTAAATAGCATAAATAACAGTCAAGTTTCACTGTTTAATGCTAGCCAGCTGCAATCATGGCAAGCATTTAATTCAGTTCGTGATGAATTCAAAAATTTGCCTGAGCAAATGTTTACTCTACGTAGTAGCGAAGACTGGAATAAAGCTAACTACTGGTTAGGCACCAAAGCGGCACCAATAGCAAGTAAAATATTATCATTGCTAAGTGAAATGAAAGTGTCACAAGATAAGTTATTAGCTAATGATATTGAAGAATCATTAAACTTGGCCGCTACATTAAAATCAACCTTGATATTTATCACGTTAATATCACTCGTCATAGGTATTGGCTGCTCTGTTTTGTTTAGCCGTGATTTACTACTGCGTTTAAACAGTATTTTAACACGTGCAAAACATATTGCTGATGGAGATATGACAGGGAAACCATTGACCGTAAAAGGTAAAGATGAATTAGCCGATTTAACGGTTTCCATTAATCAAATGTCTACCTCATTATTCAATTTAGTGAAAAAAACTGCAGACTCTATGACAGAAGCATCTAAAGGAACAACTGAAATTTTAGTTGCTAACCAAGAAATGGCATCAGGAGTTAATGAACAAACAGCTCAAATAGAACAAATTTCTGCCGCTATTGAAGAGCTTTCAAACTCTTCAATTGAAGTAGCAAATAACTGTGTAAATGCATCAGATAGTTCAACGGCAGCACTCGATTTAGCAAGATCTGGTGGTGAGATTGTTCAAAAAACACTGTCGCAAATGATGATGATTAAAGGTGCTTTTGATAGTGGCACCACAGCGGTAACGTCATTGAGTGCACAAAGTAAACAAATTGAAGATATTTTAAATGTTATCAAAGGCATTGCAGACCAAACTAATTTACTTGCGCTAAATGCTGCAATTGAAGCAGCGAGAGCGGGAGATAAAGGTCGTGGTTTTTCTGTTGTTGCCGATGAAGTTCGTCAACTGGCAGCGAGAACGACAGCAGCAACTACTGAGGTTGAAGGTGCTATTGAGTCTATGCGCCAAGAAACTAAAAATGCAGTAACCATGATGTTAGATGGAAGCGTTAAAGTAGAGCAAGGTGTTGACATGACCCATGATTCTGCATCTTCTTTAAGTGAGATCATAAGTAGTGTGGATGATATTGTAGCGCAAATACAAACTATAGCAGCAACCGCTGAAGAGCAAAGTATGACCACGGCCGAAGTTGCGAAAAATACTGAAAATGTATCTACAGTTTCACATCAAGTAGAAAGAGGTATTAGTAATGTTGTTGAGTTATCGAGCGCTGTTACTCAAACAACCGAGGTAAAAGCAAAAGAACTCTTAGCAATGGTATAAATTATTGAAATGTAACTGATTGTTTGGGATGATAGTTATTCTGTTGACATTAAAGGAATTGATAATCAACACAAAACATTACTACATAAATAGTACGGCTCATTAGGATTAATGAGCCGTATCTCACACTTATTGGCTGGAGTTAAGAATGACTGACGATTGGGCAAATCAATCATGGCACTGGACACCCACTTTATCTGTTGGCGTTAAGGCAATTGATGAAGACCATAAAAAGCTGTTTCAGCTTTTTAATGAGGCGCGTTTAGCCGCTGAAGTTGAGGCGAGTAACAGTTACCTAGTGCAAGGGATGGCCCAAGAGTTAGTGCTTTACATGGAATCGCATTTTAAACGAGAAGAAGCCATTATGAGTGCTTCTGGTTATCCATCGTATGAGGAGCACCAAGAGGTACATCACCGATTTATGGAGAATATCCAGTCGGTGCTTAATCAGGCAGGAAATAATCAAGCCTCTATCGCTGAATTTGTTGATTTATTAAAAGAACTCTTTACTGAACACATTAAAGGAAATGATCAGAAAATTGGTCAACACATCCAAGCTATTGAAAAAGGTATCGATGATGTGGCTTTAAAACTACCGCCACTGACCTTACCTGAAAGTATTAATATTTACATCGTTGATGATGATGAATTGCAAGTTGAGCTAATGACTGAATTGCTTGATGTAGCAGGTTTTACCGCATCAGGATTTACTTCTGGGCAGACTTTTATTGAGCAGCCGATTTCAAATTTTGATATTGTTTTATTAGATTTGAATATGCCTGAAATAGACGGCATAGAGGTAATGCGAAACCTTTATAACAGAGGTTGCACACCGGCATTTATTTTAATCAGTGGTTTTGATGAACGTGTACTGCACTCGGCAAAGCAGTTTGCAGAGGCAAAAAAGATAGAGGTGCTTGGCACTTATACAAAACCAATTGATACCGGGCGTTTTATTCAGGAAATAGCTGAAATACACGCACGAAAAAAATTGGCTTTTGATAAGCGACAATATAATCAAAAGGGCTCAAAAGCTGATGCGGGTTTATCATTACTTGAACTTAGAGTCGCACTAAATGAACGTCAATTTGTTTTGTTTTATCAGCCGCAGATTGATATAAAAAGTGGTGAGGTAAAAGGTTTTGAAGCGTTGGTGAGGTTGAAACACCCTATTAAGGGGCTGATTTTTCCAGATGAATTTATTAGCCTTGCCGAAGCCAATGAGTTAATGCCTACACTAACACAAGAGGTTTTTAGTTTAGGGGTTGAAGATTATAAAAAGTTTCAGCAGCGAGGTATTCAACAGAAAATATCAATTAATATTTCAGCCCAAGATTTAGACTTGGAAATGCCTGAGCGTATAGCGACCCTTTTAGTTGATAGTCATATTCCCGCTGAAGCTTTAATGATTGAGTTAACCGAATCGGCGTTACGAACATCCGTATCAGATTCGCTCGATATTTTAAATCGCTTAAGAATGAAAGGGTTTTCATTATCTATTGATGATTTTGGTACGGGGCACTCCTCATTAGTTCAGCTTTATCAGGCTCCGTTTACCGAGTTAAAAATAGACCTGCAATTTGTGACGCGAATGCTAAAAGATAAAGAAGCGTATGCAATTGTCAAAATTTGTATTTTATTGGCGAAGGAACTCAAATTGGTAACCGTTGCTGAAGGTGTAGAAACACAAGAAATATTAGATGAGTTAGCCACTTTAGGTTGTGATATTGCACAAGGTTATCATATTGCCAAACCCTTACCTTTGGATGAGTGTTGTGAATGGCTTGAACAGCACCAGCAGAAGCTTCTCGTAAGTATTAAACCGTTTGTAACAGCTTAATAACGCATATTAGGATCATGTCTACTGAAGCCAGGTTTAAGACATAACTAACATCATTAAATTAATCATAAAATTAATCATAAAGAAATATGAACTGTACTTATGAGTGAAATTAAATCAGAAATAATTAGTAATTTTAGAAAATCTAAGTTTATTCAGGCTACTTTTTTAGTTTCAACTACAATTGTTTTTTCTGTAATATTTTTATTCGATCAATATTTCCTCCAACAAAAACGAACTTCAGTCCAAAAAATTACTGGCAGCTATGTTAGTCATATTAGAAACGACCTTAATCAGTCTTTATCTGCAGCTTATCCTTTGGCAGCACTAATACGTAAGCAACATGGCGATACGACTGGGTTTGTTGAATTGGCAACAGAAATGTTACCCCTCTATTCAGGAGTTTCTGCTTTACAACTTCAGCCTGAAGGAATCCTTAAACACGTTGTTCCACTGAAAGGTAATGAAGGCGCAATAGGGCACAATATTTTCCTTAATCCTGTTAGAAATAAGGAGGCATTTCTGGCTCGAGACACGGGAAAACAAACGCTTGCTGGCCCATTTAACCTTATTCAAGGTGGGGTCGGTGCTGCTGCCCGCTTACCTATATACTTAGAATCCCCAGAGGGGAAACAATTTTGGGGGTTCTCTACCGTTCTAATTAAATTTCCAGATGTTTTGAATCCTGCAAAATTGCCAACACTCGTTGACGAAGGCATTGGTTATCAGTTAACTCGAATTCATCCAGATACAGGTAAAATTCAAATAATATCAAGTTCAAATACTCCATTAATAGATGAACCTGAGAGTTTTAATATTGAAGTACCAAACTCAACATGGACTTTTCAAGCATATCCAATCAATGGCTGGAGAGATTATTCAACGTTTATATATGGAGGACTACTTGGATTATTATTTATCCTTTTAGCAACGTTAGCTTCCTTTTTATTTGTACGCTTAAAATATAACAATCAGAATCTAGAGACCCTTGTCTTAGAGCGTACAAAAGAACTATCTGACTCGCATGAACAATTGAAGCTTTCTGCTAGAGTATTCAGTGACACCCATGAAGGCATTATTATTACTGGTGCTGACAAGAGAATTGTTAATGTCAATCCTTCCTTTTGTAAAATTACGGGGTATAGCCAAGATGAAGTTATTGGTCAAAACCCTAGTATCTTAAGTTCAGGTAAACAAAGCAAAGAGTTTTACCAATGCATGTGGCAGGAGATTAGTGAACAAGGGCACTGGCAAGGTGAGGTATGGAATCGTAAGAAAGGGGGCGAGATCTACGCAGAGTTGTTGATTATTTCTATGCTTAAAGACGAATTTGATAATGTAGTTAACTATGTAGGTGTATTCAGTGATATCACCCAGCAAAAAGAACAGCAGGTTCAGCTTCAACGAGCGCAAAAAATGGATGCCTTGGGTAAGCTGGTAGGCGGCATAGCACATGATTATAATAATATGCTGGGGGTTGTTTTAGGCTATACCGATTTAATGAAAATAAAGTTTTCAACGGTGGATGGTCTAGCTAAATACATTGATAATATTGCTCAAGCAGGGGAACGTGGGCGAAAGTTAACGCAACGCATGCTTAACTTCTCGAAGAAAGAGTCGAGTGGAGCGGAATGCACGTCAATAAACGATATATTGAACTCACAAAAAGACTTACTAAGTAAATCGATTACCGCGCTCATTCCCATCCGTTATGACTTGTCTCAGTCGGACTGGTTGGTTTGGGTTGATTCGAGTGAGTTTGAAGATATGTTACTGAATATGTCTATTAATGCGCAGCATGCCATGGTTGACGGTGGAAGTTTGACGTTTACAACTCAAACCGTTCATTTAGGAGCCGCAGAAGCGAAATTTTTGGATTTAGCTAAAAACGATTACCTGAAGCTCACGATACGCGACACAGGCTGCGGCATGAGTGATGAACTTATGAGCAAAATTTTTGACCCCTTTTTTAGTACCAAAAGGAGCCAAGGAACAGGCTTGGGTTTAAGTCAAGTCTATGGTTTTATGGAGCGTTCTGGTGGCGCAGTTAAAGTACATTCTGAGCTGGGTGTCGGAAGTGAGTTTAGCTTTTATTTCCCGCGTTACCAAGGGGGTAATGATAACGAAACTGAACAAGAGGTATCAGCCCTAGAGCGCGTGCAAGGGGATGGCGAAACAATATTAGTTGTTGATGATGAGCCTGCATTAAGAAACGTAGCAGCTGAAATGCTACGCCTTGCTGGTTACCGTGTTTTGATGGCGAGTGATGGCGATGAGGCACTGGATATACTGGGTAGTCACTCGGTAGATCTTGTGCTGAGTGATGTGATCATGCCATATATGGATGGTTATCAATTAGCGAAACGTATTGAGAGGTTATACCCTGAAGTTAAAGTCCAGTTGGCTAGTGGCTACAGTGACAATAGACATATTGAAGCGGGTAATGTTCAGTTACATAAAACGCTGTTGAACAAACCCTATAGCTCATTCGAATTAATGAGTCGTATATCACAATTATTGGCTAAAAATGAATAATGGTATTTGCTAAAACACCTAATTCATCCTCTTCTTCATAACTTGCTTTGACCTCAAAGTTTCCCTTACCTACTTACTCTGCCACTTTAACTAATTGTTTTAGCGGCATAATAATCATACGATTTAGTTTAATCAGTACAAAACTTGCCACAGCAAGAAGATTAGGTTTTCTTTTATTCTTATCCTGTTAAGGCAAAACAAAAGATAGCCTAATCCATTGAATTAATCAAAATTTTGGTTTGCCATTCAAGCCAATCACTATCAACACCTTGATACAGTATGAAGCGAGGGATGAAACTAGGGGTATGACCTTGAGCACTATTTCCTTGAATATTATTGTCATCATCAAGTTCTGGAGTAGCAAAAGCGATACCACCTGCAATTAAGGTTTCAATAGATTCTGACTCAATATTCACCCCCGAGAAAATACTGGCTTCGATATTTATACCACTAGTATTCCAAAACTTACTCCCACTATTCACCAGTGGCGCGTAACGTTTAGCAATGTTGATGAAAATATTAACGGTATTGGCTGTCGGCGATAAATCAACACCAATCACTTTACCAACCTTTATTTGCCTAAATAGCACCGGATTATCAACCCGTACTGAGCCAAGCGTTTGCGCAGTTAATTTAATATTTAAACCATAAGGCAATGCTGTTACGGTTGGCGGTAATTCAAGGGCATCAAATATAGTACTAGCTTTTTCTTCAGCACCGTTCATATTAATAGTATTATTTGGCAATAAGCCAATAAAAGCACCATCAAGTAAAGCCGTAACATTTTTAGAGCCGACTAAGCCAATTTTAGGCTCTTCCAACCAAAATTGACTAGTGGCTTTAGCATATTTAGCACCAACATCGTTAAGTAATATCATTGCAGTAACACCAACATTTTCATCAGTAAATATTAATCGCTCCACTGCACCTAATTCTTGTTGTTGGTATTTAACCTTAGTGCCAATTTTTAAACCACTGTAGTCATTAAAGTGAATACTGATACTCAAACCTGAGTTTTTCGCTTGATCTATATGATCAAACAAATGAAAAGTTTCTAGTTCTGTTACTTTTTTTAACCCTTTTTGCTTTATAGCTGGGTTATAAAAGCTAATACCACCCCGCATTATTGCATCAAATGATTCAGTTTTAACAACAAGATCACTTAAACCTCCGCTGAAAGTAATACCACTAGCATTATAAAAGCGGGTGCTCGCTTTGATTAAATCTTGATGTTTTTGATCAACGGTAATATTTATTAACACTTTATCTGATTTTTTATCTAGTGCAATATTATCAACCTGTCCAACAACAATACCACGGTAACTAACACTACTACCTGGCGTTGCTACACTGGCACTTTGAGCTATTAAGCTTAACTGTAACCCCAATGCACTAGCTGGTTTTGTTGGTGGGGATGTTAATAATTCAAACGCGGTTCTAATCGTACTGTTGGTATTATTTAAATTAAAAGTAATATAACTGCCCCCTAAAAGGGCATCGATATCGGTTGCGCCAGACAAACTAAGATTAGGTTTGGCTAACCAGAATTGCGTGTCGGATCGTAAAATGTATTTATATTCAGGTAGTAGACCAACCGCCAGTGTGCTTACTTTTCCTTGATGGCTGATGTTATGAATTGCGCCAATTTCAACTCCTCGATACAAAATACGCGTGTTATTACTGACTTGCTCATTAGCCGCTAGCGTTAGGGTGAAATTTGTTCGCTGTTGCGCTAATGCTTTATTCGCAAACAGGGAAAATTTAGTGCCATTGGTAACTTTTTTATGCTTTTTAGTAATATTTTCAGGTGTCTTTTTAGAGGTTTTAGTTGGCTTGGCGTGTAATGGGGGATTAACAAAAGAAATACCACCCGTTAAAACAGTTTGCAGTGACTGAGCTGTAATTTCAACGCGTTGTAAATTAGCCTTTATTTTCACACCTGAATTGTTATAAAAGTGACTATTGGTAGAGACTAAATGTTGAAACTTTGCTAGCACATGAATGTGTATTAAATGACGATTAGCACCAACAGTTTCAATCGCTTGAACATTACCAACCACTTGTTGTTTAAAATAAATATTACTGCCTACTTGCAAGCTATGTCTGTCGTTAGTTTCAATAAGTAGGTGTAAGCCTGGTTCAGAATATTTGTAAGGTGGTTTACTGTTAAAAACGGTAAACTTGTCGGTTTTGTTACCTTGTAGCGAAGGCCTAATGCTAATGTAAGTGCCTGTTAGTAGTGTTTTAGCATTAGACACACCGTTTAAATCAATATGTGGCGACACTAAATAGAACTGCGATTGGTCGGTTAAGTACGGTACTATTCTTGGGTTAACGCTTGCTTTCGCGGTTATTTTTCTACTTTTAGGATCTATTTTGCTAAACGATTCAATAAAACCGATGGTTAAACCTTGGTATAAAATGGCAGCATTATGATTGACACCTGCATTCCAATCTAACGTTAGTTCAATTTCATGACCCATTTCAGCGGATTGAAAATCAGCGTATAAAGAAAATTTTTGGCCATTTTTTGCTGGTGATAAATCCGTTTGATAACTTAATGTATCAACTGCAATTCCACCCGCAATAATAGAGGCTAAAGATTCAGTATTAACTTTGATACCACTGGCAAGTGAGCCCGTTAATTGCACGCCGCTAGTATTCCAAAACAATGAGTTTTCTTTGATTAAATGCGCATAATTTTGTTCAATAAAAACGTTAATATTGATTACTTGCTCGTTTTCTACATAATGATAACCGGTGACATAACCAATAGGTATTTGCTTGAAACTAATAGGGGAGTTTTCGCTGATAGACCCGAGTACACTACTTTGTAATGTAAGGTGTAAACCAGGTGTAGTCATATCTAATTGTGGTGCTTCATTTAAGGCAATAAAATGATCTTGGCTGCTAGCATCTTCATCAGTATCGGGAATAATATGGATATAACTGCCTGATAATAAAGTATCTAATCCAGAAACACCTTTCAAAGAAATATCAGCGCTTACTAACCAAAATTGAGTATTATCAGTTAAGTAATCAGCAAAAGTTTTCGACATTTCCACTTCAGCAATAACGTGCTGCAAATCATCGGAAGGCACAACGCTATTCACCATGCCTGTAACTAAACCTTTATAGCGAATTTCAGTTTTATTAGGCACAATACCTGCCCCACTTTCAAATTCAATAGTGATAAAAACCCCTTGATTTGAAATGGTTTTAACGCCTAACCACACGCCAAAAATAAGGGCAATAAATGGCACAAACCAAATAATAGAAATTCCTTGGCGGGGCACTATATTAGCTGGCAGCACCACGTTGGCTGAAGTATTTATCATTTGGTTCAAGCCATCATTTGATGATTTATCAGAAGTCATTTTTTTCCTTTAAAGCAGATCCATTTTATACTTATTTTAAGAGCTGTTAATCACTCGTTTTATCCCAAAGCAGTCGAGGATCAAAACTATTAGCCGCTAACATGGTGAAAATAACGGTTAGCGCAAAATAATTAATTGCCGGGCCAGCGGCAACTGAGGTAACAAAACCAAGCTCGACCACAGCAACCAATAAGGCTACTACAAACACATCCAACATTGACCAAGGCCCTAAGAATTCAAGCATATGGTAAAATCTGCTGTGTTTATCTGGCCTTAATCTCACACCAGTATGCACTCGATAAACCAATAAAAATAAGCCGATAATTTTAAGTAGTGGAACAATAATACTCGCAGTAAAAATGATAGCCGCAATGGGGTATAAGCCATAATCAACAAATTGACCAATGCCTGAAAGTATGGTTGATGGCTCGCCAATACCCAAGGAGTAAATAATCATAATAGGGTATAGGTTAGCGGGAATAAAAGCCAATAAAGCCACAATATTCCACGCTAAAGCATATTGTAAACTATTCGGCTTACGCTGATAAAAAAGCCCTTTACAACGAACACAGTGTTGTGGCTGACTTTGCAAAACATTTACCCTTTGACACTTAGGACATAAGGCTAAATTTTCTTGTTTAGCGGTTTTAATCAACAAACTCATTCTCCAGAGTTTGCCATATATAATCTTGATCTAAGGCGCTTGATGCCATAGTTGAAGAGACTAACCAAAAAGCAAACGCGAATAAGCCCATATTGACTGAAAGTTCAGTGTCATCAAGTAACTTATACATAGAAACAATAATACCAAGCATGAATACATTAAGCATAGTCCAATGCTCAAGGTAATGATATGCTCGAAAAAAACTTAACAATGAAGGCTTTAGCTTGTTGAATTTGAAACTATAAGTAATATAAAAAGCACCAAACAAACGAACGGTGGGTACCGCTATAGCAAAAAGAAAAACCAAGCTAGCAATCATAAAAAAGCCGCGGTCTATAAGCACTAATATACAATCTAGCAGTGAAGCATGATGATACTGCCCTACTAAAGTAACCCCCATAATCGGTAATAAAATAGCGGGCACTAGAAATATAATACCTGCTAGTGACCAAAAAAAACTACGATCAGTCGAGTCAACTTTACGTTCAATAATAGTGCTATCACATTGAGCGCACTTCACCTTTTGCCCTTGCTTTAGCTCTGGCCTACTATACAAAGCATCACACTGCTGACAGGCTATTAACTGTTTGGTATTAACGTTGTTAGTCAAGTTATCCTCAGTTATTTATCACTAACGCATGTTTAATATAAACAAAAAAACAGCGATAAACGCTGCCTTTTTATTAACTTGATCAGTTATTAATGCTTATTTTAATGATGACATATACTTTACTAATTCAGTAATGTCATTGTTTGATAATTTAATCGCAATATTTCTCATCATATTATTTCTATCATTTACACGACTACCATCACGAAACGAGGTAATTTGTTTTTTCAAATAATCCGCATTTTGACCAGCAATGGTAGGGAACCCTGCCTGAGTTATACCCTTACCTTTTACACCATGGCAAGCAACACAAGCAGTAATACCTTTATTAGCATCGCCACTAAAATATAACTTTTTACCTATATCGCTACCTTCGCCTTTACCTGCATTAGGCGTTTGCACCGCAAAGTATGCCGCTAAGTCATTCATATCTTCTGCTGAAAGTGCGGCAACCATGCCAACCATAACAGGATCTACTCGTTCACCTGATTTAAAATTAGCTAATTGTTTAGCTATATAGTTAGCACTTTGACCCGCTAACGTTGGGTACATAGAAATAGCGCTATTACCGTCAACACCGTGACATGATGCACACATCGCTGATTTGTTTTTTCCTGCGGTAACATTACCTGCATAAATAGCTTTAGCAGGCGTTGAAGTAACAATATCAACCTTTGTTGAAGCGCTGCTTGCTATTGCTGTATTTGAGCTTTTATTAGAAGCACTTGCCTGCTCACTAGCGCGTTTTTGGCTAGAGAAATAGGCGGCTAAATCAGCCATGTCTTGATCAGATAAATTAGCTGCATTTGGCGCCATCATCATATCAGTACGGGTACCCGCTTTAAAATCATTTAGTTGCTTAACAATATAAGCAGCGTGCTGACCCGCTAAGTTTGGATAAATACCCATAGGACTAACACCAGTAGCACCATGACAAGCACCACAAACGGCGGCTTTCGCTTTACCCGCTTCAACATCACCTTCAGCCGCGTGAGTAAGATTAATAGCACTCACTATCAATAATAGTGACAAAATTATTTTTTTCATTGAATTGCTCTCTGCTTATCGTTAATGATTTATACAAATTAAATAATTACTAATACCAGTTAGTTAGGGACTAACTTTTTTATGTTGTATCAATAAATATATTTAAAACTGGACGCATTTTACACTAATCTTGACTGTGTGTAACAGTAACTTGGAAAAAATAATTAAAAAAGCTTAGAAAAACGCTATAATGCGGTTTTATTTTTCAACGAGTTAAGTCCTTGCCTTCTACAACTATACACCTAACCAAAGCCACATTTACCATTAGCGCACCTGATATTCGCAAATTACCTGAAGACAGTGGTATTGAAGTTGCCTTTGCAGGTCGCTCTAATGCAGGAAAATCTAGTGCTTTAAACACGTTGACTAATCAAAGAAGTTTAGCTCGCACCAGTAAAACACCTGGTAGAACGCAATTAATTAATGTATTTGAAATTGGCGACAACAAACGTTTAATTGATTTACCTGGCTATGGCTTCGCCAAAGTGCCATTAGAAATGAAGAAAAAATGGCAAAGAGCATTAGGTGAGTACTTAGAAAAACGTGAGAGTTTAAAAGGCTTAGTGGTGTTAATGGATATTCGCCATCCATTAAAAGATTTAGACATGGACTTGATTGAATGGGCAGTTGATAGCGAGTTGCCTGTGTTAGCGCTATTAACTAAATGCGATAAATTATCGCAAGGGAAACGAAGTGCTGAAGTTTTAAGAGTAAAAAAGGTTCTTGACGAGTTAAATGGTGATATTCGCGTACAAGCCTTTTCTTCATTAAAACGTACCGGTTCAGAGCAAGCAAATACCGTTATTTGTAACTGGTTTGGACAACAACAAGAATTGAGCGACGAAGTATAGCTTTCAACCTAAATTCTGCAGTTGCATCGTGCTCAACTGCGAATAAGCCAAAACCCAATCTAATGAAGCTTTTACTTTTGACCAACAAAAACAAAAAAAATCAACAGGTTAGTGGTATAAAAAGGCTTGCTTATTTTATTTTTATCACTAAATTTTAGGCAAAAAAAACCAGTAGAAAAACTACTGGCATATTAGCTACGAGGAAAGCTAGAAGGTTAATTATTACAACAATCATTCACATTAAGGGAACGAAAAGAATTATAGAGTATATACTCTAACGGTGCAAGGGCTATTTACAATTAATTGTGTTTTTTTGTATTTTTGTTTTTTTTACAGCTTTAATTCAGGTAGAAACGCTAACAAACAAAAGTTAAACTGATATTTGGTTATATGCCTTACATGCAGTAAACTAGTGCCATCTTCCGTTACCAGTGAATATATGATGTCATCTTCTGAACAAAACCAGCCTAAAACAATTACCGAAAACACAACTCACTTTGGTTATAAAACCATAGATAAAGACGATAAAGTCTCTATGGTTGCAGGCGTTTTTCATTCAGTAGCAAAGCAATACGATGTAATGAACGATTTAATGTCTTTTGGTGTTCATCGGTTATGGAAACGTTTTACTATTGATGCCAGTGGTGTTCGCCCTGGCAATAAAGTACTTGATCTTGCTGGTGGCACTGGTGATTTAACCGCAAAGTTTTCTCAATTAGTTGGCAAAGAAGGCTCGGTAATACTTGCCGATATAAATAGCTCAATGCTAAATGTTGGTCGCGATAAATTACGCGATAAAGGCTTAGTACAGAATATTGAATATGTACAAGCTAATGCGCAGTACTTACCCTTTGAAGATAATACTTTTGATATTGTTACTATTGCTTTTGGTTTACGTAATGTAACCGATAAAGATATGGCGCTACGCTCAATTTACCGCGTGCTGAAACCTGGTGGACGTTTATTAGTATTAGAGTTTTCAAAACCTGAACATGAAGTATTAAATAAAGCCTATGATTTTTATTCCTTTAATATTCTTCCTAAAATAGGTGAGTTAATTGCTAAAGATGGTGATAGCTATCAATATTTAGCGGAATCAATTCGTATGCATCCAGATCAAGAAACATTAAAAAGTATGATGGATAACGCAGGCTTTGAACAAACCACGTTTAAAAATTTAACGGGTGGTGTTGTTGCATTACACAAAGGCTATAAGTTTTAAATAAGCAACGCTTAGATTTAATAAAAAGTAAAACTTAAACTTACTAAAAGGCAAAAAAATGCTTTCACAAATATCACCTAGTTTACTTGAATTAATAATCAACAAAGCGTTGGCACTAAACAGCTACCCCATTGATTTAAAAAAGTTAGAACAAAAAACACTGACCATCGTTTTAACCGAGTTAGGCTTTCCTCTTAGCTTTAGTGTTAATAACAATACTGTTATTGTTTCTAACTTAACCGAGCGTGCTGATTGCACCATAAATACCAGCATTAGCACTTTGCGCGAGTTAAAAGCCGAACAACAACTTACTGAGTTAATAAAGCAAGATAAGCTAGATTTAACTGGCGATATGAAAGTAGCGCAACAATTTGCAACGATAACGGAACACTTAAATATAGACTGGCAAAGTGAACTAGCCAAGCATATTGGCGATGTACCCACCCATAAATTAGTGAAGTTTGGCAACAAACTTGCTAATAAACTGCAATTTGCCGCTAAACAAATTAAAGCGGATACCAGTGAATATATAGTGCATGAAAAACGCTTAGTGGTAACTCGCAGCCAAGTTGAACAATTTAATTTACACGTTGTGAATATTAGCGCTGAAGTTAATAGTTTAGACACTCGCATTAAAGCACTAACGCAAGGAACAGCTAAAGTGAGCACACAAGGGCTAACAAAAGGACTAATCAAACCGTGAGTAGCATCCGTTTATATCAAATCGTTCGCACATTTTTGCACTATGGCTTAGATGATTTACTACCTAATAAAAAGCTACCTTGGTATGCTAAATTAGCTCGATTATCATTGTTTTGGTTGAAAAACGAACATAAAGACAAGCCTGTAGCACAACGGTTTCGTTTAGCCATTGAAGCACTTGGCCCAGTATTTATTAAATTTGGACAAATGTTATCAACGCGTCGAGATTTATTACCACAAGACTTCGCTGATGAATTGGCACTGTTACAAGATCAAGTCACCCCTTTTGATGGTGAGTTAGCCAAACAATTAATTATTGATGCTATGGGCATTGAAACATTTGAACAGCATTTCAAAGCGTTTGATATAACACCATTAGCCTCTGCATCTATCGCGCAAGTACATACGGCAACGTTAATTGAAAATGACACTGAAGAAAAGGTTGTACTAAAAATTTTACGGCCTAACATTGCTACAACTATTCTCGCCGATTTAAAAGTAATGTCGCGTTTTGCTAGTATTGTGGCACGCTGGTTACCTGACGGAAAACGCTTACGCCCCAAAGAGGTGGTAGCTGAATATAGCAAAACTATTTTAGATGAATTAGACCTCAACCGCGAAGCAGCTAATGCCATTCAGCTAAAAAACAACTTTGAACAAGGCCGTGAATACGACAAAATACTTTATGTACCAACCATTTATAGTGAATATAGCGCTAAACAAGTATTAGTAATGGAGCGCATTTACGGTATTGGTATTGCTGAAACATCCACGCTAACCCAACTTGGCGTAGATATGAAGCTGTTAGCAGAGCGTGGTGTTGAAGTGTTTTTCACCCAAGTTTTTCGTGATAGTTTTTTCCATGCTGATATGCACCCAGGCAATGTATTTGTTGATGCAACTAACCCTGCCGATCCTACTTGGATTGCCATAGACTTTGGTATTGTGGGTACGTTAAATAGAGAAGATAAACGTTATTTAGCTGAAAACTTTGTTGCTTTTTTCAATCAAGATTATCGTAAAGTTGCACAGCTGCATGTTGATTCAGGTTGGGTTCCAGCAAGCACGAGTGTTGATGAATTTGAACTTGCTATTCGTACTGTGTGTGAACCAATTTTCAATAAACCATTATCGGAAATTTCTTTTGGGCAAGTATTAGTTAACCTATTTAATACCGCACGCCGTTTTAACATGGAAGTACAGCCACAATTAGTATTACTACAAAAAACCTTACTTTACATTGAAGGATTAGGCCGTCAAATTTATCCACAGCTCGATTTATGGCAAACCGCTAAACCCTTTTTAGAAAATTGGGTAAAAGAACAAATGGGTGTTAAAGCAGTATTTTCTAAAATCAAAGATAATCTGCCATTTTGGAATGAAAAATTACCTGAAATTCCAGACCTAGTTTATGACTACCTAAAAGCCGGCAAAGACAATCAGCAACAACAAGTATTATTGATAGAAAAACTACTTCAACAACAAGCAAAGCAAAGCAAGCATGTAGTATATAGTGTGATTTTTGCTGGTGCTTTAATTGCGTTAGCTATATCTATCACTTTATAAAGGTTTCGTTGTTCGAAACTTTTTGCCTACACGTTATGGTGATTTTTTACGTAGGTTGACCTGAACGAAGTGAAGCTCAACAACACTATCATTCGATTATGACCACGTATTTATTGCGCTGCTACTTTACTCGACCCTTCAACCGCTTGATTAATCTCTGCCATTTCAGCTTTTGTTAAATCACGCCATTGCCCTGGTTTTAAGTTTGCTAGTTCAACACTCATAATGCGCGAGCGTTTGAGTTTTTTAACGTCGTAGTCAAGGTATTCACACATACGGCGAATTTGTCTGTTCAGCCCTTGCGTTAAAATAATCGTAAAAACAAAACGGCTTTTCACTCTAACAAGACAAGGTTTAGTAATCGTACCTAAAATGGGGACGCCGCGAGACATACGTTCGATAAAGCGCTCACTAATCGGTTTGTCAACCGTGACTATATATTCTTTGTCGTGGGCATTTTCAGCACGTAAAATTTTATTAACAATATCGCCATCACTGGTGAGAAAAATCAAACCTTCTGACGGTTTATCTAAACGGCCAATAGGAAAAATACGTGTTTTATGACCTATGGCATCAATAATATTGCCACGCACATGCGACTCTGTAGTACAGGTAATACCAATAGGTTTATTGTAAGCAATATAAATCCGATCAGACTTGTCATCTCGGGTTTGTGCAATCAAACTACCATCAACTTTAACCACATCACCAAATAAAACTTTAGTGCCAAGTTCAGGTACTTGGCCATTAATAGTAACGCGCTTTTCTTCAATTAATTTATCTGCGCCACGGCGTGAGCAATACCCTGATTCACTGATGTATTTATTTAAGCGTTTAGCGTTGGTTGAATTGTCAGACATGGAATTTTTATGGTGCATTTAATATATATATCATTATACTAAAAATCATGTGTATACCAATACAAATAAATATGTGATCTCTATGTTAATTTTTGCTCACCGTGGTGCTAGTGGCGCTGAACCAGAAAATACTCTACGGGCAATTCAAGTTGCACTTGACGCTGATGTTGACGGTATTGAAATTGATGTACATGAAATAGACGGTAAATTAGTGGTCATTCATGATCGCTGGTTACACCGAACCACATCAGGTCAAGGACAAATATCTCATCATAGTTTTGATCACATTCGCAGCTTAGATGCTGGCAATGGTGAAATTATACCAACCTTAGATGAGGTGTTAGCGTTAGTTGCAGGAAAATGCATAATCAATATTGAATTAAAAGGGATTCAAAATATTGATTTGTTGTTTTCTTGTATTGATCATGCCGTAAATACCACGATGCTTAACAATGTGGACTTACTTTTATCATCATTTAACCATAGGCAACTCAATAGCATTAAACAAAGTAGAGCTGAATTTGATATTGGTGCGCTTACTGCTTGTTATCCATTAGAATATGCGAAATTTGCTGAACGACTCAACGCTTTTTCAGTACATTTAAATGTTGATTTTATCAGTAAGCACTTTGTCGAAGATGCGCATGCACGCGGGTTAAAAGTATTTGTTTATACGGTAGATGAAATTGAAGATATTAATGCGATGAAAGCATTAGGTGTCGATGGTATTTTTTCAAACTTTCCTGCTAAAGCTAAAAATCA
>Ga0209826_1001101_pt1 | contig 19060 bp, 15 predicted proteins | sample GOMGulsemesocosm_5_FD_184637 | JGI IMG/M metagenome (GOLD analysis project Ga0209826, IMG submission 184637) | Methane-oxidizing microbial communities from mesocosms in the Gulf of Mexico - GOM15C Gulf of Mexico (SPAdes) (version 2) | ecosystem: Environmental > Aquatic > Marine > Cold seeps... | reverse complement strand
AAGTAAAAATAAACCCCATCATTTTTCCTCTTTACATATAAACAATAGGGAAGTAAAAATAAACCCCATCATTTTTCCTCTTTACATATAAACAATAGGTAAGTAAAAATAAAACCTATCATTTTTTCTCTTTCTTTATTAAGCATAGGGAAGTAAAAATAAACCCTATCATTTTTTTCTTTCTTTATTAAGCATAAGGAAGTAATAATAAACCCCATCATGTAATCTCTTTATTTATTAACCACAGTGAAGCAAAAATAAATCCACTTCCTACGATCATATTCATTGTAAATTCTTCATTGAGTAAAAATACACCCAAGGCAGATGCGCTAATAGGAATAAGATAGGTTACAAGTAACAATTTTACTGCACCAATACTAAACAACAATTTAAAATAGATGATATAAGCAATGGCAGTAGAAAATAGTGCCAACCATATCAAGTCTTGCCAAGCATAAAGAGACTCAACTTCTACGGAGTGGATGGAGGAACTAAAAAGTACGTAAATAATAAGTGAACTGCAAGACAACATTCCAAAGACACTTAACAAGGGATCATACTCTTTGAGTCTTTTCCCATATACTCCCGCAATTGCATACGAGACAGCGGCTGCTATTGCAAAAAATGATGCAGACTCAAAAGTTCTAAAAGTATCAGGTTGAAGTAATATAACCATACCTACAAATCCTACTATTATTCCAATACTTTTAATTCGATTTAGTTTTTCATCTTTGGTAAAAAAATTTGCAAGAATTGCAGTGAAAATTGGTGTGGTAGCATTAAATAAAGAAGCAAGAGAAGCTGTAATAGTCTCCTGTGCATAAGTGATGGCTAAAAAGGGAATGACATTGTTTAAGCAGCTCATAATTAAAAAAGTCACCCACAGTTTTAGACTTAGAATAATTTTTATTTTTTTTACTATCAAAACAAATAAAATAAACAAGGTTGCAAAAAACACACGAAAGAAAACGATTTGTTCAAAAGAAAAGTACTCATATGCATTTTCTACAAAGTAAAAAGATCCTCCCCACACTATAGACAATAAAATAAGAAGTAACCAGTTTTTAAAACTCATGATTTACCTTTTTATTTGTAGTATAGTTGGATATCTATAGTTTATTCAATCCGAATCTTGCTTTTTCTAAAGTAATAAATGAGGTAGAGTAAAGGTTATCTGATTACTTAAAAGAAATCTAAAGTATCTTCATCTAGAGAAGTATTGCTTTCAAAAATATGTTCTAACTCCAAACATGTATTTGAATAAGAAGCATCAAAATAGTTCACATTATCTGTGTCTTTATTCACAAAAACCATGTTTATCCAGTTATATAAGTCTTCAAGTACAGACATGATTCCATCGATAAATAAATCTTTTTTATCATTATCTTCAAATTGACGCTCTTCAATACTATCTACAAAGTCAATTAGCCTTTTCGTGGCTTTGGCAGTAACACTAAAGGTACCCAATTGATTTAGTACGTCTATTAGCTCCGTTAAACCTTGTGTGATTTGAGAAAGTCCTATTTTAGTTAGACTTGGATGTGCATTTGCTATTTTGCAAGCGATATTTTGGTAGCTCTCAATTTTGTCTTGAAAAACTTCTACTCTATCAAGATCAAAGTAGTCGAGGTTTGAAGTAAAGTCTTCTGCACTTTCGCTCTTTATTACGGGTACTATTCTTTTTTCATGAACGGGAGGGGTGATTACTTTCTTTTTACTGGGTTCTATTTTTGCTTTTTCTTCTTGCAAACTTGTTTTTGTTGAAATGTTTTTTTGTGCAAGCAGTTTTAGTTGAAAGGCTTGACGTTTGATTAGTTTGTTATTATAAATGAGTTTCAAAACTCGTGATAAAACATATATCATTGTTTGGTGATTGTAAGGCTTCTCTAGTATACCTTCAACACCCAGTGCCAGTGTTGCTCTCATTTGATTGATGTCTTTTATAGCTGATAGTACCAGTATATGTTGCGAGGGAGATTTTAATCTAATTTTACTAATCAATTCTAAACCATTCATTTTTGGCATCATTATATCAGTGATGATTAAGTCATATTTCTTTTTCCCAAGATTCCATTTACGATAGGCTTCTTCTCCATTACTTGCAGTATCTACACTGTTGAAAAAATTCTCAAATAAACTTTTATATTCGCGTAAAGTGAATTTTTCATCATCTACAATAAGCAAAGACATGGAACTTGCGTATTCATAGACCATCTTTTCAATAACTTTTGACACACAATATCCTTATTAAAACATTAGGTATCCTAATTTTATACTTATAAAGTACACGTCATTATAAAAAGGGTAAGTTAGTTTAATAAGATAAGGTATTTTTACTTTATATTTTAGAATATTTGCAAACTTGGGTATAGACTACTATAAAGTTTTAATATTTAAAAGAGTAAAGTTTTACATGAATTATTTTGAAAAAATCATCAGTATTGTTAAAAAAATATTTGAAAAAGAAGTTCGATTTCCTTGTATAATCTGGGATGGTAAAACTATGACTTATTTAAATCTAACCCAAGATGAAATTGATACACGTCTGCGTGAAACAGACAATGAAGAACTGACAATCACAAAGAAAGATGAACTTTTACCTGAATAAATAAAATAATATCAATTACCACAAAATAGCCACAAATTTCCAATAAGATTATGCATAATAGTTTTCAAGGAGATATTATGGACGCTTCAACTTTACATATATTGTTTACTTTTATAGGAACGCTGGCAATTTTATTTATACCTTATTATTTTTTTATAAAGTTTCCTCTTCTTAAGTCTTAATAATTATTCTAAAATGATTTTGTTCTAGTGAAAAATTATGTTAATATGCGATGATTAAAACAAGGCTTAACATAATTTGAAAAAACTCAAATATTTAGAACACTATGCAGATTCATTAAAACAACAAGTATCACAACTTCTAGAAGATAACAAACTTGATAAATATCTTTTAAGTAAATATAAAAAAGCTCATGTTTATAAAAGTGATAAAAGTTTATACGAATATGCAATTGGAATCAAAAACGACTTTTTAAAAAAATCCCTCCCTCTTAGTAAAGTAATCTATGATGGCAAAATCAACGTAATCAATGATGCACTGGGTTTACACACTATAATATCACGAGTGCAAGGCGGGAAACTAAAAAGTAAAAATGAAATCAGAGTGGCTTCTATTTTCAAAAACATGCCCGAAGAATTTCTAAAAATGATTGTTGTTCATGAGCTGGCGCACCTAAAAGAAAAAGATCATGATAAAGCTTTTTACAAACTATGTGAATATATGGAACCAAAATATCATCAGTACGAGTTGGATTTACGTTTGTATCTTACTTATATAGACAAACATGGGAAATTATATTAAAACGAATCAGTTTCTTTTCCTAATATTCTTTCGTTTTACTTCTTTTTAAAATTATTACTCATCATTATTTCATATAAAACTCTGGCAATTTCTTCAAGATAATAATGCCTGAATTTTTCCTTAAGTATTTTTTTAGAACAAATGTTCTATACTTTTAGAACATTTGTTCTAAAGGAAAGTTTTGAGTTCAAGAAAAGAAAAAATCATAGAGACATCTATTGAATTATTTAATACAAAAGGAGCCATAAATACCACTACTCGTCATATTTGTGATGAGTTAGGAATCAGTGTTGGCAATCTGTATTATTATTTTAAAAATAAAGAAGAGATTATAATTGTGATTTATCAAAAGTTTATGAGCGAACTGGGAGCTCATTTTACTGCTGTTGATGAAAAAGTAGATACTGCCTTTGATTATTATAAGTTTTTAACTGCCCAAATGGAATACGAATATCAATATAGATTTCTTAGACTTGAAATGGCAAATCTTATTCAAGCATATCCAAAAGTAAGAGAAGCACTTGAATTTGGCGTGAAAATCAAAATGCAACAATTAACATATCTTTATAAACACCAAATGAATTTTGGATACTTAAAAAAGATGGATGAACAAGAACAAGAGTTTATCACTGCAAATACTATGATTATTGGCTCACAATGGGAAATTTATTGGATACTTTCTCATTGTGAAAACGAACTAAAACGAAGAAGAAATGGTGTATTAAATTTACTTTATTTTATGAAACCATATATGACAAAAAAAGGCTTGGAAGAAACAAATTTATTAGAGTCAATAGATTTTTTACAAAAGGAAAACAATGAAACAGTTTAAAATATATTTTTTACTTCTTTTATTAGTGGGTATTTCACATTCTTCGGAACTGAAGATTGCTTTGATAAGTGATGGTTTTAATGAAAATCTTGGGAAACGAATCTCAAGTGAGTCAAGTAAACTCTTTAATTATGAAGATAAAATTAGTTTCCAAAAGCATCAGATTAACAATAAGTCTGAATTTGACAAGCTTTATAAACGTCTGTCAAAGAACAAAACTATTGATGTGATAATGGGTGTGGGGTACCAAAACTCAGGATATTTAATCTCTCAAAAAGATTTTCCTAAACCCAGTATCGCTGTAGGTTTTACTTATTGGAAGATTCAAAAAAGGCCAACTGCCAAAAACTTAAGTGTCATAGACTACTCATCTTTTTCACAAGATTTAGAATTTATAGTCAATAATTTTCCCCAAGACAAAAGAACCACCATCGTAAATGATTTTATAGATAATAGAGATGAAAATACTTTTAAAATATCTCAAAAAAATAAATATAGAGATTTTGACTTTGTACATGTATCTTCTTTAAAAGGAAGTACAAAAGATGATAAAGAGAACCTCTTTAAGTATTTAAACGAAAACAATATTAAGTCATTTTATGAAGGTGATGTTTCAACGCTAAGTGATAAACCTTTGTTTTCTAAAACACAAAAAGATACTACAAAGATAGCCAGAGCGATAGCTTTGTCCTTGTATCAAGTATTTATTGAAAATGAAAAATTGGAAAACTATATAAAAGTATACTCCAATGAACAAGTGCTGTTTCACAGTATCACTGCATCTAAGATGGAGTTTTATCCCAGCTTTGATTTATTAAACAAGGTTATAAAAAAAGATGAGATTGTATCAAATATAAAAACATTGGATTTAGATGATGCCTTACGTTTAGTTACCCAAAACTCATATGATTATAAGATTGCAAACAATACTTTGTATTTATATGGACAAGATATCAAAAATGCCAAAAGTGCTTATCGACCAGATATTTATGTGGATGCTTCTTACTCAAAAATCGATGCAGATAGAGCATCTTTCAACAATGGCGAAAAGACACTGACAACTGGTATTACTCTATCCCAGCTCATCTACTCCAATAGTGCATTAAAAAACATCAATATTCAAGAATATGTTTATGATTCCCAAGAAAGTGAAAAGAAGCTCGTGCAGCAAGCTGTATTATATAAAGTAATTATCACCTATCTAAACACATTGAACTATCAAAAAAACTATGAGATCGTGAAAGATAAAATCAATTTCATCAAACAAAATCTTAGCCTAGCAAAAAATAGACTGGAAGTTGGCACCAGTGATAAAAGTGATATTTATAGATGGGAGAGTGAATTGGCAAATGTTAATCTAGACCTTGTAAGTGCTAGAAAGAACTATAACTCTTCTAAAATTGAACTATCAAATTTACTTCAAATCCCAAGTAGGGAAAATATATCTTTAAAAGAGTACTCAATCCAAAACGATCTATTCAAACTTTTTGGAAAAACACCTGCAACTTTAGTATCTAATCCGCATGATTTAGAAAAAGTATCTAAGTTTTTAAGTGAAGATTTAATTTTAAATCATGATACTTTAAAAACTTATGAGAACTTAATCAAAGCAAAAAAAGAAGAACTTCAAATGAACAAGGAGAGTAAATACTCTCCCAGTGTTTATCTAAATGCAAATATCAACAATACAGTAAATAGAAGTGGAAGAGGGGCTGATGTTGTAAATGCTTGGGATGATACTTCTTATAAGTTCGGTGTAGATATAAAAATACCTTTATATGAAAGTGGTAAAAAAGATATTTCTATAGAAAAAAGTAGACTTGAATTAATTAATCTGCAATATACTTTACAAAACGAGAAGTCCAAAATCCAAAGGGACATATTTCAAACGATGCAAAGCATATCATCAAGTTATGATTCAATCAAATTTTCAAACTTAGCTTATAAAAGTTCTCAAAAAAATTATATGTTAATTCAAGACAAATATTCAAAAGGTAAGTCAAATATTGTCACTTTACTAGATGCTCAAAACTCCATGATAATAGCAAACAAACAAAAAAACAATTCAGTCTATGTGTATTTGTCGGACCTTAGTACTATGTTTTATACAATAGGCTATATCGAAATACTAAATGACAAAAATAAAAAAGAAGAAATGCAAATCAAATTAAAAGAGGTTTTATAATGAGAACAATAATTTTAGGAGCCATTGTTACAAGTCTTGTTTTTACAGGGTGTTTCAATGATGATAAAAAAGACGAAAAAAAGAACATAGAATCAAACGTAATAAGACCAGTAGTTGTTATAAAACCAATTCAAAAGAACACAGCGAGAAGCAGATCATTTAATGGGATTTCAAAAGCAGATAAACAAATAAAGTTGAGTTTTAAAGTACAAGGAAGTATTGAAGAATTTGACTTGAATATTGGAGATTTTGTAAAAAAAGGTGAAGTTATTGCACGACTAGATGCAAAGCCATATAAAATTCAAGAACAACAATCATCTTATGCCTTAATAGAAGCACGAGCAAATTTGAAAAATGCAAAAAGCTCTTATGAACGAATAAAAAAGTTATACATCAATCAAAATGCTTCTCAAAGTGAACTTGATAGTGCAAAAGCAAATTTTAGTGCCATCAAAGCTAAAGTTTCCAATGCCAAGGAACAATTATCTTATAGCAAACTACAAAGCTCTTACACAGTTTTGAGAGCACCAAAAAATGGATTTGTGGCTTCTGTGTATGTTCAAAAAGATGAAAATGTAAATGTGGGAACTCCTTTGATACTACTAAGTGATAAAGATGTTCTTGATGTGACAACGCAAGTGCCTGAAAACTTTATCAATAGTATTTCACAAGGAAACGAAGTTGAAGTGTCATTTGATTCTCTTAAAGGTGAAACCTTTAAAGCACGCGTGAGCGAAGTTGCTAAAATTGCTTCTGAAGAATTAAAAACATTTCAAGTAGTCGTTAAGTTAAAAGAAAAAGATTCACGTATAAAATCAGGTATGGCTTCAACCATTATTTTTTATTCAAATGCAAAAAGAAGTGATATCCTAGAAGTTCCAAGTGCCAGTGTGTTAAATGACAATAAGGGACATTTCGTATACGTAGCCGTTCCTTTAAAAGATAATCTTGCAACCATTAAGAGAAAAGATATACAGGTGGGGAAATTAACTTCCACTGGTTATGAAGTTTTAGAAGGTCTAAATATTGATGACTTGGTATTACGAGCTGGTATGAGTCAAGTATTTGAAAATCTAATTGTGAAATTGAGATAATAAAATGGATATTACAAAATTCGCTCTGAAAAATGAGAAAGTTACACTAGTATTTTCTTTGATGATACTCGTTTATGGAATCATCTCTTTTATCAATCTCCCTCGTGCTAAAGATCCTGGTTTTATTATAAGAACAGCTACGGTTGTTACACATTTCAGTGGTGCTAGTGCCACTAGAGTTGAGCAGCTTGTAACTGATAAGTTAGAAAAAGCTATTCAAGAAATGCCAGAGATTGACAATATTAAAAGTACATCTAAAACGGGTGTTTCTGTAATATTTGTGAATATTTTAGAAAAACACAAAGATATGCGTGTTATTTGGGACAAACTACAAAGAAAAGTCAATAAAGCCGAACGTGAATTACCAAGTGGTGTGTCAAAACCAATTGTTAACGATGAGTTTGGAGATGTTTTTGGAACCTTGGTTTCTATTAATGCTGATGGTTTATCATATAAAGAGCTAGAAAAGATTGCTGATGATGCTAAAGATGTATTCTTAAGAATTGATGATGTTGCAAAAGTTGATATTTTAGGTGTTCAACCTCAAAATATTTTTGTGGAATTTGACAATTCTCGGTTGGCACAGTTAAATATCTCTGCTGTTTATTTACAACAAATTTTAGATAAAAAGAATATTGTAATCTCAGGGGGAAGTATCAAGCTTGAGATCCAAAGACTCAGTATTGAACCCTCTGGGAATTATGAAGATATCACTGAGCTTCAAAATACAATTATTCCACTTCCCAGTGGAGATAAAATATATTTAAAAGATATTGCAAATATAATAAGTGATTATAAAAATCCTCAAAGTGATCTTATCCGTGTCGATGCCCAAGACTCACTCATCCTTGCTATTTCCATGAAAGAAGATGGTGATATTTTAAAGATGGGAGAAGAAGTCAAGGATTTAGTTGGCAAAGTACAAAGTAAACTTCCTCATGGTGTGAATCTTGACATACTGTTTTTTGAAGCAGATTTGGTAGATAGAATTGTAAATAACTTTACCACCAACTTACTTCAAGCCATAGGTCTTGTAATCATAGTGATGTTATTCTCTTTGGGCTTTCGTACAGGTTTAATAGTTGCCACCTTAATACCTATGTCAATCTTTTCAGCGTTTATTTTTATGAGTATATTTGATATCTGGATTGATCAAATCTCATTGGCTGCACTTATTATTTCACTTGGATTACTCGTAGACAGTGCCATTGTTATGAGTGAATCAATTCTGGTGATGATGCAAAAAGGAAAGTCCGTATTTAATGCCTCCTTGGATAGTGCAAGAGAGTTGAAGATTCCATTGTTAACATCTTCATTAACAACAGCTGCTGCATTTTTACCAATCTTTTTAGCAAAATCAAATGCAGGAGAATATACCAATGCCATCTTTAAAGTGGTCTCTCTAACACTGCTTTCATCATGGGTACTAGCACTTACTCTTACACCTGTATTGTGTATGTATTTTATGAAAAAAAATATGAAACCACACAGTTTTGATAATATCGGCTATCGAATATATAAATCCATATTGGGTTTTATGCTTGGAAATAGAGTATTGTCTGTAGTATTTGTTTTGGGGCTGTTTGTATTTACTATGAGTTTATTCAAGTATGTTCCAAAACTATTTTTCCCACCAGCAGATCAACCAAGTTTTACTATTGAGTTGCGTTTACCTGTTGGAACTGCAATAGAGACAACATCTAAAAATCTAAAACAAATAGAAGAATACATTCGTGATAATTTCATCAAAAAAGAAAAGAGTGTTACGAACTTTGTTTCTTTTATAGGTGAGGGTGCTCCTAGGTTTTGGATTTCCTACTCTAAAGAACTTTCCAGTCCTGAGTTTGCAGTTCTACTAGTGAATACTACAGATTTACATGCGAATACTGAAGTGATGAAAAAGGTCGAGAAATATACTTTTGAAAACTTCCCAGATATGCAAATATCTGCCAAACCACTTGCCAATGGTCCTCCTGTTAAAAAACCAGTTGAGATTAGAATCAGCGGTAAAGATATTGACAAATTATTTGAGATATCTAATATTGTTAAACAAAAACTATCCAGTTATGAAGGAGTTAAAAACATCTCTGATGACTGGGGATTGAGAAACAAAAAGCTCAAAATCGATATCAATGAAGCAAAAGCATTAAGAGCTGGTATTTCAAATGAAGATATTGCCATATCTTTGCAAACGGCGCTCAGTGGTTATGAGATTACAACTTTTAGAAAAGATGACAAACTTATACCTATTATGTTACGTTCAAATGCCAATATTAGAGATAATATAAATGCCCTTGAAGGAGTTAATGTTTACTCTCAAAGTAGTGGTAAAAATATTCCCTTGTCTCAAGTTGCCAGTATAGATGTAGTTTATGAAGAGTCTAAGATTATTAAAAGAGATCGTCTTAAAACAGTGACAATTTCTTCTGAGATTACAAAAGATGCCAATGCTTTAGATATTTTTGCCCAAATACAGCCTTGGCTCGAAGAGTATTCACAAGAGTTTGATTTGGGGTATTATTACGAGTTTGGTGGAGAGTATGAAGCTACTGGAAAATCACAAAAATCAATTGCAGTTAATCTTCCCGTAACTGGTATGATTATCTTATTATTAATGGTGGCACAGTTTAACTCAATCAAAAAACCAATCATAATACTAGCAACTATTCCTTTAGGAATGATTGGCGTTATTTATGGTTTACTCATTGCTAAATCATACTTTGGTTTTATGACTTTGCTTGGTATTATCTCTTTATCTGGAATTGTTATCAATAATGCCATTGTGTTAATTGAGCGAATAAAAATAGAACATGATGAGGGGAAAATGAGTCACTATGATGCCATTATTATGGCCAGTTTAAGTAGGTTTCGACCAATACTACTTACAACACTGACTACTATTTTAGGTCTAGTCCCATTATATTTAAGTGGTGGACCTATGTGGGAACCTATGGCAATAGCGATTATCTTTGGACTGATGTTTGCTACAGTTTTAACCTTGGGATTTATTCCCGTGTTATATGCACTATTTTTTGGAATTAGAAAGTAAAAGAATTTATTTCTTTTACTTGATAACTTCTAAAATCACTACTTATTAAACATCTTCTTTTAATAGTTTGGATATATTAAGCCTACGAAAAAAGGTTTTAAATGATTGACTATTCAAAGAAGATAACACTACATAGAGAAATGTACCCAATAAGCAATATTGACTTTTCAATTGAAAGTGACAGAGGACGAATAATATCTGCTCCTTCACTCAGGAGACTACAAAAGAAAACTCAAGTATTTCCTTTGGAACTTAACGCAGCAGTACGAAGTAGACTAACACACTCACTTGAAGTAGCTCAAAATGCAAGGTATATTGCTAAAACAATTTTAAAAAAATGTAATAAAGCTTTTGGTTTGGATGAATTATCAGATGCCTTTATCTCAACTGCTGAAATGACCAGTCTCTTACACGATATTGGGAATCCTCCCTTTGGGCACTTTGCAGAAGTAGCACTAAATGATTGGATGAGTAAAGTGGGGGTTAAAATACTTGATGAAGTGGTTGAAATATCTTCTTCAAGTGAAGATTTGAAAAAGCTACTTGTACGAGATATTTGTAACTTTGATGGTAATGCTCAAGCTATACGTGTTGTGACCAAGTTACAACGTTTAAACCTATCTTACACTCAAATTGCCTCAATTTTAAAATATACTAGAGGTGCTTACGAAGAAAAACCAAACAAAGAAGATCCACAAGCCTATTTAAAAAAGAAACCTGGATTTTATTATTCTGAGAAAGATATAGTTGAAAAAATTTGTGCTGATTTAAATATCGAAAAAGGGTGCAGATTTCCAATCACATATATTATGGAAGCAGCTGATGATATTTCTTATTTAAACGCTGATATTGAAGATGCAGTTGATAAAGGTATCTTAAAATTTGATGATGTTTACACCTTGATAAAAAATGAGTGTGAAAAGATGGGAGAGACTTATTTATTTGAATTGGTTGAAAAGTTTTATAAAAAAGCCAAAACCAAAGAAGACGAACCATATCAATTTAATCTGTTCTTGACGCTTACAAGAGCCAGTTTAACTCATGCCTTGGTAACTCATGTGACTGAAGTCTATCTTGATAATCACGAAGCCATATTCAAAGGCGAGTTTAATCACGCTCTTTTAGAGTTTGATAAAGAAAGTAAATATACAAAAGCGGTACAAGTACTTCAAAACATCTCTATTGCAAATATATATAACAACAAAGCCATTAGAACCATAGAGCTAAAAGGATATAAAATCCTAACAGGTTTACTAGATAGCTATACTCCTTTATTAAAACTAAGTGATGAAGAGTTTCAAAAACTGGTGAACAATGAAAGAATAGATTGTTATATCTCTACACGGTTAATTCAAAGATTATCTGCAAAACATATTGTGGCATATAAACATGCAGTAGATAAAGTCTCACAAGATGATATGGAAAAATACAAATTAGAAGAGTGGTATTACAGGGCCAGACTTTTGATTGATTATATTACTGGTATGACCGATGACTTTGCGCTTGAAGAGTATCGAACACTAACAGCTATACACTAAAGAGACCTCTTATGAAGAGGTTTCTTTTGAAGCTCGGATATTTAGATTATTTTTTAGTATCTTCACAAATTAAAGTTTTAAGACCTTCATTGTAACCACATCTTAAACCACATTTATAATCACCTCTGTCTGTTAGTTCTAAAGATGACAACTTATCTAGTGAAGCCGTTCGACATTGTTCTAGTGATGGGAATTGTCCCAGTTCCATACTTCTTTTTATATTGGTCTTATCTGGATAAATCCATGCAGTCCAAACTTCTGCACCTCGTTCTGTAAAACAACCACTTAGTAACAAAGCAGTTGTAGTTATAAGAAGTATATTTTTAATCATTTTTTCTCTTTTGTTGATTTTAAATAATTCTATTATAAAGAATCTTTTATAGTGTTAAAATCATTTTTTTAACTACTTTTTTGTTCCCATAGTTTTCAATGATGGGTCTAAAGTTCACAAGTATGGTATTTTTATTCATTGAGTGTAAAATCTTTTCAAGTGATTCATTTTCTACTTCAAATTCAGTTTGCTCAAAAATAGTGGCATTTTTAAAATTGACTTGATAGATAATAGCTTTGCCATTGTTAGTTAGGGTATTAAACTCAAAAACTTCTATTTGGGCTTGATAAGTATCTTTAATTTGGTGCTGCTTTATTTTATTGAAGATATCAATACCTTTATAAACATATTCGTAAGTATCTGCACTCATGAGTTTTTTGTCATTTAGAATGATGTAGTCCAAATCATTGTTATGTATTTTTGTATTGAGGTCTTTTATATCATCTAAAGTATTATGGATGATTTTATAAATATAATTTTCAATTATAAATTCTTTTTCTTCTTCATTTTTAATAATGATATCATCTTTAATAGTATCACCATTGGCAATTTTAAGAATCTCATTATTGTTAAAACTACTACCAAGCTCTTTTAATGTATCAATAACAACTGAAGCGACATTCCATATTTGCATTTGTCTATTTAAAAGCAAAGGAGGGAGTTTGATACCAAAATCCAAATTTAAATTTAGGTTTAACATGTTTTCTTCGATATGACCCAGACTAATATTAAAATTGTTTTTAAGTAGCTTACTTGTATTGGTTGCATTAAAAGTATGTCTGAGTATATTTGATATCTTATTTGTGAAAAAATTGATATCTCTTAAATCAATATTTTTATGAAATACATTTCCTCTAAGCTCAACTGATCCATGTATCTCACTTCCTGAATTGATATTTTCTTGTTTATTTGAAATATTATTATATAAGGATTTTGTGTTTTCTTCTTTGTTGATGATAAATTCTTTATCATGAACTCTGAGTTTGGCATCACTGATTAGAACTTCTTCTGTAATCTCTGGTGGAGTAGGAATGGTTTCTTCCGTTGTTTTAGGTGTTAAGTTTAAATGAGTGCCTTCCAAATCTGCTTTTTCAAAAATGGTATCAGAAATAATTGCCCCTTTGAAATAGGCATTTTTTAAGTAAGCATTGGTAAAGTTGGTATTGGTTAAATTGGCTTTGAAAAAATCAGCTTCATTTAAATTGGCATGGGAAAGATTGGTTTGAGTTAAGTTCGCACCCACCAAGTTTGCTTCAAATAAATTGGCACTACTGAGTATACTTTTGCTCAAATTTACACCACCTAATTTTACACCTGATAAATAAATACCTTGTAAATTAAGCTCTTCTAGAGAAGCTCCTATTAAATTAATAGGCTCATTTTGTTGACTTTTGTATGCGAAGGTACTCCACATATCTCTTCCATCAGCTCCATTGTCAAAACACCACTTTAAAAATACTTCATTTTCAGAAGCAGTGTTTGCATTTGGATATGGAATACTCTTTTTTTCAATCGACATTTAAATCCTAAAAAACATTCTTATAGTATTGTAGAAAAAATCAACTTAAAATCAAAAGTAATAAATTTGTTTGCTATAATACTTTTTTAATTTTTAAGGATATTTAAATGAGTGAACACGTAGCAAAAATAGGAATAATAACAGCAAGTGATAGAGCAAGTAAAGGTATTTATGAAGATTTATCTGGAAAAGCAATAATTGATACTTTAAATGATTATTTAACATCTCCATGGGAACCTGTATATAGAGTTATTGAAGACGATCAAATTACCATTGAAGAAACAATGATTGATTTAATAGACAATGAAAAATGTTCTTTAGTAGTTACTACAGGAGGTACTGGACCATCTAAAAGAGATGTGACTCCTGAAGCTACTGAAAATGTATGTGATAGAATGATGCCTGGATTTGGTGAGTTAATGCGAGCTGAGTCACTGAAGTTTGTACCAACGGCGATTCTTTCACGTCAAACAGCAGGATTAAGAGGAAGCTCACTAATTGTGAATCTTCCAGGAAAACCAAAATCAATTAGAGAGTGTTTGGATGCAGTATTTCCTGCTATTCCTTATTGTATTGATTTGATGGAAGGTCCATTTTTAGAATGCAACGAAGAAGTTATGAAACCTTTTAGACCGAAGAAAAAGTAATACCAAACAAAACTACTTGATAGGAATATTAAGTAGTTTTATCCCAAAACAGCAGACACATATCCCACCACACTTTGGTCATCTTTACTTTCCTCAAAGCTTGTTCGATAGTCTAAAACTCTACTTTTTAAAGAAAATTCATTTGCGCCTTGTATTAATGCCTTAACTCCTATTCTACCGCATGCTTCAGTACCAGAATTCCAAATATCTAGATCTAACTTCTTGATTGCTTCTAAGCCAATACCATCTAAATGATTGGCCGTTTTTAAATCATAGAAATGACTCATATCCGTACTAATGACAAGAAAAGTATCTTCGCTATCTTTTAGTATTTGAGAGACAATTTTTGTAATTTCTTTGTATGAAATATCTCCATAGACTATTTCAACAACTTTTGTATTGGGTAAATAATGATGAATAAAAGGCATTTGTGTTTCAGTTGAGTGTTCGTGGTGAGCACTTTCATTAAACTCTACAAAGTCAAATGTGTCAATTAAATCCTTTGAATACTCTTTATCTATTCGTATATTTTTGCAAGGAGTCTGGTACTCATCATATGGAATCACGCTAGCACCTTTAAAAGCTACTCTGTGAGAAGGTCCAATTACCACCACTCTTTTAGGACTTAGTTTTTCCAAAAGAGAATATGCAACATTTGCTGTAAATCCGCTATAAATATAACCAGCATGGGGCACGATTATGGCTTTGGGTTTAAAGTCAAGTGATGGATTGAAATCTGAGTTTTTTAGCATCTTGTCAAAATGAGAGAGATGTTCATTAATTTTATAACAACTATTTGGATAAAAACTTCCAGCTACACTTGTATTGCGAATACTTTTATATATTCCATCTAGTTTTTCATTACACATAGGGCATTTGTCTCCATCTTTTCTAATATCTTTGGTTGTATCATAGGTGGTTCTATTGATAACTTCCGTTCCACATGAGGTACAAATCGTAGGGTTTTCTTGACCTAAGTTTCCCATATATACTTGTTTTAGTCCAGCTTTTTTACCAATGGCATAAGCACGTGTCAGTGTTTCTAAAGGAGTTCTATCTAAATCCAGTTGTTTATAATCAGGATGAAACGCACTGATATGCCAAGGAATTTTGGTATCAACACTTGCTATAAATTCTGCAATTTTTGTTAACTCTTCAGTGCTGTCATTTTTAGTTGGAATTATAAGTGTTGTGATTTCAACCCAAATTCCACTTTTATGAAATTTTTTAATGTTGTCTAACTGTATGGGAAGGTTTCCTTTTAAAACTCTTTTATAATAACGCTCATCAAAGGACTTAAGGTCAATATTTATGGCATCTATGATGCCTGGCATATCTTCTATGACCTCGTCTGATTCAAAACCATTACTTACATAAACAGTTTTGAGACCATGCTCGTGTGCAATAAGAGAAATATCTCTTGCATAGGGATAGAATATTGTGGGTTCGTTGTAGGTATATGCGATTGACTCACAGTTTTGCTGTATTGCAATATCGACTATATCTTGGGGACTTAAGTACTGTGACTTATTGATATTATGCTCTTGGGAGATACCATGGTTTTGGCAAAATGGACAAGCGAAGTTACATCCCACAGTTCCAATTGATAGTATTCTAGTATTGGGCAAAAAATGAAAAAGTGGTTTTTTCTCTACTGGGTCAGCATGGACAACTGCTGGGTATCCGTATACCAAACATTCAACTTTCCCATCCACATTTTTATTGACACCACATCTTCCTGTTTGACCCTCTTTTAGTTTACAATAGTGATTACACAATAAACATTGCTGTCTATTTTCATTGTATGTTTTGTAAAAGCTCATCTTACTTTATCTTTTCCACTTGGTATTTAGATATTAAAGGATGTTGTTCCAAACTATTCATTGGTAATCCTGCTTTGTGAAGAAGATGGCCAAAAAAAGATTCAAAATCTTTTAACTCTTCCCAAACCTGAGGTAAAAATGTTGCTTGGTGGGAATCAAGTTTTAAAATAATTCCATCAACACCCACTGCTACTTTTGATTTTAAATCATCAATATTTTCATATGAAATGGGTTTTGATTCAGATAATAAGGAAACTTCAATATCAAGGCTTTCAAATTCTTTTTTACTTAATGGCATAAACCTTGGGTCTTTAAAAGCTGCATTGATAGAATTGGATACTAAGTCATCATATAAGTCTCTATGTGCAACCAGCGAGCCAATACATCCTCTCAAAGTCCCATTGATTTTTAGAGTTACAAAAGTAGCTCTACTTTTTCCAAAAATAGGGTTTTCTGTTATAAATTCAGATTTTAAAGGTATCTCTTCTTGAAATAATTGCGCTTGTATGGTCTTTCGAGCCAGTTCTAAAATCTGCTTTTTCATTAAGTCTCATTTCATGATTATATATACTAATTGTAGCACTTTTCCAATTTTTTCAATAGTAATATTGGAATTATGATTTAAAGACTTTGTGGGTATAATTCGATAATTTTATTGTAATAATAAGCTTATTACATGATTAATACCAAATAAAAGAAAGTTAGTATTAACTTATTATTTTATTTAGTATAAGAAGGAACCAATACTTATATGCAAGATATATTTAAAAAACTAGATTTAGTAGATTATCTAGATTCATTTTCAAAACTTTTTTCAAGAGAAAAATCTATCAACCTTGAGGGTGATATTAATTTACACCATAGAATGATAAAAGAGCTTTCAAACTTTGATTTTGTGGCACCAGTTAAAGTTGAAGATCTTACAAATGCGTTATTACATCTTCAAAAACAAGGTATTTTAAAGATATATGATATTTTTGAATTTATCAAAATCATTAGATATTTTTTATATTTAAAAAAATTTAACTTTAGCAGCAGCATTAAAGATGCAAAAGTAGGTGAGTGGTTAGATAAAATCGACATTCCACCTGAGGTTTTAGCAATTGAAAAATACTTTAATGCTAAAGGTGAATTAAAAGAAGGTGTTAATACTGAATTTGATTCAATTAAAATGGCAATTTATAAAAATAAAGAATCCATAAAACAGTCTTTATATAAACTCATCAACAATACAAAGTTACGAGCTTATTTAGTGGATTCACAAGTGCATTTAGTCAATGGTGAAGAAACACTGTTAGTACGTGGTGGATTTAACCATGTGATTAAAGCTTCTGTAATAAACAGAAGTAATTCTGGCTTTTTTTATATTGTACCCCACAGTGTTTCTACGTTGAAACAGCAGCAGTCTGACTTAAGAAATAAACAAGAAGAAGTTCTATTAAAACTTTGTAAAGAAATAAGTTCAACTTTTGGAAAGTTTTTAATGTTCTTGAAGTTTATCAACAAAGAGTTTGATCGTTTTGACCACTACCAAGCACGATTATTTTTTGCCAAACAAGGGGATAAGAACTTTATTCTTCCAAATAAAAAAGAAGAAAATAAACTTGTAGATTTCGTACACCCCGCACTTCATGGTGCTACACCTATTTCTGTGGATTTTAGTAAATCAGTTGTGATGATTACAGGGGTTAATGCTGGTGGTAAAACCATGATGTTAAAATCTATTTTATCAGCTGTTTTATTATCAAAACACCTCATACCCTATACAACCCATGCAAGTACAAGCGTTGGAAACTATAAAAGTATTATGGCTGTATTAGATGACCCTCAAAGTGTTAAAAATGATATCTCTACTTTTGCAGGTCGTATGGTTGAATTCTCGCAATTATTTACAAAACAAAATGTTATTGTTGGTGTGGATGAAATTGAGTTAGGAACTGATAGTGATGAGGCTGCTAGTTTATTTAAAGTAATTATTGAGCAATTAATCAAAAAAAATATCAAAATTATAATCACTACTCACCACAAAAGACTGGCTGCTCTAATGGCAGCAAATGATCATGTTGAGTTAATAGCTGCCATTTATGATGAAAAAAATCAAAGACCTACTTATGGATTCTTGCAAGGAACCATTGGTAAATCTTATGCTTTTGAAACAGCACAACGTTATGGAATACCGAAAAATGTAGTTACACTTGCTAAAGAAGTTTATGGAGATGACCAAGATAAGTTAAATGAACTCATCGAGAGAAGTAGTCAACTTGAGCGTGAATACTTAACCAAAATTGATATTTTAAATAGTGAGATCGAATTAAACAAAAAATTAAACAGAAACTTATCAGAAAAAAAAGAGAGTTTAGATGAACACATTTATGAAGAAAAATCTAAACTTCATAAAGAATATAGCAGTGCAACAACAGATGCAAGAGAAGCAATAAAAGCGAAAATATCGCAAGAATCACACAGACTCCTGAATAAAGCACATGTAAAAGTAAAATCTATCAAAACTCAAAAAGTTCAAGAACCTGTTTCTTTGGTCGTTGGAGATAGAGTTAAATACAAATCTGCCAAAGGTGAGATTTTATCAATCAAAGGTAAAAAAGCCTTTATCGAAAATGACAGTGGAATGAAACTTCAAGTGAATCTAGCTGATTTAAAACGAAGTGGAAATG
>Ga0209826_1001100_pt1 | contig 19068 bp, 10 predicted proteins | sample GOMGulsemesocosm_5_FD_184637 | JGI IMG/M metagenome (GOLD analysis project Ga0209826, IMG submission 184637) | Methane-oxidizing microbial communities from mesocosms in the Gulf of Mexico - GOM15C Gulf of Mexico (SPAdes) (version 2) | ecosystem: Environmental > Aquatic > Marine > Cold seeps... | reverse complement strand
CTGTGATCGACTCTCTATCAAAGAAGTCATTACAAATAGATCAAGTCCTATTAAAATCTCCTTTTGTCTCAGTTATTCGAGATAAACAGGCTAATTTTAATTTCACTGACTTATTAACTCAAAAACAGTCAAAAAAAACCGAACCAGAAGCCCCAACTAATGAAGCCCCTTTTCCCATTACTATCGAACTTTTTTCAATTTCTGAAGGTAAAATAAGCTGGATCGACAAGCTTCACGCTGAAACCCACTATGAAGATATTTACCCATTAAACTTAAATATTAAGCATTTCACTACTATTATTAATGAGCAATCTAATCTCGGTATTTCATTGGAATTTGCTTCAGGTGGACAGTTTGATTGGCAAGGAAATATACAACTCAATCCTTTTAAATCTTCAGGACATATAGAACTTAATAATATTGGCTTTCATAAAATATGGCAGCTTTTCTTACAAGATGAGGTGAACTTTTCAATTTTAAAAGGAAGTGAATTAATTAAGGCTGACTATCAGTTAAGTGAATCAAATAAAATGATGCAATTGCTTATTAATAATGCAGAACTGTCATTGCTTGATATTCAACTCGCCGAAAAAGGAAAAACAGACTCAGTCATCAGTATTCCACATTTCAAAGTATCCGGTATTTCCTTAGACTTACTAAAACAAAGTATTGAAATAAATAAAATATCTTCTGAAGATGCTCGTTTTAAAGCCTGGCTCAATAAAGAGGGTTCAATAAATTATCAATCATTGTTTGCCAGCAAGCATTCAACTGAACAAAAGCCCCCCTCCCCTGCTACCACAACTGATACCCATTCAAAGCCATGGAATGTACTGGTCAAACAACTAGAGATTAATAACTTTGCTGTAAACTTTACGGATAAAACCTTATCCCCCCCTAACCCTATTAATTTAACTGCAATCAACCTTAGTTCATCAGAATTATCTACAAAAGCAAGTGCATCCCTGCCCTTTAACCTGACGCTTAATTTTAATAAAGCAGGGAAATTAGCGATTAAAGGTCATACTGTACTTGAACCATTCAAGACTAATCTACAACTTAATATTGCTGATATTGCACTTAAAGATTTCCAACCTTATATTAATCAATTTGCCCGACTAAATATTATTTCTGGCTTGTTTAATGTGACTGCAAAGGTCGCTTTAAATCAGCAAAAAAACCACCCGATGGCTATTACCTTTAAAGGAAATAGCCATATTGATAATTTACATACGCGTGACACCATTTCAAACAAGGATTTTGTTAACTGGAAAAAACTCAGTTTAAATAAGATAGATCTGGATATTGCCGCCAATCAATACATTATTGATACAGTAAGAATTGACCGACCTTATGCCCGAGTACTTATCAGAAAAAACAAAACGATTAATATTAATGATATTGCTATAAAGGCTAAAAACAATAAAAATAAAACAGCTAAAAAGGTATCAAGTAAAAAAAGAAAAACAGAGCAACCTAACTTTAAAATCAAACACTTTGTTTTATCTGAAGGCATATCTGATTTTTCTGATAAATCACTTATTTTGCCATTCTCCGCGCATATTAATCATTTAAATGGTTCGGTAAAAGGTATTTCATCGGATAAACATGCCACCATAAAGGTTGCCTTAAATGGGAAAGTCGCTAATTTTTCCCCTGTTATTATTAAAGGAAAAATAACACCCTCTAAAGGAAACTCTAATTTTGATGTTAATTTCAATAGTATGCCATTACCTTTAATGACACCCTACATGGCTGAGTTTGCTGGACGTAAAATTGAGAAAGGCAATATGTCTTTAAATTTTCAATATAAGATTAAAAATAACAAACTAGCCGCTTCAAATAGCCTACTAATAGACCAACTGGTTCTAGGTGATGAGGTCGAAAACCCTGACGCTGTCTCTTTGCCTCTTGGTTTGGCCATTGCTTTATTACAAGATGTAGATGGAAAAATAAAATTAGATGTTCCCATTACAGGTGACTTGGATAACCCTGAATTCAGTGTTGCAAGTATTATTGTTGATGCCCTTGTTAATGTGATCACTAAAATTGTCACCTCCCCTTTTTCAGCTATTGCTTCGTTAATAGGAAGTGATGAAGACATCAGCAAAATTACATTTTCTGCAGGTAATAATACGTTAAATGATGATCAACGTGAAAAACTAGATAATTTAGCCATTGCATTAACTCAACGCCCAGCATTAAAAGTTGAAATTAAAGCAGCGGCTTATTCAGAACAAGACTGGCCAAAAATGCAAGCGGCGGCATTAGATCAAAAAATTCTTAAATTACGCACGACTGAATTAATAAAACAGGGAAATCAAAATACAATACCCAGCGTATTACCCCATTCCGATAAAGAATACCAAAGACTATTAGCTGACTTATTTATCGACAAGTTCCCCCTGTTAGCAGACCGATCATTACTAGGTACTCCTAGGTTAATTAACGATAAAGCTAGTGAATTTTATACCGTTGCTCAAATTAAATTAGCCGCTCTGATTCCTACGGATAATCAAAAATTACATGACTTAGCGGCTACACGCGCAAAAGCAATTGCTAAACATTTAGTTGAAAAAGAAATTGCGATAGAAAGAGTTTTTTTACTAGACGTCGATATCGATCCAGAAAATACAGATAAAGGTATTACAGCAAACCTAGGATTAACAACAGAATAGATTACAACATGGAAGTGGGGCTAAAGAGACTGTGAAAGTATTGGCTTTTAGCCCCCCTCTTTGGAAAATAGGGGCTGGGGGAGATTTTATTACAAAAACAATCCATTTAATATCAATGTGTTATTGTTTTATAAAATCCCCCTCATGGTTAAAACTCCGTTCTAAGCTTCATTAAATGCTCTAGCTAACATATCATTGAAAGGTTTTAGAAAATATTCCAACACAGTTCGTTTCCCCGTCTGAATCATTACTTCGACTGGCATTCCTGAAATAAGGACTTGATTATGTTGTTTTAATAGCGCTAAACTTTCAGAGTCTACCGTTAAATTTGCCTTATAAAAGGCTTGCTGGTCTGGACTTGTTTGATAAACATCATTTGAAATATCCCGTAAGGTTGCATACAAGGTAGGAAGCTGTTTTGAAATATCGAACACTGAAAGCCGAATTTCTGCTTTTTGTCCTATTTTTAAAACATCTATTTCCATCGGTGAGATTTGTGCTTGAATCACAAAATCTTGATCGGCTGGCACCAATTGCATAATTTCCTGACCCGGTTTTAATATTTGCCCTATGGTGACAATTTCCAATCCTTTTATTTTTCCTGCAACAGGAGATTTAATATTTATCCGTGATAATTTATCTTCGATAGCTTGAGCTTCCGCTTGAAGTCGAATCTGCTGAGCATGTTGTTCACTAAATTCGGCAACCACTCGCTGTGCATATTCTTTTTTGATTAATAATATTTGATGCTCTGTTTCTGCATAGACTTCATGTAACCGTGAAATCTCGCCTTCTTTTAAAAATACCTCACCCATTAACTGGTTTTTCATCCTCTGCATTTCACGTAACTTTGCTTTAGACGCTAAATTTTTACTCACTAATGTTTCTAGTCCTTTTATATCATCTCGGAGTAAAGAAAGTCTTGATCGAATAGTCATTAACAATCGTTTCAAGCCTGTCACTTGATTTGTATGCTGCTTCAATCGCTGTTGAAGAACAGTTTGCTCTGAATGCAAGGTTTCTCTTCTTGATATAAATAGGTTTTGTTGTGAAATTAAAGTTTCATTTTCAAATTCTGAGCGACTAGCTAAACTATTAAGTAGGTCAGAGAATATTAAGGTATCTTCATTTATACGTTCAGCTTTTAGTCGTTCCAGATTTGCACTAATTTCAAACAATTGCTTATTTGAATTATCCAAGCGAATTTGTAATAAAGTGTTATCCAATTTTAGTAATAACTGGCCCTGCTCAACCCACTCGCCATCTTTTACTGCAATATATTTAACTTCCCCCCCATCAAGATGTTGTACCGTTTTATTATGTGAAGCAACACTGATTTGGCCATTAGAAACCACAGCACTATGTAATGGAGCCAAATTAGACCATCCCAATAAAACCCCAAAGGTAATAAATAAAGCAAACAATCCCATTCGGATATAAAAAGTATGATCAAAATCGAGTGTTAATGAAATATTCTGTTCCGTATATGAATGACTCATTTCAATCCTTTACTTAGCTTGCAAGGCGGTTGTTATTTTCGGTTTCCTGAGTATTTCTTTCTGAAGTAGCAGAAATTGAACTAACTTTGTTCATCAGGTGTTTTAGTACGTCAGCTTTTGGACCATAGAGTTTTAACATGCCTTCATCCAGTACTAATATTTTATCCACAATTGATAAAATATTTTTACGATGACTAACAATAATTAAGGTCGTCTGCTGTTGTTTTAGTATCTGACAAGCCCTATTTAAAGCTAATTCCCCTTGCTCATCCAGGTTTGCATTGGGTTCATCCAGAATAACCAGTTTTGGCTCCCCATAAAGAGCTCGGGCAAGACCGATACGCTGACGTTGTCCTCCAGAAAGCACAGTTCCCCCCATTCCAATTTGCGTATCATATCCATCAGCAAGTTGCCTAATCATAATATCCACCCCCGCTTGCTGTGCTGCAATAATTATTTTTTCATGATCAACCTGTCCAAACCGAGCAATATTTTCAGCAATGGTGCCATCAAATAATTCTATATCCTGTGGTAAATAACCCATATGAGGACCAAGCTCTTCTCTATTCCAGTGTTGTATTTCAGTATTATCTAGCCTTACTTCACCATTGAGCATGGGCCATAACCCTAATAAGGCTCGAACTAAAGAAGACTTACCTGCTGCACTGGGCCCAATAATAGCTAACGTTTCTCCAGCAAGTAGCTTAAAACTAACACCTTTTAATGAATAATTTTTTCCACCAGGTGGAATTAAAGCAACATTTTTAACTTCAATATCACCCTCTGGAGGGGGCAAGCTCATCCTTTGTTTAGTTTTTTGTTGTTGAGCCAAAAATAGGTGTAAACGTTGAAACCCATTACGTGCTGAAATAAATTGTTTCCAGGCACTAATACTTTGGTCTATTGGGGCCAACGCTCTCCCCATAATAATTGAGCCGGCAATCATCATACCGGCAGTAATATGATTATTGATAGCTAGATAAGCACCTAACCCAAGAATAAGTGATTGAAACAGCATCCGTAATGTTTTACTTAGCCCAACAAAAAAACCTGAGCGATCCGTTACAGCCAGATGCTTTTCTAATGACTTTTCATATTCAATTTTCCATCTATCTAATAAGTTATTCTGCATACCTAATGCCAGAATAACTTCACTATTACGTAACGAAGCGCTCACCATTTCCGAGGCATATTGCTGTGATTCTGCTGCAATTCTTTGTTGTTTTGAGGTACTCCATTCATTAAGTAAAGCTAGAATGATCAATGTAGATGCGGCGGCAATCGCAAACCAGCCAAATAAAGGATCAAATAAAAACAGGATTAATAGATAAATAGGCGTCCAGGGAATATCAAAAAAAGCAAAAGGGGCATTACCTGATAAAAACTGCCTAATTGTTGCCAAATCTTGTAAAACTTGAGTATTTGCATGTTCTGGATGTTCTACCGCATTATTATGAATCGCTGTAAAAACATGCGGAGCTAAACTATGCTCTAATTCAAATGCAGTACGGGCAAGAATTCTGGAGCGGACAAATTCCAGTGCACCTAAGGTCATAAATAACCAGACTAAAAGCAATGTTATAAAAATCAACGTTTCTTGACTTCGACTACTCATGACTCGATCATAAACCTGCAACATATAAAGTGGCGGTGCAAGCATTAATAAATTAATAAACAGGCTAAATAAACTGGTATAAGCAATACTTCTCCAGAAGAAGTTTGCATTGGTATGATTGTCAGAAAACCTAACAAATAGGTGAATAAAGTCCTTAATTGATTTCATAGTAGATTCAGGATAGCCAAAACAAAGGTAAAGGTGATGTCGATTAATCGACATCACCCTGTTTTCTCATTAATGAATTAAGCTATTTCAGCCCAGCTATCTGAAGTGATATTAGCAAAAGCATCTTCATCTAATTGAATATCAGCTGCTGTTAGCTGACCATAGACATCAATACTTCCCATGGATTGATTATTGGCACTCAACTCAACTCGAGTATGATTACCTCTCAGTTGAATTAAGTTAAATTCCACATTTTCTCCACCAATAATAAGCTTATCGCCCTGGTTAGAAGAGAATCCACGAATTTTATCAGTACCAATACCCTGACCAGAAGCCAGGAATAGAAATTCATCTGCACCAGCACCGCCATCTAATTGATCGTTGGCATTATCATTCCAGGCATACAACTTATCGTTACCCGATCCACCGTACATTCTATCTGCACCAGCTCCATCAACCAATGTGTCCTCGTCACTGCCACCAATGATAAAGTCATTGCCAGATCCACCAACTAAGATATCGTTACCGTTACCTCCTTCCAAACGATCGTTGCCATCTTTTCCAAGCAGAATGTCATTATTATTGCCACCGTACAATCTATCATCCCCTGCACCAGAATTTAGAGTGTCATTCCCTTTACCTCCAATTAACAAGTCTTTACCTGCACCTGAAGTAAGCGAGTCATCACCGTTTCCACCTTCTAAACGATTGTTGCCCGCACTAGAAACAAGCTCATCGTTTCCATCACCCCCAATTAACCTATCATCCCCTGCACCAGAATTTAGAGTGTCATTCCCTTTACCTCCAATTAACAAGTCTCTACCTGCACCTGAAGTAAGCGAGTCATCACCGTTTCCACCTTCTAAACGATTGTTACCCGCACTAGAAACAAGCTCATCGTTTCCATCACCCCCAATTAATCTATCATTACCAGTACCAGCATCTAATTTATCATCCCCTTGGCCTCCAATTAACAAATCTTTACCATCGCCCCCATCTAGCACATCATTCCCGGCTCCACCTTCAAGACGATCATTGCCTGCTGCACCAATTAAGGTATCATCTCCGTCACCACCGATTAGACGGTCATTGCCATTACCACCATCAACGAAATCATCTCCGTCGCCAGCTATAACCAGGTCATTTCCATCTCTAGCCCAAATTTTATCATCATGATTTAGACCTGTAATTCGATCACTTTTTTGTGAACCAAAAGTACTCTCTTCATTTAAATAGAAATTGTTTAGCCAGGTCGCTAGGTCGCCCAAATTAGCATTTCGATTACCATCTTCGTTTAAGACGTTGTCACCTTTAATTTGAAAACCTAAATGATAAAGTCCATCAATCACGGTGTTAACAAGATTATCACCCCGGTATTTGATATTACTGCCATCATTTTGTACTAGATGAAAACCAGTTTCTTCACCTCGCTCATCATCGCCATGTAGTTCTTTCCATTGTTCTTTATGATTTTCCTGTAAATACTGATTAATAGCTTTAACATCATCAATATCAATCAAATTATCACTTGCTGCACCTGTTGCTTCAATCGCTTCAACAAGTAATTTATTCAATCCATTAGCCGCTTCAGCTCCACCATTGATATCACCTGCATTAGTATTTCTAGACAAGCCTTGGTCGCTTTTTATGGCTTGTACCAGTTCATCTAAACCTGTATTAGTTTTACCTTGATCCACATAAAAATAGTTAACCCAATCAGCCAAGTCACTTAAAGTTGCATTAGCATCGCCATCTTCATTAAGGATATTATTACCTTGAATTTGAAAACCCAAATGAAAAATACCATCAGCAACGGTATTGACAAAGTTCTCACCAAACATGCGGGTTCTGGCTCCATCATTTTGAACTAAATGAAAGCCTGTTTCTTCACCATTCTCATCGTCACCATGTAATCTAACCCACTCTTCCTGGTAATTTTCCCGGATGAAACTATTAATTTGACGAATATCAGCGACATTAATAACCCCATCATTTGCCAAACCTTGAGATTCAATTGCTTCATTAATAATAGCACTCATACCATTAGCAGCATCAGCCCCATCAGCTATATCCTGATCTGATATTTTACGATCAAGACCTTTATCGGCCATAATCGTATCCGTCACTCTATCCAGACCTGTCTGAGTCGTTGAACGATCAGTATAAAACTGAGTTAGCCATTCCGCTGCCTGAGTTAATGTTGCGTTTGCATTACCATCTTCATTAAGCAATCTATTACCTTGAATCTGAAAACCTAAATGATAAATTCCATCCGCTACGGTATTAGTTAAATTATCACCTCGGTAGCGTGAGGTTGCGCCATCATTTTGAACTAGATGAAATCCAGTTTCTTCTCCATTTTCATCATCCCCATGAAGTTCGCTCCATTCTTCCTGATGATTTTCTCTGATATAAGCATTAATAGCCCTAACATCACTAACACTAAAGATGCCGTTGCTTGCTACTCCCGTTGCATTCACTGCTTCTACAATGATGGCATTCATTGCATTAGCAGATTCAGTTCCACCAGTAATATCTTGATCAGAAATACGGCCAGATAAACCAAAATCAGTACCAATAGTATCGACTAATTGATCTAACCCTGTACCGGTATTACTTGCTGATAGACTATCTATGCGTGAAAAATAATTTGAAGACATTGTGTTTCCTTGTTTTAAAAAGTTAGTATTTTTGTTTTTCCAATACTATTTTCAATCTAAAGATTAATTAAATATTTTTGGTCATTGAAAATGCATAAGAAAGAACACTAAACCGTTTTTCATCATTAAAAAACGATGTCAGAAATTTTATTGATAACTAGACAATATAATTGTGATGAGGCTGGCACAACTCAAATAACATTTGAAAAATTGTGTGATAAACTCAGCAACTTTATAACTAAGTAATATAACCAAGTTATTTTCTAATACCTTTCTGACTTTTAATTAGCTTGCTAAATTTCTCCAGCATTGCACTGAATAGCAAGTTATACTCCACTTACACTAACTTATACCTAATATATTGAAATACATAATCAAATATTATTTTATTTAGAAATTAGGTATTATTAACTCAACAATTCTGATAAAACTGTCTTAAACTTACGACATAATAATATTAATAGATGTTTTTTCCTGATTCCCCATGAGCTTCCGCCATTTTTAAATGGCCAATATTGCAGCCCCATCATCCTGAGTTCTACCCAGCCAGGCATGAACACAAGCCTTATCAGGAATCGAATTTGCTAAGAATGGGGCCTCTAGGATGACACGTAACATCTGAATGGATGGTGTTTTTAGATCCAACATATAAGCAGCAATTTTTTGTTCGCTTACGGCGACAAAATATTATTTAGGGATAAAAAATAACAAAGAGAAATATTTCTGGACCCCGTCAATTAACTATTTGAAGGGAATTAATAGACTGGGGAGGTAGCGGGTAAATTAAATTTTATCCATACTATTTAATGCTTTCATAAATTCAAGCAAGTCGGTCTTTTCTTGATCAGTAAAATGTAAAGGAAATATAGCAGCATCAATATATTTATTATGATCCCCCCCTTTATCATAGTAATCAATAACCTCTTCTAAAGTTTTCATACTTCCATCATGCATATACGGAGCGGTTAAACTAATATTACGTAAGGTGGGTGTTTTAAATTTACCTATATCAGTCATTACATGCGTCACATTAAACCGTCCAAGTTCTGAATATTGCTCTGGACTAAGGTTTAAATCTTCTATTTTTTTACCTTGCTTTAAAGAAGCAATTAAATCAGGTATTTGGTTTTTTATTCTGTCAAATCCAACACCAATATTATAAAAACGATTATCCATAAATAATGCATTATTCCATGATATTTCATGGCAATTAGCACAATTACCTTTACGCCTAAATATTCTTAATCCTCTGGCAGCACTATCTGATAATTTAGTATGATCCATACCAAAATAATACTGATCAAATAAAGAATTGGCTGAAATCAAAGTACGCTCAAAACTGGCAATGGCTTTAACTACAAAATCTATGCTGATGTCTTCAACTGAAATATTAAATACTTGCTTGAATAGTAAAGGGTATTTAGCATCGCCCTTAATCACATTAATGATTTTTTTATAATCTTTTAAGCCATGCTCAACTGGGTTTAAAAAAGGCCCTAAAGCCTGTTCTTCCAAACTACTTGCTCGACCATCTAAAAATAAGGTTTGATAAAAAGCTGAATTAACCACAGTGGGTGCATTTCTAGGCCCTGTTTTCCCATTAATCCCTAAGGGTACTTTTAAAGCATCAGTAAATGATTTATCACTATGGTGGCAACTTGCACAACTAATAGACCCATCGCCACTAAAGCGAGAATCATTAAATAATAAACGACCTAATTCAATTTTTTCTACTGTTTGAGGATTATTTGCTGGAATAGATAAAGCTGGCAATCCCAATGTTGGGTTTGCAAAGGAAAAACTGGAAAATAAAATCCCAATAACTAATATTAGAAAAGTTTTCATAGTCACTCCTAAAATTGAACTGGCAGGGGAATCCCTGCCAGTAAATACTACATACTTACTATATTAATCTTGCTCAGGCATATCTTGTACTTTCAAGATGTATGGTTCGCCTAGTGGCATTTTGTCATGTGGCTTTTTAAAGTAATAAACTTTACCGTATGTTTCATTAACTGCGGGTAAAATTTTACCTGCTTCTTCAGCTGTTAAGTCTGGGAATGTAGCATGTGCGCGAGGAATCTCTTCCGCATGGTAATGCCAGTACTGCTTCTCTTCTTCTGGTAATTCATTGAATTGCGCAGTGGTAATAATATATTCAAATCCCATCGGCTTGTCTTGATCTTTCATTCCGGTATGGAACATTAAACAAATAAGTGTGCCATCGTCATACGCTTTACAATGGTGATGAACGATCGTTTGTAAATCAGGATCGTGTACATGATTTGTTTCAGGTTTTAAATGTCTAATAGCCTGAATATGTAAATCATTAAAACCTAAATGATTATCGTACTCTTTTTGACGTGGATTTAAAGTTTCGTTGTATAGTTTTGCTTCATCAGTAACAGAAATGACTTTATCACCTTCTGTTGTAGTACACCCTACGGTTAATACCATTAGTGCCGTAGCTAATAATAATTTTGATTTCATTTTTATCCCCTCTTGGATTGTTTGAATACATTAATAATGAATTACCCATCTACTTAAGTAATTCACGAGATTAGTATATTCTAATATTCATACCAAGTAAAGCACTTGGTTATTATTTTTTCTGCCTCCCCTCCCAGTCGCTCTCACTAAAAACAATTCCCTGTGCCTATTTGATTATTTTTGACCAAGCATTCAAAAACGACTAATATAAGCCTTATCAGCATTTCTAATATAGAATAGAAAAATTCTTTTACTAAATTTAAAAAGTCACAATGGCAAGGCCTAGAGCATTTAATGAAGATGAAGTGATTGATAAAGCCGTTGAGGTTTTTTGGGCCAAAGGCTATGAGGCAACATCCATACAAGACCTTATCAATGCGATGGGGATTCAGCGTGGCAGTCTCTATGCTACTTTTGGTAGTAAACAACAGCTTTTTTTAAAGTCACTTAACCGCTATAGCGTCACAGTAGTAAAAAACCTACTAGAAATACTTGAAAGTGATGTATCAGCTATTAGGTCAATTGAGTTGTTTTTTTCTCAATTAGTTGAACATTTGTTAACTGCGGGACAGTTACGCAGTTGTTTAGTCACTAATTCTGCCATTGAACGCGGTTTGAGTGACAAAGAAACTAAACAACAAGTGCAAAAGCTATTACATGCACTTGAAAAAGGGTTCTACGATACATTACTAAGAGCAAAGGCTAATGGTGAATTATCAGTAAAACTTGATTTAAAATTAATTGCCACTTATTTAACCAGTAGTATGCAAGGGTTATTAGTGATGGGGAAAATTTGTTCCGATAGACCCGTTCTTGAGGGAATTAATAAAATCACCTTATCTATTTTTAGGTCTTAGGATTAAATAAAATAGAGCAAAGTTTATTCACCTTATTTTTGAACAATCATTCCAATTGGAGTAATAAAAAATGATTTATGCTGCACCGAACCAAACCGATAGTAAAATAAGCTTTAAACCTCGTTATGAAAATTTTATTGGCGGGAACTGGGTTGCTCCTGTTGATGGTGAATATTTTGACAACTCAAGCCCCATTAATGGCAAAGTATTTTGTGAAATTCCACGTTCGACCCATAAAGATATTGAATTAGCATTAGATGCAGCGCATGCTGCTAAAGATGCCTGGGGTAAAACATCGGTTACGGCAAGATCTAATATCCTATTAAAAATTGCTGACCGTATCGAAGAAAACCTTGAAAAATTAGCTGTTGCTGAAACCTGGGATAATGGTAAGCCTGTGCGTGAAACATTAGCCGCAGACGTTCCCTTATCTGCTGATCACTTTCGTTACTTTGCTGGCTGTATCCGTGCTCAAGAAGGTTCAATCGGTGAAATTGATGAAAACACGGTGGCTTATCATTTCCATGAGCCATTAGGTGTTGTTGGTCAGATTATTCCTTGGAACTTTCCATTATTAATGGCTTGCTGGAAACTTGCTCCTGCATTAGCTGCTGGCAACTGTATTGTAATGAAACCAGCAGAACAAACGCCGGCATCCATTTTAATCTTAATGGAAGTGATTGCTGATTTATTACCAGCGGGGGTTCTTAATGTTGTTAATGGCTATGGTAAAGAAGCAGGCCAGGCTTTAGCGACTAGTACACGGATTGCTAAAATTGCCTTTACTGGCTCTACCCCTGTAGGTTCACACATCATGAAATGTGCTGCTGACAATATCATTCCATCAACAGTAGAGCTAGGTGGAAAATCACCCAATATCTTCTTTGCCGATGTTCTGGATCAAGAAGAGGAATTTGTTAGTAAATGCGTTGAAGGGGCTGTACTTGCTTTTTTTAATCAAGGTGAAGTCTGTACCTGCCCTTCCCGATTGTTAATTGAAGAATCAATCTATGATGAATTTATGGCAAAAGTCATTGAACGTGCCAGCCAAATTAAGCGCGGTAATCCATTAGATACTGAAACTATGGTGGGTGCTCAAGCCTCAAAACAACAATTCGATAAAATTATGGAGTATGTTGAAATTGGTAAACAGGAAGGTGCTGAAGTATTAATTGGCGGTGAAATTGAATCATTAGAAGGTGAATTTGGCGAAGGTTATTATATCCAGCCTACAGTGATGAAAGGTCATAATAAAATGCGTATCTTTCAGGAAGAAATTTTTGGCCCTGTTATTTCAGCAACGACTTTTAAAGATGAAGCTGAAGCATTGGAAATTGCCAATGATAGTGAATTTGGCTTAGGCGCTGGCGTTTGGACGCGTGATATGAACAAAGCCTATCGTATGGGTCGTGGTATTCAAGCGGGGCGTGTTTGGACAAACTGTTACCACCACTACCCTGCGCATGCTGCATTTGGTGGCTATAAAAAATCAGGTGTTGGTCGTGAAACACATAAAATGATGCTAGACCATTACCAACAAACTAAAAATATGCTGGTTAGCTATGATATTAATCCTTTGGGGTTTTTCTAAATTAGCTTAATTAGTGGGAGGGGTCTTATTGGCCGCGACAGGAGCAAGATCAAGAGAAATCGCGGCCAATAGGCCCCTCCCACTTTTAATTTGAACGAGGAACAGGTAGGATCGCCCAGCCTCGGCGCGAGGATAATCCGTAGTTTCAGAAGGGAGCAGAGCATCTATTTTATATCGCGCAGGGGGGGCGGCGGACGCTCCTACATTAATAGTTAACATTTAAAAGCAATAGCAATTAATTCAACTTCTTAATAGCCAGCCGTTTTTCAACTTCCAATAAATGCAGCGTTGTTTTTAGTACTGAATCGGGATTCAGGCTGATTGAATCAATCCCTAATTCCAGTAAAAACTCTGCAATCTCTGGATAATCTGATGGTGCTTGGCCGCAGATTCCTGAGTGCTTATTATTCCGTTTAGCACCTTCTACAGCCAAACGTAACATTTCTTTAACGCCTTCATCGCGTTCATCAAAATCAAAGGCTACTTTTTCGGAATCTCGATCAACGCCTAGGGTTAATTGAGTTAAATCATTTGAACCAATAGAAAACCCATCAAATAATTGAGAAAATGCATCAATCAAAATAATATTATTAGGGATTTCACACATCACATATATTTGTAATCCATTCTCACCCTGTTTTAAACCCAATTCAGCCATTTTTTTCAAAACCAGCTTCCCTTCAGAAACCCTACGACAAAATGGAATCATCAGAATGACATTACTTAAGCCCATATCATTCCGTACTCGCTTCATTGCCGCACATTCCAAGGCAAAAGCTTCCGCATAATCTGGATGGGTGTATCTTGATGCTCCTCTAAACCCCAACATAGGGTTCGCTTCTACAGGTTCAAATGCACGCCCCCCGATAAGAGCAGCATACTCATTTGATTTAAAATCAGACATTCGCACGACGACAGGCTTGGGGTAAAATGCGGCGGCGATGGTTCCCACACCTTCTGATAACCGCTGTACAAAATAATCTTCAGGTTGACTGTATTCCTGAGTCAGTCGCAGAACTTGTTCTCGCTCTGTATTATCTAAAATACGTTCGGGGTATAGCAAAGCCATTGGATGAATTTTAATATATTCATTGATGATAAATTCCATTCTAGCTAGCCCCACCCCATCAGTGGGAAGAAAACTGGTTTTAAACGCCAGCTCAGGGTTACCTATATTCACCATAATATCTGTGACTGGACGAGCAAGCGCTGAAAGATCCGTTTGAGTCACTTCAAAAGGGATCAAACCTCTATAAATCGTCCCCACATCCCCTTCCGCACAAGACACTGTGATTTGTTCACCCTGCTGAATTTTTTCTGTTGCCTGATCAGTACCGATTACGGCTGGAATGCCTAACTCACGCGCCACAATCGCAGCATGACAGGTTCTGCCTCCACGGTTAGTGACAATAGCCGCCGCAATTTTCATAATCGGTTCCCAGTCAGGGGTTGTGGTATCAGCGATTAAAACCTCCCCTGCTTTAAATTGATTTAAAAAGGAACTACTTTTAATATAATGAGCCTGACCACTGGCAATTTTAGTCCCCGCTGAACGCCCGACGACCAAAACCTCGCCCTCGCCTTTTAAGCTGTATTCTTCAAGCACATGGCCTGTTTGTTGCGAGTTGACGGTTTCAGGGCGAGCCTGAACGATATATAACTGACCATCCAAGCCATCTTTAGCCCATTCCATATCCATCGGTTTATCATGCCCGACTTGCGTACTATAGTAGTCTTCAATTTTAATGGCATAATCAGCCAGTGTTAATATTTCATCATCATTAATACAGAAACATTGGCGATCAGCTTTTGCCGTGACCACATTTTGTACGGCTTCCTTGGTATTACCCGAAGCATAAATCATTTTGATTTTTTTTGTTCCCAGCACTCTACGCAGTACGCTTCGATAGCCTTGCTTAAAGGTCGATTTATGCACATAAAATTCATCAGGATCAACCGTCCCTTGAACAACATTTTCACCTAGGCCATACGCCCCAGTAATAAAAATAGCATCACGAAAGCCAGATTCAGTATCCAAAGAAAACATCACTCCACTGGCTGCCAGATCAGAACGCACCATTTTCATTATGCCAATGGATAAAGCCACCTTAAAATGGTCAAAACCATGATCAATACGATAATGAATCGCACGATCAGTAAACAGGCTAGCAAAGCAACGGCGGCAGGCATCTAATAAAACATCATTGCCTGTAATATTTAAATAAGTATCCTGTTGCCCAGCAAAGCTGGCAGTTGGCAAGTCTTCGGCTGTTGCAGAACTACGCACAGCCAGACTCATACTAGGACCATATTCTGCTTTTAATTCAGCATAAGCGGCCAGGATTTCAGCTTGTAAATCATCAGGCAGCACCGCACCATAAACAATATCGCGAGCCTGTTTACCTCGTCTGGCAAGGTCATCCATATCATCGGCATTCAATCCATCGAGTGCTGCATGTAGCTTATCCCATAGCTGGTTATGATCTAAAATAGTTCGATAGGCTTGTGCATTAACGGCAAAGCCATTAGGGATTTTTACGCCCTGTGCAGTTAATTGACAGTACATTTCACCTAAGGAGGCATTTTTTCCACCGACCAAAGGAATGTCATCAATGGATATATCCTTAAAAAAATGAATATATTGATAGTTCATGGCAATTTCCTATTTATCTTAAAACACCCTTTGATGGGCTATAACTATCCAGTAATTCAATATAGTTTTCCCGTTCATAGGCCGCCGGATTAATTGCATGTTGCTGGCTGAGACTGCCTTTCAATTGCTGAACCGATTCATATTCATGCAGCGCGAGCCAATGGGCTAATTCTTCAAGTAATTTCTTAAGCTGTTGTGGGCCTTTTTCTAATAAAACACTGCATAAATGAGTCACATCCGCACCAGCCAATAAGGCTTTAATAACATCTTCAATGGTATGAAAGCCCCCCGTCACAGCAATAGACATTTTCACCTTGCCATACAATAAGGCAACCCAGCGAATACGTAGCAATGTTTCATCAGATGTCGATAACCTGATTTTAGGGCTAACCAACAAGGTGTCCAAATCAATATCAGGCTGATAAAAACGATTAAATAATGCCACACCGTTTGCCCCAGCCAATTCTAATTGACGGATAAAATGTAATGGAGAGCTAAATTGTGATGAAAGTTTCATGTTAATCGGAATAGAAACATGCGTGCGTAATTCGGTTAATAGATTGAGGTATTTATCTTCAATCGCCTGTGAACTTAACTCAATATCTGCTGCAACATAATAGACATTTAGTTCAAGCGCATCGGCTCCAGCCTGTTGCAAGGCTTTGCCATATTCAACCCAGCCTTTTGCAGTGATACCATTAAGACTGGCTATCACCGGGATATCCAATTGATCTTTTAACAATTGTAATTGTTCTAAATACTGCTCTTGATAACTGTCAAAATTTATATGAACTGGATGAAAGCTATCCGCTTCTGCATGCCCGATAGCCTGTTGCTGAAAGAATCGATCATGCTGCTTAGCTTCTGCTTCTATGCCTTCTTCAAATAATGAATGCATAATCAAGGCAGATGCGCCTGCATCTTCCAGCTGTTTAGCCTGTTGCAAATCTTTACTCATTGGAGAGGCAGAAGGCACCAATGGGTTATCAAGTTTTAAACCAAGATATTCTGTACTTAAGTCCACCATCTTAATGCTCCTCATCTGCCTGTTTAAATTTGGCTTTAACGCTTGCAATACGGCTACTATCAGACCAGTCTAATTCAGCCAGTTGCTGATAATAATGATAACGATGATCAACATCACGCTGGGCTTGGGCTAAAAATTGTTCGGCATTTTCAGGGTGTGACTGCCATAACATATCAAAACGGGCTTCGGTACGGATAAAGTCTTTATAGGGAATTGAAGGCGGTTTAGAATCAAGGTGCATGGGGTTTTGTCCCTGTTTAATACTTTTTGGATCAAAACGAAACAGTGGCCAATGCCCACTTTTTACCGCCAATTGTTGTTGCTGATGATTATTGGATAAATCAATACCATGGGCAATACAGGGTGAATAGGCAATAATCAGTGACGGGCCTTGATGTGCTTCTGCATCCAGAAAAGCACGTAATGTCTGGGTATCTTTACCTGCATAAGCGACATGCGCAACATACACATTTTCATAATCCATCGCCAATAAAGCCAGATCTTTTTTAGCCGATGCTTTGCCGCTAGCCGAAAATTTAGCCACCGCACCTCTAGGTGTTGCTTTAGATGTTTGTCCCCCCGTATTGGAATACACTTCAGTATCCAGTACCAGAATATTTACATTACTGCCACTTGCCAATACATGATCCAGACCACCATAACCAATATCATAAGCCCAACCATCACCACCGACAATCCAGACACTTTTTTTACAAAGATCATCAGCCAATGCTAATAATTGACGAGCTATCACCGTATCAATAGATTGTAATTTTTGTTTTAACATAGCAACACGCTCTCGTTGCTCATAAACAGCGCTTTCATCCATTTGCTCCGCATTAACAATGGCTTCTACTAAAGGCTTATCAAGTGTTGATTTAAGTTGTTGTAACAACTCAGTAGCCTGTTCAGCATGCTTATCAATAGCCACTCTTAGTCCTAGGCCAAATTCAGCATTATCTTCAAATAAAGAGTTATTCCAGGCGGGACCACGACCTTCATTATTTTTTGCCCAAGGTGTAGTCGGTAAATTCCCACCATAAATAGATGAACAGCCTGTCGCATTAGCCACCACCATTCGATCCCCAAATAATTGACTGGCAAGTTTTAAATACGGGGTTTCTCCACAGCCTGCACAAGCCCCTGAAAATTCAAATAAGGGCTGTAAAACCATCGCCCCTTTAATGGTTGATGTTTTAAGCAGACGACGATCATATTCGGGGAGGGATAAAAAATAATCCCAGTTGATATGTTCTTGTTGTTTTAGTGGGGGTTGCAAAGCCATATTAAGCGCCTTACGACTAGCAATAGATTTATCACGAATAGGACAAATATCAACACACAGTGAACAACCCGTACAATCTTCAGGCGCAACCTGATAACTAATTTCCAGACCCGCAGGAAAATCTTTACCCAGCATAGGCATATGTTTGAATGCCACGGGCGCTTCAGTTAGCTCCGTTGTAGCAAAAATTTTACTGCGAATAGCTGCATGCGGACACACCATCACACATTTACCACACTGAGTACACAAATCTTCTTCCCAGACAGGAATCTCTAATGCCAGGTTTCGCTTTTCATAAGCACTGGTGCCTAATGGAAAAGATCCATCAGCGGGGAATACACTGACGGGTAAAGAATTACCTTGGCCGGCAATAATTTTAGCGGTTACTTGCTGAACAAATTCTGGTGCAGACTCGTTTATCAAAGACCTTAATTCAATCTTGCTGCTGGTTTTTTGAGGGGTATGAATCGCATGTAAACAAACCAGTGTTTCATCAATCGCATGGAAATTTAAATCAACCATCCGTTTGTATTTTTTACCATAGG
>Ga0209826_1001096_pt1 | contig 19162 bp, 17 predicted proteins | sample GOMGulsemesocosm_5_FD_184637 | JGI IMG/M metagenome (GOLD analysis project Ga0209826, IMG submission 184637) | Methane-oxidizing microbial communities from mesocosms in the Gulf of Mexico - GOM15C Gulf of Mexico (SPAdes) (version 2) | ecosystem: Environmental > Aquatic > Marine > Cold seeps... | reverse complement strand
TGGATTTTTATTACTTTTTCTTGCTATAAAAAAAGGTTTCGAGCCTTTATTATTAGTTCCTATCGGCTTTGGTGCTATTTTAAGTAATATCCCTATTGCAGGTATCGCAGAAGAAGGCGGAATACTACACTACTTATATTTTGGTATTAAGTCTGGTATTTTTCCCTTACTTATTTTCATGGGTGTAGGTGCAATGACCGATTTTGGCCCCATGCTAGCCAACCCAAAAACATTATTTTTAGGTGCTGCGGCACAGTTTGGTATTTTTGCAACGCTATTAGGTGCTCTAGCCTTAAACCTTGTTCCTGGTATGGAGTTCACATTAAAAGATGCAGCTGCAATTGCTATTATTGGTGGGGCTGATGGACCTACCGCAATTTATGTTGCTTCAAAACTTGCACCCGATCTACTAGGAGCTATTGCTGTTGCCGCATACTCTTATATGGCTTTAGTTCCACTTATTCAGCCACCTATTATGCGAGCATTAACAACTGAAGACGAACGCAAAATTGAGATGAAACAACTTCGTGTGGTGGGAGCAACTGAAAAAATTGTTTTTCCACTTATGCTATTAATACTAAGCGCATTACTCTTACCTTCTGCCGCACCTTTAGTCGGTATGTTTTGCCTAGGTAACCTAATGAATGCTTGTGGCGTGGTAGAACGGCTCAGTAAAACAGCACAAAATGAACTGATCAATATTGTGACTATTTTTCTAGGCCTTGCCGTGGGTTCAAAAATGAGTGCAGATGCATTCTTACAAGCAGAAACTTTAGGTATTTTAGCGCTAGGGGCTATTGCATTTTGTATTGGTACTGCTTGCGGTGTATTGATGGCAAAAATCATGAACAAATTTAGCAGCACACCAATCAATCCTTTAATTGGTGCTGCTGGCGTATCAGCTGTTCCTATGGCTGCTCGTGTTGCAAATAAAGTTGGTTTAGAAAGTAATCCCCATAATTTTTTACTGATGCACGCAATGGGACCTAATGTTGCAGGTGTCATTGGTTCAGCTGTTGCTGCTGGGGTTTTATTAAGTCTAGTTAAATAACCAGTCAATAGCTCAATAAAAAGCCCAGCATATTTAAAATATGCGGGGCTTTTTTGTACCTTAAACTTAAACTTAATCTCATTTTTCATGGCTATCTACTTATAAATGTAGAGCGGACTTCAGTCCGCAATACCTTATAAACACCACCTTTATAGCGGACTAAAGTCCGCTCTACAAACAATCACAATTAATTCAGCAGGTTAATAGTTATGTTATTTTTTTAAATAATCTCTGGTCATTTTAAAAATAGCAGGACTTAATAAAGCTAAAGCAATTAAATTTGGGATCGCCATCAAACCATTCATTACATCAGCCATTAACCAGATAATTCCTAACTTACCCATTGCTCCAACAGGAATCGCACATAGCCATAAAAAACGATAAGGCCAAATAACTTTTACCCCAAACAAAAATTCAGCACAACGCTCACCATAATAGCTCCAGCCTAAGATGGTAGTAAAAGCAAAAACAACTAAACCAAAAACAACAATATACCCACCTAAACCTGGCATTCCAATATTAAAAGCCATTGTAGAAAGAGCTGCACCTGTTTCACCACTTGACCATGCACCAGTGATTACAATAACCAACGCGGTCATAGTACATACAATTAAGGTATCAATAAAAGTACCCAACATAGCAATCATACCTTGTTGAACAGGACTATTAGTTTTAGCTGCTGCATGAGCAATAGGCGCACTACCAAGCCCCGCTTCATTTGAAAAAACACCGCGTGCCACACCAAAGCGAATAGCAGCCCAAACCGCTGCACCAGCAAATCCACCAACAGCAGCTGTTTCTGAAAATGCACTAGAAACAATCAACCATAAAGCATCAGGGACTTGCTCTATATGGGTAACAATAACAAATAAAGCACCTGCTATATAAAGCACAGCCATGGTAGGAACAAGTTTAGATGCAACGATAGCAATACGCCCTAAACCACCCAAAATAACAGCTGCTGTTACAATGGTTAGCACAGCTCCTGTTTGCCAGACGGGCACATGAAACATTGCTTCCACAGCATCAGCAACTGAATTAGCTTGCACCATATTGCCAATACCAAACGCAGCTAAAGCACCTAGCATTGCAAAAACAACAGCTAACCAATTCCAGCTTTCACCTAGACCATTTTTAATATAATACATTGGGCCACCAACATATCGCCCGTCCTCATCAACCTCTCTGTATTTAACCGCCAACACGGCTTCTGCATATTTTGTAGCCATCCCAAATAAAGCAGTCATCCACATCCAAAAAACAGCACCCGGACCACCTAATGCAATAGCCGTTGCCACGCCAGCAATATTACCTGTACCAATGGTTGCAGAAAGAGAAGTCATTAATGCTTGGAAAGGAGAAATTTCACCTTTTTTATTATCTTTTCTATCGCCTAACAGCAAAGCAAATGCCCTAGTGGTATATCGCCAGGGAAAAGCTCTCAACCCAAGCATCAAGAATATTCCAACGCCCAATAAAAAGGCCAGCATAACTGGCCCCCATACAACACTACTCAATAGTGTTAATAACTCTTCAATTTCTTTCATTTTAATAATTTACTTGCTTCTTCTGCTTTATCATAATCAACACCCACACTAATTATAAAACTGGTTGCCTGTTCAATATTCATTTCGGATTTAACCACTTTTGATTCATGAACAATAACAGTAAAACCAGAGGTTGGGTTTGGTGAAGTGGGTACAAACAAAATATACATTTCCTTTTCTTTATTGGTCACATAAGCAGGCACCCATAAACCTTCCTTGGGGTATTCGATATAAACCACTTCCCTGGCTTCTTTTTGCTCATGTCCAGAAAACATATTGACTACTTTTTTAATCACTCGATACACTGTATTTAAAAAAGGGATTCGATCAACAATAGAATCAATACCCGAAATAATCCATGACCTACCAACAATACTTAAACGATAACCTACATAAGTAAATACAGTAAAACTACCGGCAAAAATTATGGCTGTCATTAAATAATTATCATAATAGCCATAAACAAATTTGATTAGATCAGAAAACCGATCATTTAAAAAGAATACAATTTGGCCAATTACATAAATAGGTAAAAATGCCAAAATACCGATCAAAAAGTAATTAAATATTTTTTTCATGCTCACACCTTTTTTAATAATTATTATGGTTGTTGCAATACGATTAAAAACTGCTATTTTAGAATAAGTAAAACACCTGAAACCAATAAAAAGACAGCAAATAACTGCCCATATTTTTTATTGTCTATCTCATTATAAATTACTTCTTCTGTGAGTAGAAAAACGATAATGCCCCATTGTAAAAAGCTCATATTATCGCTATACGATAATTCAAAGTGACTACCTATAAACAACAAAGTAATTAACTGAAAAACAGCAAAACTAGCATAACAAATAGCCACTGTGACTCGTGTTGTATTTTTATCGTAAGCTTTACCATGCACTATTGCCGTTAATAATGACCCACCTAAGTTTGTCATTCCATGGATGACACCCATAACAGCAAGGTAACTACGCTCAAACTTAATAAGTTTATTTAAATACTGCTCAATTATGGGAAAAAAACTTTTGAGTGCAACCAAAACCAAAAAAATACCAATGAGAAGCCCTATACTCATTTTTATCTTAGTTACAAAAAATAGAAATAAAACAATAAAGGGAATACTATAAAGCAGAACCTTTTTGTAAAATATGGTATCAATAAATTGATAATGCTTAATAATTTGCAAAGAATTAACGGCTATAGAAATAGGCAACAAAACACTAAGCGCATTAATAAAATCATAACCAAGCAGCAACAAAACAGGCGTACCAAATAACAGCACACCAACCCCAAAAATAGACTGAATCATTGCCGTTGCAATGACTGTCAATAGAATATCAACTGGCATTTTTCTCTTTTTTTATTTTTATAGTTAGAAATTTTTATTCATAGTATTAATGAGAGAGATTTAATACGGCTAATAAGCAGCCTGTCATCATTTAAACTAATGTAGACTCAAGGCACCGGCCTATAGCAATACTCAATAATGCCTCTACTTCCCCCATCCCCATTTCCATTTCTTCTTGGATAACCTCAGTATGATCAGTGTATTCAACAAAACCTATTGCAATATCAACAGGAACCTTCTTAGGCGTTGTGACATTAACAAAAATATTTCGTTTAATTCTTTCAGCAATAACTTCTACTCTTTCTAAAGAAATACCTGGCAATGCGATAACAAAGTCATCATCCCCAACTCTGGCAGCAATGTCTAAGCCCTTGCGAATATCTAACCTGAGTGTCTCAACCACTTTAAATATCGTAGTATCCATTTCATATTCAGCTAACTGATGCTTATTTTTAAAATCAGTTAAACTGATATATAACAAGGAAAAAGGCATTTCATTACGTTTTGAATTATCAACCTTTTCCTGCAATCGTTCTAATACACTTTCTCTAGCCAGTAGTTGAGTTAACGGATCTACCACTATATTTTCTTTTTCTAATGCCTCTTGAGCCTCAAGCCTAAGAACATTAATAATCCCTAGCGAACATGCCAATAACACCCCTAATATCCAAGAAAAATACCACATTATCTCTCTCCTAATAAAGTGTATGGTTGTTTTTACGAATATGTTCAATGGTCACTTTGCCACGAAACACGCGATATACCCAACTGGTATAAATCATAATCAGTGGGAGAAAAATGACTGTTATCCAAAATAAAAGATTTAAAGTCCTTAAGCTAGAACTTGAGTCCCACACGGTAAGGGAACTATTTAAAGAAATACTCGATGGAATAATAAATGGAAACATTGAACAGGCAGCAGTCAATATAATAGATGCAATGGTGATACAACTAAAAATAAAAGCACTTCCAGGGCGATTAAACATTGATAAGACTATCGTTAATATTCCCCCCATAAAAGCAGAAGCAGGTACTGCCCATAACCCAGGGAGATGACCATAATTATCTAGCCATAATCCAGGCTCTTTTTTAACAAACTTGGCGATAGGGTTTGAGGCTGCATTTGGAAAAATTTCTGAAGTAATATGATAACCATCAAGCGTTGTAATCCATCCACCTGCAAGAGCAAATAAAACCAATGTTAAAATAGTAAAAATCATCACACTTCTGACAGCTCTTTTATTAATGTCACCTATTGTCTTAATCTGCAAATAAACAGCTCCGTGCATGGTAAACATTGAAAGGCTAATTAACCCTACCAACAATGAAAATGGATTTAGCAATTCCCTTAAACTACCAAAATAAACAATACGCATATCCGTTTCAAAATGGAAAGGTATGCCTTTTAATAAGTTTCCAAAAGCTATCCCAAAAACAAGTGCAGGAACAAAGCTTCCAACAAACAATGCTCTATCCCAATTTTCACGCCACAGAGGTTTCGGTAATTTACTTCGGTAATCAAAACCTAAAGGACGTAAAAACATAGCAAATAAGGTGAGTAATAAAGCAAAATATAAACTCGAAAATGACACAGCATAGACCGTTGGCCAAGCGGCAAACAATGCACCACCCGACATAACAAACCAAACTTGATTACCTTCCCATGTAGGGCCAACTGAATTTAAAATAACTCTTCTTTCTTCATCAGTTTTACCCAAAAAGGGTAATAAAACACCTACACCTAAATCAAATCCACCTGTGATAGCAAAACCAATAATTAAAGCCCCTAAAAAGCCCCACCAAATGATACGTAAGGTTTCATAATCAAAAATCATCATTAACCCCTTTCGTCAATTTCAAAATGATATCGCCTTCTGTGTAAACTACTCGGCCCTTGCTTAATATATTTCATCATTAAATACATTTCGATAAGCAAGAAAATTGTATAAAGAAATATATATCCCGATAAACTTAAAATAATATCCCATTCTGTTAAAGATGAAGCACTTAAAAAAGTGGGTAATACCTCCGCTATAGTCCATGGTTGCCTACCAAACTCTGCAACAAACCAGCCAGTTTCACATGCAATCCAAGGCAAAGGGATGGTATATAGACTTAATTTTAAAATCCAGTCTTTTCGACACTTTCTAATTGAACTAGCAACCACAGCAATAACAAAGACAATAAGCATTATAAATCCACAAGCCACCATAACTCTAAAAGTCCAGAACAAAGGCGCGACTTGAGGAATAGAATTTTTTACGGCTAACTCAATCTGCTCATCTGTCGCATCAACCACCTTTTCGGTATATTGTTTTAATAGCAAGCCATAGCCTAAATCTTTCTTAACCGATTCAAATTCTGCAATTAATACTTCATCCCTATCGCCTTCTCGAAGTTGCTGCAACAATCCATAAGCTTTTATTCCATTACGAATATGAACACGATTATTATCTAAAATTTCTGTCAGACCAATAATTGGCGTATCAATAGAGCGCGTTCCAATTAAACCCAAAACCCAAGGGATTTTTATTGCATGGTGTGTAACCATAGCTTCTTGATCAGGAATACCAATCACTGTAAAAGCAGCAGGCGGTTCTTCTGTATGCCATTCGGCTTCGATAGCAGCTAATTTAGCTTTTTGTACCTCACCATCGGTATATCCGCTTTCATCACCCAGCACAATAACAGCCAAAACAGAAGCTAATCCAAATCCCGCGGCAATCGTATAAGAACGCTGAGAAAATGCAGAATCGCGCCCTTTTAACATGTAGTAAGCACTAATACCTAAAACAAAAGCAGAGGCTGTTGTGTATCCAGCTGCAACTGTATGCACAAATTTAACCTGCGCTGCTGGGTTAAAAATTAAAGCCCCAAAACTGGTCACCTCCATTCGCATCGTTTCATAATTAAACTCGGCACCAACAGGGTTTTGCATCCAGCCATTTGCTACCAAAATCCATAGAGCAGATAAATTTGAACCTAATGCAACAAGCCATGTAATAGTTAAATGCTGGCCTTTAGTCAACTTATCCCAACCAAAGAAAAACAATCCAACAAAAGTCGATTCCATAAAAAAAGCCATTAACCCTTCAATGGCTAAAGGAGCTCCGAATACATCTCCCACATAATGAGAGAAATAAGACCAGTTCATACCAAACTGGAACTCCATGGTTAGGCCTGTCGTCACCCCTAGGGCAAAATTAATTCCAAATAATTTACCCCAAAATAGGGTCATATCTTTATATATTTCTCGTCCTGTTAGCACATAAGTTGACTCCATAATAGCCAACAAAACAGACAAACCTATAGTAAGAGGTACAAATAGAAAGTGATATAAAGAAGTAACAGCAAACTGCCAGCGTGAAAGCTCAACAACCGCATCTGAAATCATGTGTAATCCTTGGCTAGAACTGATTTTATTAAATTCCCCTAAGAATAGGCCAACTGCTCATACCTGGCAAGCCTTAATCTAGAGTAAAATAACTAAACTTAAAAACATTTAATGTATTAAATCATGATTATTGTCATATCCCCCTCAAAAACCCTAGATTTCTCAAGCAATGCGTTTAACACGCACACATTGCCCAGACAATTAGAGCAAAGCCAGGAACTTATTAATACCGCAAAACAACTCAGTACTGAAGAATTATCAAGTTTGATGAAGATTAGTGAGAAACTAAGTCAACTTAACTGGCAACGATATAGAGACTTCAATTTGCCTTTTTCTTTATCAAATGCAAAACAAGCCTTATTAGCTTTTAAAGGTGATGTTTATGGCGGTATTGATTCAGATAATTATACAAAGGAAGATTTTGACTTTGCCCAGCAACACTTAAGAATTTTATCGGGCTTATATGGCGCTTTAAGACCTCTGGATTTAATACAAGCTTATCGCTTAGAAATGGGAACTCGCCTACAGAACAAACATGGAAAAAACTTATATGAATTCTGGGACAATCAAGTCACTGAATTACTAAGCGATGACTTTAGTGATTCACAAAACCCTACATTAATTAATTTAGCTTCGACCGAATATTTTAAAGTTATTAAACCTAAATTATTAAATGCCAGAATATTAACTCTCGCATTTAAAGAAAACAAATCAGGTAGTTACAAAACAATCGGTATCCATGCCAAACGTGCACGCGGCTTAATGACCAATTATATTATTAAAAACCGTTTAACCGAGCCAGAGCAAGTTAAAACTTTTGATCTAGATAATTATATTTTTAATACCTCCCTTTCTTCTGAAAAAGAATGGGTATTTAGCCGAGGTTAATCTCGACAACACCTGACTATATTAAAGGCATACAGTATGAATTCTTCTATCTATTTAAGAAAAATTATTCTAAGTTTAGTTTTATTTTCTTATGCAAGTGCTATGTTTGCAGAAACGGAACAAAAAAGACGTGGAATTTCAAATGCATGGGAACTTCCCCCATTAATATTAAATGACTTAAAAGGACAAGAACATAATTTGTATGATTGGCACGGAAAAGTAATCATGCTTAATTTTTGGGCTACGTGGTGTGGTCCCTGCCAAATCGAAATTCCTGATTTTATACGTTATCAATCACGCTATGCAGACAAAGGCTTGCAAATCATAGGCATTGGTCTTGATGAAGTGAGAAAGCTAAAAAATTACGTGCGCACTGTCGGTATTAATTATCCTATTCTACAAGCAGATCCAGAACGACAATATGCCCTACTGAATCAATGGGGAAACCCTTTTGGAGTTTTGCCTTTTACAGTCATTATTGCTAGAGATGGACATCTAGTTTTTATGCAGCAGGGGATTCTAAATCAAATAAATTTTGATACTTTTGTTAAACCTTTATTAGATAAATAGTTAAATTAAACTTATCAGCATGTAAGAAGACAACCTTACCGCATAAATAATTATACGGTAAGGAAATTACGTTAAAACTGTTTTAGATACTCAACCAGAGCTAATCTTTGGCTTTTATTAATTGCAGGTAAATCAATAGTCTTAAAAGACCCATCTTCATTTTTCTCAGGTTTTCCCTCAGCATTCAGTTGAACAATAGGAGTCTTCCCCGCAGCATATTCATGTCCAGTATTTCTATTGCCTGGTATTGATGTGTCAAATTCAAAAAGAGTAGGATATTGTGCAATATCTTTGCTTACTAAGCCAACTTTTACAGGATCAAACTCTCTACTGCCTACAGTAAATTTATTTGAACGACATTCATTACCAGAGTCAACTTCCTCTTGAGAGCAGCTAGGCAAAAATAATTCATATAGATTAGGCACGGAACCATTATGTAAAAATGGTGCTGTTGCCCAAATTCCATTTAAGGGTCGTCCCTTGTAAGCGACTAAACTGGTAGGTAATTCGTTATCGGTACCAAAATCAACATGTCTTCTGGTTTCTTTAATTTTATTTTTTAAAAAGGCAACAATTAGGTCATAGGTCTGTTCAAATCCCCTTCGAATAGCAAATTTATCATAATCAGGTTCTAAAATAACCCCCTGAGTGGCATTTTGCAATGCTAATAAAGCAGGCGTTTTGGGGCCAAAGGTTTGATTTGAATCAGGACGTTTTGTACCTTCAAAGATACCACTATTTCGATTAGTACTTAGCGCATTAAAAGCCATCGCAGGATCTGTCTTTAAAACTCCCACACTAGAAAATTGAGCGATAACCAAGCGATCGGAACTGCTTCGATCAAACTCTTCAGGATTACTATGACATGAACCACACTGATAGTCTTGATAAATCTGCTTTCCTTGCTCAGCCAAAGTTTGATTAATTTCTGGCAGAATATCTTCAGGCCAAACAGGAGACTCCAGTGAAATTAAGTGGTCTTCTAATCTTAATAAATTTCTTTGTACGACTGAAGATCTAAATCCTTTATCGCCAGGTTTTTTATTTAAATCAAACGTGCCAAATACTCCAAGAACCTCACCTGTATTTCGCCCTAATGGCCCTAAAAACCCAGTTAATCCACCAGGATTATTATTACCAACACCATTCCACTGTACAAAATCATGCTGCGGGGTATCCCATAAAAAAGGATAGCTAACAGGTGCATTTGCAGGCATTGAGTTGTTTTTGTCGGGGGTTAAGTGTTGTAATACACGGTTATATATACGACCAAATGCATCAAGTCGACCATAACCATAATGCACAAGTTGCTGACCGTTTACAGGTGCATTACTTGTATTATAGGCTGTCCTTTCACTAGAAATAGCTTCCAGAATTTGCCTTGCTTGAGTTGGATCTTCTGCAACATCTTTATCAATCATGATACCTGCTAAGCGATCAAACTTATCAGGATTGCTTAAAGTTGCTTTAACCGCCTGTTCTATATCTAAAAAGAAACTTTCAAAATCAGCTAATGCGGGTGCTCCGTCAATTCGAATTCCAGTGCCTTGATAATTGATTTGATTGGTATGACAAGTAGCACATGTAAACCCCACAAAGTCTTCACCCTGATAAGAATCTTTTACAAACCCAACAGGAAGAGCATCTGGATTATCATGACTTTCCTTTTGTGTTAAAAAACGATAGTTATTCATATTGACTGAATCTCGAAATAGCGTAGAACTATTAGCTTGTTCAAGATTGAGAAAAACTTCATAATCCATGAAATCAGACCCTTGAGTCGTATAATAAAACCATAAACTATCGTATCTGTCCCAATTCTGGTCTAAATAAGCGATTTTATCCGTGTTATCACCAAAAATATCTGCTTCAGTTGTTTCTGCATAACGATCCGCATCCGCTACAACACCTTGTGAAACATAAGTACAACCTGATAGCAGACTAAGAAATGATATTAATATTAAAGTAGTTTTTATCATTTTTATTTCTCCAAAATAAGTTAGCCAAAAATTGGCTTTAAAATACTTTTAATGATCCTTATTAAAAAGAACTCCTGCCTATCATCTAACTGATCATGACGATGTTGAGCAGAAGCTTGATAAACATCCTTCCTCAGTCGATTAATACTGCCAATAGGTTGATGTTCAGGCAAAGAATGCCAAGGCGTATATGCTAAAGCTTCACAATAGGCTTTTTCTGCATCTGATTCAATATCAACTTGAGGCGCTATGATGGTTATTTTTGCAACTTTAATAAAAGGAAATTGATCTTCATCCCATAAGGACGATGCATTTTCAATCCCCATTTCACCTGCATCACTTCTTACCTGCACCATAAAGTCAAACTCGATTGTGGCATTACTCTTCATACTTTCAGTTACTGCATCACGCAAATAATCTGGCGATGGGTTTTCAGGTAGCTCAGTTGGACTCACTTGACCAACGGGTTTAACTGAAAATTTCATCACCTGGTCTTTGCCAAAAAGAAAAGGTGCCGCACTAAAATATTGCAAATTTAATGGATTAGCAGTGGCAGAAGCTTTGATCTGTTTAACTATGGTCAGAGTATCCAATATGCGTTTAATATCCTCGCTATTCAAATTTTCTGCCTCGACATAAGCTAAAATTTGTTGCTTTTCTTGTTCAGAAAGCGATGGATCTTGAAGACGTAATGGAGCAAAAAATGAATCGGGATTATCGTTGTTTCTATCAAGAATCTGATTGAGCCTGAGGTAATCATTCGTATTCGCAAAAGCAAAGACGGGTTGGTTAATCATCAGAAAATCCTGATTACAACTTCCATTATCATTAATTAACGCCTCCCCACCGACATCAAATACTTTAATAGCCATACCGCGACTTCCATGCTCTCCTTCATCACTAATATCTGGGCCTAATCTTGCTGCAGCATTAGAAAAACGAATAAAAGCATCATGTTTTTTCCCTGGGGAAGTAAACAACCCTATCTGTAAAGAGGAATCAATATCCTCATTTATTTCAAAACAAGCTTTAATACAGCCATGAGATTTAGGGTGAACGCCTCGAAGTACTTTTTCAGGAGCGGGATATCGACTGTCTAACAAACTGACTGTACGCTCCGCAACTTCAGTAATTTTCTCAGCTTCTAATTCAGGGTTTTCGTTATGCTCAAAAGGACAAGTAAGCGAGTTATTTTCTATCATGACTAATTCTCCTAATTCTAGACCGGAAAAAAGAGGCTGTTCAGAAAACTTAAATGACTGAGTAAATCTTTAAAAATAGAAATTATTGATAGCAAGCAAAGTCATAAAAAGCAAAAGCCTCTGCAGCAAGCTAGAGCCCACTATCAGTTACAATACACCTATAGCGAAGTAAATAATACCGTTATTTTAGTAAGGAAATAGATGCTATTTTTCACCAAACCTGAAGAATTACAATATATATAAACCCGACTCTAACCAAGTAAATACTTTTTAAAAAATGGGAAACACCGAGTACAAGTAACTAAATATGTTATTTTAATTCACCAAAAATACAATCCCTCTCAAAATTTAGGTCCTGATCTCCGATGCCTTGTTGATTATTAGACAAAGTCTAATCTATTCCCTAACATCATAACCCCCCCTTTATTTAGTTTTTCCTCGTCTTTACCTTAATATATAGGCTCCATCCAAATAAAAAATATTTGCTTAATATTTATAACGTGTTATTTTTAGCCTTAGCTTATTAATATTTAAGTGTTTTTTAACTCTACGCCTTATTCTGGAGAAGCAATAATGTACAGAAAGAAAAGTATAGCAATTTCATTGAGTACACTCTTGATTACCCTCAACCCAAGTGCTTTATTAGCGGCTGATGGTACAGGTGGCAGTTCCCTCCCTCCCTATTGGCCATTAGTTGCTCTTTTTTTAATCATTATTATTTTTAGAAAACAATTAAATTGTGTCCCTGCACCAGATCTGAGCGAAAAACCAAAGACAGAAAATAATACAACTGAACCCGAACCAGAAAACTCTATCATTATTTCCGAAACATTAACTACCCCTATTAATTTAAAAGAAAATGGCAATCAATGTCAGGCAAGTACAGCAAAAGGAACCCGATGTAAACGTACCACTTCCTTAGAAGACGCGAGTATTTCTATTGATGATAAAATATATCTATTAACAGTCTGCAAGCAACACAATAAAAAGAACCTTAAACCTTTTTCTGAATTATTTGAATAAAGAAAAATGTTAGAGTAAGCAAAGCCCATTCAACTCCTCTTTAAACCAGCATCATTATTAAGATCATCATATGCAACAGCAATATTTAACCTTGATCAAGGGGCATGAACAATGTTATCCAACTCATTTAGTTGAAAAGTTCCCCCGAGTAGCAAAAAAGATCCTTGATTTGTGGTTTAGCGAAAATGTTTTAACAGGGTATTTTAAAAGCCTAATGCTTACTGATAAATATGATAGAGAAGGCTTCCCATCTGAAGTCATGCTTGATATTTTTAATTTGAGTCAGGTATACGAAAAACTCAATAATGCGGGAAATTTAAAAAGTACCGATGTTTGGGCTCATGTCTTAGATGAAACGACAGAAGAGTTAACAAACCTAGGTTACCCTTTCACCCATAAGGCCCTATTCAAAAGTATTTTTTCTAGTGATATTCATGCTGTTGGCCTATTTTTAAAGGCGGGAATTGATGTTAATTTCTGTTTAGAAAATGGGAGTACAGCTTTAATGTATGCAGCGGCATGCAACAAGGTTGCTGTTGCGAAATTATTACTAAAATATGATGCTGATACAACGGCAACAGATAATCAAGGATACTTGCCTATCCATTGGTCTGCAATTGGTGGTGGTGTAGAAATAACCGCCTTATTATTGGCAAAAGATAGCGACCCCAATGCGCAGAGCAAGTCTAATTTTACCCCATTAATTCAAGCAGCAACAAAAGGCTTCCTAGATATCGTTGAACTTTTATTGAAGAATGGAGCAAACCCAAACCTCACAACAACAGAAGGCTGGACAGCAGTACATAAAGCCACGGCCAACGAACATTTAGATGTGGTAAAACTATTACTAAAATATGATGCCAATCCCAACTTACTGCATCAATCACACTTATCAGCCATTGATATTGCCAATAAAAAAAACTTTACTTCAATATTGCAGGCATTAAATAATGCCAACGTAACTAGAGTTGAGGCAGAAGAAGAATCCATTGAATTAATACACTATTTTGATGAATAAGCAGATTTTTTTCTATACCCCTTGAACTACAAGCCCATAATCAAACTTCTTACATCCAGAAAATCAGTATTTTTTGAGAGAACATCAGCTACTCCAACAACCTCTCGATACTCTCCTTTTAATTCCTGCCACACCTTTTTTTGATGTGCATATAGACTGGTAATAATTCACACTTTTTTTGTGATAAGTTAAATAGGCTGAAACCTTACTTTTATTTAATATTGACGTTAAGACAAATTAAATAGGAATGGTTATGTTTATTTTAAGCAATGAATTTTTTGTTACGTGGAACCCTAAAAATTTTTCTTCATTAGGTCTTTTTAAATATTATAAAAATGTCTTATATAAAGCAAAGCTATTGAGGCTGGCGAAAAAGCACCAAAGAATCATTGAGCAGCAAATTAAAACACTCTCTGTTAAATTATCATCAAAAAAAACTGTCAAAAGTGATGATGAGGAAATACTTTTTTTATTAGGAGAATTAAAATTTCTCGCATTAAAGTTATCCTTAAATACTGCTGAACAAATGGTACTGAAGAATCAGAATGTAGAAAATATTTTACAGCCAATTACAGCCCAGTTCGTTGAGAAAAAGCCCTCTTTTTTACTGGATACTCAGTGGCTTAAGAAACAAATAACTTTTATTAGAAAACTGGCTGGGGGTTATTAATTACACTGTATTTTCCATTGCTTATTGGCTAAAAAACCTACAAGCAATTCAAGATCATCAGCGCGCTATTACACGCGCTGATTTTGTCAGGTTTTCGTTACAAGTAAAAACGATAGTCACTCACTAAGCTGAAAATGTAGCATTTTTTGACTTTCTTTTCATTCCAATAAGCCCAATTAAACTAGAACCAAACAGCCAAACTGATGCGGGTACAGGAACCGTTGAAATTGAAGAATACTCTACAAAATAACCCTCTCGATTATGAACAGACATCCAAGTTAAATCGTTCCATTTGCCTTCATTTAATTCAGCAAAATCCTCTCCTCCATTTACATTGTTTGGCTCACCAGGATTCCAACTAGAAAAATTACCTCCAACAGCAGAACCATTGCTACGGCCTTGCCAAAAAATTGTATTTGCTTCAGGACCATCCGCCCAAATCCACGTTCCTTCATTATCTTTATCTGTTGCGCCTATCCACCCCTCAGTAGATAGCCCGAGCAAAAAATCCTGTTCTTCAGACGAAGTAATTGTGACTAAATAACCGTTCATTCCATTATATGTACTCAATAAAGCATTTCTACGCGCACTCGTCCACTGCCCAGAAATTGCAACAAACTCATACCAATGGTCATTTGCACCGATTCCTTCTGTCCATTGAACAGGACTCGCTTGTACATTCAGTGAGTTCACTAATAACGCTGAAACAGCCCCCAATTGTGTTATATTTTTCATTTTTTCTCCCTGTCTATTATTTGAAATAAAAATTAATCGTCTGACAATTAATTACTAGGGCTATAGAAAATCCGTAAAAAGCAGATCAACCAAGCCTTTATAATTTTTTGAATTTTAGACTATATCCAATTTCTCATCTAACGTCCACACTTTCCTTCTTTTCTTTATACACCAGAAAAACAAGAAATTCCTGCAATGCCTTGTGCTCCTATTGATTGAACAAAAGGCAATTCTTTTTTCTGCATACCCCCCAATGCAAAAACAGGCAGATTAACACTATCAACTAATAATTTAAACGCATCCCAGCCTAATGGTTCAGTTTCAGGGTGCGTTTTGGTGGCTAATACGGGTGCAATAACAACGAAGTCCACGCCAATCTTCTGTGCATGGAATAATTCATGTTGATTATGGCAAGAAGCTGATATCCAAGTATAACCTTGGGGTTTATTTTTTAATGCCATTAAATCTTGAGAGGTGAGGTGAATGCCATCAACGTTTAACTCATAAGCATCTTCTACTGCAGAGTTAATAATTAATTCTGCACCCTTTTGTTTGCATAAAGGCATAGCAAATTTAACAAACTCGGCCACTTCCGAAGCGGTTAAAGATTTAAGCCTCGCTTGTATTAGCTTGACCCCTTGCTCAAGTATAACTATTAAATTTTCAATTAAAACTGGGGCTTCCGCTGCATTTAAAATAGCGTATTCAGCAGGTAATTTCACTGCACTAATAATTGGAATATTAGCTTCTGGAAAAGGATAATTAGATAGCTCAGATTGCCTTACCCATGCAATTTCCTGTCCTTCACACCCTTTAGCTTGGCCTGAAAAATCAGTCACCGTCCAAACATCAAGTAATACATTAAGGTCCGAATAATGATGTTTAATTTGAATTAAAGGCGATATTTTATCGACTGATATATTTAGCTCTTCCTTTAATTCACGTATTAATGCCTGCTCTACCGACTCACCTGTTTCTAACTTTCCTCCAGGAAACTCCCATAAACCACCTTGATGAGCTTTATCATGGCGTAAAGAAATTAAAATATTCCCTGCTTTATCTTTTATAACCCCAACAGCTACATGCAAGTACTTTTCAGCTTTCACTTACGTTCTATACTCTGCATTAATTTTGACATAATCGTAAGATAAGTCACAGGTCAGAACTTCTTGCAAAGCTTTTCCTCGCGCCAAAACCACTCGAATAAGAATCTCCTCTTGATTCATCACCTGCTGCCCTTGTTCCTCAGTATAACTTTCTGCTCTGCCACCCTTTTTAACAATACAAACATCATCCAGATAAATTTCGACTTTATTTAAATCCATGTTTACAACACCTGCACGCCCCACTGCAGCTAAAATTCGTCCCCAATTAGGATCACTGGCAAAAAAGGCCGTTTTTACTAAAGGTGAGTGAGCAATTGTTTTACCGACTAATACTGCCTCTTCATTACTTTCTGCTTGTTCCACAGAAATACGCATTAATTTGGTTGCCCCTTCGCCATCTCGAACAATCAGTTCAGCCAAACGTTTACAAATCTCCATTACGGCTTCTGAAAACAATTGATAATTTTCACTACCGGCTGTTATTTCTGCCGCTGAGGAACAGCCACTGGCCATTAGAATACAAGCATCATTTGTTGAGGTATCACCATCAACGGTAATTCGATTAAAAGATTGCTCTGCGGCTAATGATAAACACTGTTGCAATAAAGGCTGGCTAATTTTCACATCTGTTGCAACAAACCCTAACATGGTGGCCATATTAGGTTGAATCATCCCAGCCCCTTTTGATATACCCGTTAAAGTTACGGGGTGCCCATCTAATTCAATAACTACTGATGCGCCTTTGGCAAAGGTATCAGTTGTCATAATAGCACTTGCAGCTTTAGTCCAGTTATCTTGCTGTAGATTTGATACTGCTTCTGGCAATGCGACTTCAATTTTATTAACAGGTAAATTTTCACCAATGACCCCTGTCGAAAAAGGTAAAATCTTATTTTCTTCACCAGCTACAGCTGAAGCAACAAATGAACAACTGGCTTTTGCATCCTGCATACCTTGTTGGCCTGTACCCGCGTTTGCATTGCCCGAGTTAATCAATAACCACCGTGGACTATTTTGTAGGTGTTCTTTAGCAACATGTACAGGTGCCGCACAAAAGGCATTTTGAGTAAAAACACCTGCACAAGTAGACCCTTCTGCCATCTCAACAACTAAGATATCATCACGTTCTGTTTGCTTAATACCGGCGTTACTGGTGCCTAATTTTATTCCTGAAACGGGTTTCATTTCTGGAAAATCTACATTGCCTACTGCCATTTTAAAATTTCTCCATTTTCCCTTTTCTATTGCTTTGAAGGGATTATTTATTAAGGTGCAGAACTTTAACCTGCTTTAGTAGCCTTGATGAAACAAAGTGGAATCAAGGTTTATCAATAAACTTCCTTGATTTCGCTTCGCTGCATCAAGGCTACTTGTTATATTTTTTATGCCTTAAAAAAAACATAAACTTTAGAAATGGAATCAATATCCTTTTCTATTTCTATACACCGTTTTTTAACCCATTTAACTTGTTCAACTTCGTTAAACATCGCATGAGGTAAAACAACTTCAACTTCTATCAACCCATCTAAATAATGAATTCTAAAATCATCTACAGTATGTATTTTTTCGGCTAAATATTGATCCAAATAACTCTGAACCTTTTCTCGCGAAACTTGTTTTTGATAGATTTCTTTAAATTCATCATCTTCTGGGTCGATATGTACGAGTACATCAGTAATATCATCAAATTCTGTTTTTAATCTATCCCTGACTGCATCACCAATCATATGCCCTTCAGAAACACTGATACGTGCATCGACAACAATATGCGTATCAACACAAGCATCTTCACCCATTCTTCGAGTACGAATTAAATGAATGCTTTGCACACCTGGGGTTTGCTTAATGACTTTACGAATATCCCTAACCATTTCTTCTGGCAATGCAGAATCTACTAGTTCATTAATACTTTCCCAAACTAAACCCAATCCCATTTTAGCAATCAAGATTGCAACTAAAACGGCTGCTATAGCATCTGCCATTGGGTAACCCAACAGTACAGCTCCAATACCAGCAAGTACAACCACTGATGAAAATGCATCACTTCTGTGATGCCAAGCATTAGCAAGCAGTAATTTCGAGCGAGTCATTTCTCCCACTCGTTTTGTGTAATGAAATAACCACTCATTAGCTAAAATAGAAACAGCGGCAATACCTAATGTTTCTTGAGTTGGGCTTAATAGTTTTGTTGGATCAACTAATCGTTCAACCGCATCCCAAGCAATGCCTGTAGCTACTGCAACCAGCCCGATACCTAATAAAACTGTCGCCATGGTTTCAAAACGGCGATGACCATAAGGATGGTCATGATCAGCTTCTCTGCTACCTAATTTAATCGCAACAATAACAAAAAGGTCACTGATTAAATCAGATAAAGAGTGGATACCATCTGCAATTAATGATGCAGATTGGCCTAAAACACCGACCCCAATTTTAATGATGGTTAAAAAAACATTAACTATCGCCCCGACATAGGTCACTCGGGACTTTAATTTTAAAACCTGTTCAGCATCATATGCCTTAGCCACCTTAACCTACCTCTAATATAATGGTATATTCCATTTCATCAGTTATAGTTTCTAGCACTTTATGTCCATTTATTCTGCACCAGGCAGGAATATCCTGCATTAC
>Ga0209826_1001091_pt1 | contig 19196 bp, 15 predicted proteins | sample GOMGulsemesocosm_5_FD_184637 | JGI IMG/M metagenome (GOLD analysis project Ga0209826, IMG submission 184637) | Methane-oxidizing microbial communities from mesocosms in the Gulf of Mexico - GOM15C Gulf of Mexico (SPAdes) (version 2) | ecosystem: Environmental > Aquatic > Marine > Cold seeps... | reverse complement strand
CAACCTAAAAATCTTAAATCAAACGAACGATAGAATTTATTTCTATTAGCCCATTGTGTCAACAATTCAAGCTCTATTCTGTCTGTTTCTTGCAAAAAAGCAACAAAAGTTACTTAAATTATCAACCTACAAATTAATACTCTTGGTTTTTTTCAGCTAATGGCTTAATTATGTTACTTTTAATTTTAATTTTAATTCCTTCCTAATCTGTATGCTCTCATCACTCTCAGCGGTCATCCATCAAACGGGTAACCCCGATTCATTTTCAATTGAACAGACCAATATACGAGCACCTTTGCCAGATGAGGTTGTTATTAAACATATCGCCATAGGAGTTAACTATATAGATAGCTACTATCGCTCTGGTTTATACCCAACCGAGTTACCTGCCATTATTGGTGGTGAAGCGGTTGGTATTATCGAACGTATTGGGTCTAATGTGACTGAATTTACTATTGGTGAGCGTGTCGCCTATTCAGCTGCAAAGGGTGGGGCATATAGTCAATACACAACAATAAGCGCCAGTGAGCTTGTTATTGTTCCTGATTCCCTTGCTAGTGACATTGTTGCCTCCAGTCTTTTACGTGGCATGACAGTGGAATATTTAATGTGTCGCTTATATCCACTTAAACGGGGTCAAACTGTTTTAATTCATGCTGCGGGTGGCGGGGTAGGATTGATTGCTTGCCAATGGGCTAAGGCTATAGGTGCACGAGTTATTGGTACGGTTAGTTCTGCTGAGAAAGCCGACATTGCTCGCCAACATGGATGCGATTTCCCTATTATTTATACTGAAGATGATTTTGCACAACAAGTCAATGAGCTTACTAAGGGTGAAAAAGTTGATGTTGTTTATGATGGTATTGGCAAAACGACCTTTATAAAGTCCCTTGATTGTTTAAAACCGCGAGGCATGATGGTTAGTTTTGGTAATGCATCTGGCAAGCCCGAGCCTTTAGATATTTTAGAATTAACCAAACGAGGCTCTTTATTTCTTACCCGGCCTACTTTATATGACTATACCCGCGATAGATCAGAGTTGGTGGAGAGTGCCAGAAGGTATTTTATTATGCTTGAAAAAGGTCTTATTAAAGTCCCTGCCATTAAAACGTTTGCACTTAAAGATGCCGCTAGCGCTCATCACTACTTGAGTAAACGAACTAGGACTAAAACACCTATTTTATTACCTTAAAAAGCCTTTTATTACTAACAGAATGAAAACATCTTTGCTTTTCTTGACCATCCTTATAAAAATGTTTACATTCATTGTTAATTCTAAGGTAAGTTAGTTTCTTAATTAACTTTTATTAGCCCTAAACAACCGCTAATAACTAATTATTGGCCATTACTTTGGCTATAGATCTTAGCTGTACACTTTGTGTAAAAGACTCTTATTATTAAGAGCCTGTATTAAAATTTTAATAAAATTATATTAGGAGAAGAGTATGAAAATTGAAGCTGCTGTCGTCCGTGAAGGAGGAGGGAACTTCCAAATTGAGTCATTAGAGCTTAATGAGCCATCTGATGATCAAATTTTAGTCAAAATTTTAGGTGCTGGCTTATGCCACACTGATTTAACTTGTCGTGACCAAGGCTATCCTGTACCTCTTCCTATGGTATTTGGCCATGAAGGTTCTGGCATTGTTGAGAAAGTAGGCAAAAGCGTTACTAAGGTTGCTCCTGGTGACCATGTTGTATTAACTTTCTATACCTGTGGCACTTGTGACGCATGTGTTAGCGGCGACCCTACTAGTTGTGCAAACTCATTTGGACCTAACTTTATGGGCCGTGCTGTTGATGGCAGCTGCACTATTCACGACCATGATGGTGCTGAAATTGGTGCTAGCTTCTTTGGTCAATCTTCTTTTGCTAACTACGCTTTATCATATGAGCGCAACACAATCAAAGTAACAAAAGATGCACCTATTGAATTATTAGGTCCTTTAGGTTGCGGCATCCAAACCGGTGCGGGTTCTGTTCTTAATGCTCTAAACCCACCTGCTGGTAGCGCGATTGCTATTTTTGGTGCTGGTGCTGTAGGCTTGTCTGCTGTTATGGGTGCTGTAGTTGCAAACTGTACAACCATTATCTCTATTGATGTTAAAGAGAACCGTCTTGAATTGGCCAAAGAACTAGGCGCGACACATACTATTAATAGTATGGACCAAGATGCGGTTGAGGAAATTCAAAAAATCTGCCCAGGTGGCATTATGTATACACTTGATACCAGTGGCATTCCAGCGGTATTAAGCCAAGCTATTATGTGTACAGGTATTGGCGCTGAAATTGGTATTGTTGGTGCGCCTCCAATGGGTAAAACAATTGAACTTGATATTAACTTCATGCTCTTTAACCGTAAATTACGCGGTATTGTGGAAGGCGAATCAAACTCAGACATTTTCATCCCTCGTTTAATCGATCTCTACAAACAAGGTAAGTTTCCTTTTGACAAACTTATTAAGTTTTACGACTTTGACCAAATTAACCAAGCGGCTGAAGATTCAGAAAAAGGTTCTACACTTAAAGCTATTATGAGGTTTCCTGCATAAATAATTGCTAGCTTTTTAAGTAAAAAAAGGGGCCATAAGGCCCCTTTTTTTATGCTTAACAAACCAGACTAAGCTATTTTATAAATACACATTTAAGCTTTTATTAGTAAAAATATTCTGATCTAAAATAATTTTACGCTTGGCTAATTTCAACACACCGTCTACACGCCTGATCAGATCAGTACGATGACCCAACATGGTATGCGTTTCATCTTCATTTATATTTCTATGCACAGTTGTTAACGAATAAACCCTGAATTCATCTGAATTATCCGTCAATTCAACTTCAATATTACTAATCACATGGGCACTACGTGTTGCTGGATCTTCAGACCAACAAGTACCTGTTTCAGTACGTATAATACGCTTAACCAAGCATTCCATATCATCGTTATAATAAGAAGTATCATAAATACTAGGCTCTTTTTCATTCTTGCGGTACCGCTGATAACGATAAGGCATCCAATAATGAATATCATCGGTCAACATCTCTAACCATTCTCTAAACTCTTCATTATCATGATGCCGTGCTTCACGATATAAAAACTGTTGAACTTCATTGATAAGCTCTAATGAGGCTAGTTGTTTTATTGTGTTTGCCATCTTAGCCTCCTATACCGTCTTTTTGCCCGCATAACGCGGCTTATATCTTGAAGGAATGTCATCCCAGCTTTTAGCATTCATCATATCTGCCCAACGCTCATAAAAAAGGCGCTGGTTTGCGTCATTAAATTGCCCCGCATGAACAATACCTGGCAACTCTTCATGTTCAATTCGGCTATTTATACCGCAACCATAATGTAACTTGCCTTTGCGGGTGACCACACCTTTATTAACAACCGTGTTACCTTCCCAGTTTTCACCATCATCCATTTCCAGCACGCCAGCAGGATTAAACGTTTGCATACAGCCGATATTAATAGCTTGCTTGATTTCATCGGGCATATTTTTATTGACGATTGTCCACATACGCATTTCAAATTTATGTGGGCCACGTGGCAACCAAACACGGAACGTTTGAATACCCGGTAAAAACGAACAGTTAGGGAATAATGAAACAGAGGCTAAAGAGCCAAATATTTGTGAGCGCATTTTACCCAAGCGTTTCGCCATTTGAGGGCGAATTTTCTCATAATATTCCATCACCTTAGGTTGGCCTAATATTGCAATATCAGCCAGACCATCGGTACCAAACTCCCAACCATGACCATTAACACTGGCATGGTAGCTACCGGTTGGATCAGCTGGTGGAAAACCTTGATTGTTATTCATTGCCTTAAAGCCAGAATCATGTGTCCAAAGCGCGTGATAAGCATCACCAACAAAGTTTTCTACACCAAACTTCCAGTTAGCATTGATATAATTTTTGATACCACCGCCGATAAACTCTGTACCGCCTTCGTCTTGATCCAACATAATATCGAGATACCAGCGGAAATCACCTAGAAACTCTTCCAGAGAAGGTGCTTCATCATCAAAAGTAGCAAATATTAAACCTTTATAATTATCGACTCGTGCCTGCTGCAAACCCCATTGGCTTTTGTCGATATCACCTTCATTGTATACATGCTCATTCGATAAACCTTTTAACTCACCATCGGTGCCAAATGCCCAACCATGGTAGTTACAGGTAAAGTTACGTGTATTGCCATCATCGGCATAACAAATTTTATTACCCCTGTGAGTACAGGAGTTAAGAAACACTTTAACGCTGCCATCTCTTTGACGTGCAACAATCACACCATCTTCACCCATATAGGTGGTATAAAAATCATTAGCATTAGGAATCATTGAGTCATGCGCAACAAATTGCCATGCTTTAGCAAAAATCTGCTCTAACTCCTGTTGATAAATCTCTTGTTCCCAAAAAATACGACGGTCAATCCAGCCCTCTTTTGTATTAACAAATTGCTTACAATCAATATTCTTCATAATATATTTACACTCCTCAACTTTTCACGTTGGCTTAATCTTATTATTGACTAATTACCATGATATAAATCAAATAAATATCATTAAAGAGAAATATACATCTATATTTATGTGAATTCTAGGGTTTTTTAGAAATAGTCGTTTTGTATGTGTAAGAAAAGGTCTTCCGGATAATTAGATAACCAAAAATACATGCGATCAAGCTGTGTTACGCACCTTAAGAAAAAAAGCATAATGCATGTAGAAATACTACCCTACGACCTATAGGGCATCATCCTTAAAAAAGCTCTAGTTGGATTTAAGCTAAGATGAATATTCCAAGCTTTTGCAAAATGATTGGCAATGCCCAAAACATTCGCTTCCACTCTTAAATGGAGTGAATGTGGGAGTAATTTCTTGTCTATTGTCACGATCTTCGTATTATTTTATACGGGCTGAGATAGCCCGTATAAAATATTCATGACTTAATATAAACGTCTCTAACCAATGCCACCACCAGCTACATTCATAATTTCGCCTGTGATATAAGACGCTTCATCGGCAGCTAAGAAACAAATAGCCGCAGCTAATTCTTCAGGTGTACCAAAACGCTTCATCGGTGTATCACGGTCTGTTTGCTCCATAACACCTTGCATGCCTGCCTTATCCACCTCTGTCATTGCATCGGTTGTTCTTGGCGTTGCTCTTACACCTTGATCAACACCACCTGGATTAACACAGTTTACGCGAACATTATGCTCTGCTAGTTCCAATGATAAGCAAACCGTCATCGCTTGAACCCCACCTTTTGCAGCAGAGTAGGGAACACGATTAATGCCACGTGTTGCGACTGAACCCACATTAACAATAGAGCCTGACTTTTGTTTTATCATCTGTGGAATAACCGCTCTACATGCCCACATTGTTGGCCAAAGTGAGCGGTTAATTTCCTTTTCTATTTGATCATCTGGATATTCCCAAAAAGGTTTTGCCCAGATAGTGCCACCTACATTGTGTACAGAAACATCAATACGACCAAAAGTATCAATCGTTTCTTGCATCACTTTTTTTGAACCTTCATTCTTCTCTAAATCGGTAATACAAATTTCAGCTATACCACCTGCATCACGGATTTGTTGTTGAACCAATATGGCTTGTTCTTCTGCTCTATCAGCTATCATTACTTTCGCGCCTTCCTCAGCAAAACGTAAAGCACAGGCTTTACCTATTCCCTGTGCTGCGCCGGTAACAACGACTACTTTATCTTCAAAACGTCTGTTCATTTCTACCCCTTGTTAGTTTTTTATGTAATGATCTAACCAATCTATACAATAAATGTAATATTACTTATGTTTATACATCAATTTAATCAAAATATTAAGGATAAAAAACAATGAGCAACGTCACTCTCTATGGTTTTCCAATTAGTACTTATGTAAGAACTGTTCGAATTGCACTAGCTGAAAAAGGTATTGAGCACGAACTACTACCTTTTGCACCTAATACAGATGAGATGCGCGCTATTAACCCAACTGGGAAAGTACCTGCATTTAAACATGAAGATTTTGTCCTATACGAAACACTTGCCATTGTTAATTACATTGAAGAAGCTTTTGAAGGTGATTCTTTAGTGCCTGCTGATATTAAAAACCGTGCTTTGATGAATCAGTGGATTAGCTATATTAATGCCTGCGTTTTCCCCGTGCTCATCCATGAAATTGCTTTATTCCGTTTTGAAATTAAACCGATGGATGAGGCTGTACTTGAAGCCGCTATTCCAAAAGCTAAAGAACAACTAGCCTTACTTGAAGAAACCTTATCTAAAGCTGATTATCTAGCTGGTGATTCTGCTTGCTTGGCTGATTATTTCCTTTACCCTATTTTTGCATTTTTCGGAATGATTCCAGAAGCCTCTATGGTGGCTGATTATCCAGGGCTAACAGCTTGGATAAAAAGAATGGAACAAAGGGATAGTGTGAAAAACTCTGCACCTGAATTTTGATCTTTATATTTTAAGTATTTATTAAAAGCCGCTTTTGCGGCTTTTTTTATAGCTATTTAAGCTATTCTTTAAGCTTCAATACTCAAAATAAAATATGCCGTTAACCTTCCCCCAGCGATTTTCATTACGCCGTTTTACACAAGGTGAAATGGCGACTACCAGTGCAATTAATTTAGATCACCGGCGAATTTTTATCTTACCCAGTCGTTCAGGGCTCGTTTTAGCCCTCGTTATTTTATTAATGCTGATTGCTTCAATTAATTACAACAATAGCATGGGGTTCATTTTTACCTTTTTACTTGCTTCTGCTGCTCAAGTATCCAGTTTTTATGGTTTTAAGAATTTATCTGGTCTTACTATTCAAGCAATTAAATCTGACCCCTGTTTCCTAGGCGAAAAGGCATATTATAAACTCAGTATTAAAGAAAAGGAGGGCAGGGAGCGTTGGGCTATTTACATACAACTTGGTGACAAGGTTGAATGCATTAAAAACCTCAAGCCCAATCAGGTTATTACTTTAACGATTCCAGTTGAACCAAAAAAACGTGGCTGGTTTTCAGCAGATACCATTACTTTCTTTAGCTACTTTCCACTCAGCCTTTTCCGTGCTTGGTCACCCTTACGGTTTGATCAGAAAATATTAGTGTATCCCACACCTAGCGCTAATAAACTCCCTTTACCCATCGTCAGTATAGATAAAGCTGAGGGCAATTCTATTAGTGTTCAACAGGGTAGCGAAGATTTTGATGGCTTTCGACATTATCAACAAGGTGATCCTTATCGACGAATTAACTGGAAAGCACTTGCAGCGGGTAAAGGAGTGTTTATTAAACAGTTTACTAGCCCGTTGGCTGATGAGGTGTCATTAAACTGGTCATCTTGTCATGCTAATAATACTGAACAAAAACTTAGTCAGCTTTGTGAATGGGTTATTAAGGCACAGCAAGACGGCTTAAGTTATAGCCTAAAGATCCCTTCTAGTTCTTACGATGCTAACCAAGGTATTCAGCATCAATTACGTTGCCTAAAAGCACTCGCGCTTTATAAGTAATATGAACTCACTAACTAAAGAAACTGTTATTACACCACTTAGTTTAAAGCTACTTTTAATCTGCGGTTTTTTACTGGTGTTACCGCATATAGCTAACTTAAAGCCTGAGTTTATTGTTATCAGTCTCGCACTTCTTACTTGGCGGGCGATAACGCTAAAGTTCCCTCAATACATACCAAATAAATGGCTGTTATTACCATTATCTATTTTATTAGCCTTATTTATTTTAAAAAACTTTGGAATGTCATTTGGACGTGATGCAAGCAGTAGCCTGTTGATTGTTCTACTAGCCTTAAAGCTTTTAGAGTGTCGTAAAAGCCGTGATGTAATTGCTACCGTGTTTATTGGTTTTTTTGTTTTAATTACACCCTTTCTCTTTGATCAAAGTATTATTTTAGCTTTATATAGTGTGTGTATATTTTTACTGTTACTGCTTACCCTGCTAATCAATACCACGGGCCAAAAAACCTTACAAAGTTTTACCTTATTTCGTTTATCAGCCACCATTTTGCTACAAGCTATTCCCTTAATGCTAATTGGGTTTTTATTATTTCCAAGAATGATCGGGCCTTTATGGGCTCTCCCTGATGATGCATCAAATGCTGTTAGTGGTATTAGTGACACGATAAACCCAGGGCAGATATCAAACCTTGCTTTATCCAGTGCTACGGCATTTCGCGTTACCTTTGAGGGCGAACCACCTGAACAAAAAAACCTGTATTGGCGCGGCCCTGTATTTTATGAAACCGATGGCATAAAGTGGCAATATAAAGGCAATTATAAAACCGCAGGAAAACTGACCCACTCAGTTAAACCAATTGAATACAAATACACTGTCATCATGGAGCCACACCATCAAACATGGTTATATTCATTAGACTTACCCAATCATAAAGTGGCTAATTCGAAGCTGAGTGAAGACAGACAATTAATGCTTAGTAAAAAGTTAGGGCGCACCCTTTCTTATACATTAACATCAAGTAATGCTTCAAATACGAAGCTAACAGATACTTTAAAAAAACGTTCTTTAAACCTACCCAAGAATACATCTGATAATATTTTAAGCTTAGCCGAAAATTTTAGAAAAAATTCCAGTAATGATTTGGAAACTGTTAATAAAGCCTTACAACATTTTAACCAACAAGATTTTTTCTATACCCTAAAACCTCCTTTACTCGGCAAAAATCCAAATGATGAGTTTTTGTTTAAAACTAAACAGGGATTTTGCAGCCATTATGCCAGTGCTTTTACCGTTCTTATGCGAGCCGCTAATATTCCAGCTCGTATTATTGCAGGCTACCAAGGTGGAATTCATAATACATTGGGTGGTTTTTGGGAAATACGCCAAGCCGATGCGCATGTTTGGGTTGAAGTTTGGCTAAAAAATAGTGGTTGGACAAGAGTTGATCCAACAGCAGCTATTGCCCCTGAACGGATTTTAAACAGTATTAATCTTGCTGAACAATTGAGAGTAGGTGAGGTACGTTTTAATATAAGCCGCCCTGATGGCTTTATGGCTTTTACACAACAAGCAAAATGGTTGCTCAATACCATTGATTATTATTGGCAAAGTGGCGTATTGGCCTATGGGCCAGAAAACCAAGCTGAATTTCTTAATCAAGCCGGTATTAAAGGCTGGGAAGACATGGTTAAGTGGTTAACAATATTTAGTATTGGTTTTCTGCTGTTACTGATTATATATTTGAACTTTTCTAAAAAAACCAAGCCTGATAAAGCTCAACAAATTTTACTATCATTTTGTAAGCATTTATCAAAAAGATATGGTGAAAAACACCCGTATGAAACGGTAAGTGATTACTTTGACCGTGTTAAAAAGCAAAACTCGAAGCTAACAACATCACTTAATATAATTAACCAGAATTACTTAAATTGTCGTTATGGACGTGCAGATATTGAGCCTTTTAAAAAAAGCGTTAAAGCCTTTAATGAATCTCTGATTAAGTTTAAATAAAATCTATTTTCCGATACAGAATGATGAAAATATCTCACCCAAAAGATCATCAACGGTTACCTTGCCAGTAATTTCTGATAATGCATTTTGAGCTTGTCTTAAGTCTTCTGCAAAAAGCTCTGAAGCGTGATGCTCAGTAAATTGCTCTAAGCCTTGTTGAGTAAAATCAAACGCTCTTGATAAAGCATCTAAATGACGGCGACGCGCAAGGAATACACTTTTTTCTGAACTATTAAAACCGACACATTGTTTTAGATGCTCAGTTAAAATTTCCAGACCTTGGCCATTTTTTGTGGATAAGTTAATTTTGCTTATGCCATCTTCATTAAACTTTTCTGGCGCCGAGCCAGTCAAGTCTATTTTATTATAGATAACCGTGGTTGCTATATCTTTTGGCAAGCCTTCACGCAATTCATTAACTGTATTATCATCACGCTCACGGTCATCAACCACCAATAGAATTTGGTCAGCCTTAGCCATTTCAGCATGCGCTCGCTTAACCCCTTCTTTTTCTACAATATCATTCGTTTCACGCAAACCTGCTGTATCAATAATATGCAATGGCATGCCTTCAATCTGAATTTTCTCACGCAACACATCACGGGTTGTACCCGGAATATCCGTTACGATAGCCGTATCTTTCTTAACCAATGCATTTAATAGACTGGATTTACCAGCATTTGGTTTACCAGCTATCACTACCGTCATACCATCGCGTAATAAACAGCCTTGTTTAGCCGTTTTCTGAATTTCTTCAAAATGTTGGAGTAGGGTACTTATTTTTTTTTGTAGGTCGTCACTAGCCAAAAAATCTATATCTTCATCACTAAAGTCGATTGCAGACTCTACATATAAGCGGAGGTTAGTTAGCTGGGTTTGTAAACGATTAATCTGTTCTGAAAATTCACCCTGTAGAGAACGTTGTGCTGACTGCACCGCTGCTTCTGTGCCTGCATCGATAATATCCGCAACCGCTTCTGCTTGGGCTAAATCTATCTTATTATTAAGGAAGGCTCGCTGAGTAAATTCGCCTGGTGCGGCAAGCCGTGCCCCCAATTCCAATACGCGTTTCAACAACATATCGAGCACAACTGGCCCACCATGCCCTTGAAGTTCAAGAGTATCTTCACCCGTATAAGATGCTGGCGCCTTAAAGAATAATGCGATACCAGAATCTATAATGTCTCCGGCTGCATCTTTAAAATGCTTAAAATAAGCCTGCCTAGCAAGCAACTCTTCAGAGTTTATTAACTGACTTATTGTTTTAGTTTCGGGCCCACTAATCCGAATAATACCCACACCACCGCGACCCGGCGCGGTGGCTATTGCTGCAATAGTATCGTTACTTTGCTGCATTTAGATTTATTATTTCTTTTCTGCGGCCGTTATTTTATTAGTAATGATTGTTTGCTGAATAATCGTTAATACGTTATTCACAATCCAGTACAACACTAAGCCTGATGGGAAAAATGCAAAGAAACCTGTAAACATAATAGGTAATAACTGCATCATCTTCTTTTGCATTGGATCAGCTGGTGCTGGGTTCAAACGCTGCTGCAAGAACATGGTAATACCGTAAATTACGGGTAATATGAAATAAGGATCAGGTGATGATAGATTGTTAATCCACAGTGCAAAATCTGCCTGTCTTAACTCAACACTTTCAAGTAGCACCCAATACAAAGAGATAAACACAGGGATTTGAACCAAAATCGGCAAACAACCACCTAGAGGGTTAATTTTCTCTGTTTTATACATCTCCATCATAGCTTTGTTCATTTGCTGCTTATCATCACCATAACGCTCTTTTAAGGCAACAATACGTGGCTGGACTAATTTCATCCGTGCCATCGATTTATAGCTCTTTTCAGATAGCTTATAAAACATTGCTTTGATGGTTACTGTCACTAGAATAATAGCAACACCCCAGTTGGCAACCCATGAATAAAACAAACTCAATAACCAGAAGATAGGCTCTGCTAGGATTGTTAATATGCCAAAATCAACCGTTAACTCTACTCCTCTATTCAAGTCTTCAAGTTGTTGTTGAATTTTTGGTCCAGCAAATAAAGTCGCTGTAAATGTTTGGCTAGTACCTTGATTTATAGTTTCTTCAGGCGAATAAGCCCCTATAACAAATAAACGACGGTTAATTTCTTTGGTGTAATAATGATAATCAACACCAGCTTCTGGTATCCAAGCAACCACAAAGTAATGTTGAATAATAGCTAACCAACCTGCATCTGAATCTCTTGCATTTTCCTTCTCTACAAAGTCATCAAAATCTACTTTTTGGTACTTCTCTTCTTCGTTATACAGAACACCGCCTGTATAAGTCATAATCATTGAGTTTTGCTTTGCTTCTTCAAAGCCATTATGTTTTAACTGCACATATTCACGTACATTGACTGAAGCTGATGAATTATTCTCCACCACTGTGACTACATCAACCTTATAACTATCTCTATGGAAAGTGTAAGTCTTAGTTACTTTAACGCCATTCTCTCCAACCCAATACAAGGGAACTTCAAGTGTGTCGTCTGATAGAGTGTAGTTAGTTTGCTTCGTTTGCCAAATAGTATGATGGTTAGGCCCTTTAAAGTCTTTAGATATCAAACCAGACTCAACCATGTAAATTTTAGGTGATTCTGAATGTAAAATATTAACGACTTCTGGTTGCCCTTTTTCCACTGGGTATTGGCTTAAATCCAGTTGATTAATCGTTGCCCCTTCGGTATTGATTTCCAAAGAATAAACATCGGTCACGACCTTAATTATTTGCCCTGTTGAAACACTAGAACTAATAGTTGGCTCGGCAATATCTGCTGAACTTTCGCTTGATCTTACCTCAGGAATATCTTTATTGTTTTCAACTGTGCTATTAATATTAGCAGAAGCAACAACCTGTTCAACTTGTTGATCATCTTGCCATGCTTGCCAGATTAGAACTGAAATAAAAGCCAGTGCTGCAAATAATAGTGTTCTTTGATTTTCCATTTTAATGTTTTGTTTTTGAGTCTAATTTAGGCAAAGGATCAAAACCACAACCACCCCAAGGGTGACAGCGGAATATTCTTTTGAATGTTAAAGAGGTGGCAGTAAAAATACCATAGGTTTGATAAGCCTCTAATGCGTATTGTGAACAACTCGGTTCAAACCGACAGCTTCTCATCATCAGTGGGCTGATAAAATATCTGTAAAACTTGATGATATAAATAAAGATTTTATTCATATTTCGCTAGTTTTTGCCAATGGCTGTTTATAGAAAAGGATAATTCCTGTTTCGTCGCATCATTAGCCTTTGAATTACATAAAACGACCACATCATAGGCTATAAAAGATTGGTTTGATAGCCTAAACGACTCTCTAACCAACCTTTTTATTTGATTTCTTTTGGTTGCTTTTCGTACTTTTTTTTTTGCTATAGCAAGACCAAGGCGAGATTGCTGTTGCCCGGTTTTTCTTGCTAATACTGTAAAAAATTTGTCAGAAATTCGTTGTGCTTTGCTAAACACATTTGAGTATTCTGCGGCTGTATTTAATCGTTTGTTTTTTGAAAAACGTTGATCAGCCTTCTCTTGTAACGTTAAGCTGATAAACGAACACGCCCTTTTGCACGTCTAGCGTTGATTATTTTACGACCAGATTTAGTTGCCATACGTGATCTAAATCCGTGTGTTCTAGCTCTTTTAAGATTACTTGGTTGAAATGTTCTTTTCATTGCTTGCTACCTAAAGTTTGTATGTGTAAATATTATATTTTAGCTAACGTAGTCAGACTTGCTAACCCGGCTAAAATTAAAGACAGGCGATATTACTTTTTTTCCCTAGAAAAGTCAATAAAAACGCATCTTAAATGCTTGTTAAAATTACTTTAATTAGTTTTTGTTATCTCCCTCTGATTTTAAGTTTTCTGTGGATAACTGGCCTTTTTCTGTGGATAACTCTGTGAATAAAGGTTATCATTTTACTTCAAAAGTCTTTATTTAAGTATTAGTCGTCTAAGGAATATCTATGCCTTCACTTTGGGAAAATTGTTTACTGCAGCTGGAGCAAGAAATTGAACCCCAGCATGTTAATACTTGGATTCGACCATTACAGGCAGAACTTAAGGAGAACCAATTAAGTTTATTTGCCCCAAACAAATTTGTTTTAGACTGGGTGCTTGATAATTATAAAACAAAAATTACTCAAATCGCCTCTAGCCTAGTTGGTAAAGATATTGATGTTTTAATCAAAATTGGTAGTAATAAGGCTAGCAAACCCATTTCTTTAATAAAGAAAAGAACAACTCCATCTGAAAAGAAACCTTTTAGTAGGCCAAGTCATAATTTAAATAGTACTTTTACCTTCGATTCTTTTGTTGAAGGGAAGTCTAACCAATTAGCAAAGGCGGCTGCCATTCAAGTTAGTGAGAATCCAGGTAGTGCTTATAACCCCTTATTTATTTATGGTGGTGTTGGCTTAGGTAAAACCCATTTAATGCATGCAGTAGGTAATGAGCTTTATCGATTAAATAATAAGCTCAATATTAGTTTTATTTCATCAGAAAAATTTGTCTCTGACATGGTTAGATCATTACAAAAAAATACTATTAATGATTTTAAAAAACATTACCGGTCACTAGATTTGCTTTTAATTGATGATATTCAGTTTTTTGCTAAGAAAGAACGCTCCCAAGAAGAATTTTTCCATACTTTCAATACGTTAATTGAAAATAACAAGCAGATCATTCTCACCTGTGACAGTTACCCTAAAGAAATCAATGGCTTAGATGATAGACTCAAATCTAGATTTGGTTGGGGTTTACCCATCACGATAGAACCACCAGATCTTGAGACACGGGTCGCCATTCTAAAAAAGAAAGCGGTTACAAGTGGTGTCGAACTTCCCGATGAAGTAGCTTTTTTTATGGGTAACAGAATTCGTTCAAATGTTCGTGAATTAGAAGGTGCTCTTAGACGGGTATTGGCCAATGCCAACTTTACAGGTAAACCTATTACGTTAGAGTTTGCAAAAGACTCACTTCGAGATTTAATTGCTGTACAAGATCGACGCATCAGTATTGATAATATTCAAAAAACTGTGGCTGAGTATTTCAAGATCAGGATTGCAGATTTGTTGTCTGCCAAAAGAACACGATCAATTACAAGACCTAGACAAATTGCTATGGCTTTAGCCAAAGAGTTAACGAACTTCAGTCTTCCTGAAATTGGTAGTCAATTTGGGGGCCGTGATCATACAACGGTATTACATGCTCAACGAAAAATTAAAGAATTAATTGAAACGGACCAATCAATCAGTGAAGATTATAAAAACCTGTTAAGAACTTTATCTAATTGACGTTAATATAATGTGGATAACTCATTTAACAGACTTATCCACAAGTAATCCACTTAAAATATCATCTTTGATAACATAGTTTTATTTGATCTAAATCACTGATTTTTATCGATATAAATGGCTTACTAACAGATAAGTCTTTCCTAATAGTAATAATAAGTATTTAGAATGAATATATATTTATAATTAATTTGTCCTATTCAAGAATTAAAAAGTAATCTAAGTTCAATATCTCTCAAAACAAACTTTACTGGTAACCCTATTACGTTAAAGTTAGCAATTTTTTGCTTTGTGAAATTAGAATGACAAATTTATTATCCGAAATAAGAATTCTATCTGTTACAAGGACTAATCAAATTGCTACAACTGCCTAAAGGAATTAGTAATGGTTATTGTAAGTTGTTAAGAACTATATCTGGTTAACGTTAATATAATGTGGATAACTTATTTACCTGACTTATCCACAATTAACACACATGAAATATTTATTTTAATAACATAGTTTTATTTAATTCAAATAATTGATTTTTAAAGATATAAATGGCTTACTAACAGATAAGTCTTTCCTAATAGTAATAATAAGTATTTAAAATGAAAATATATATTAATAATGAAGTTCTAATTAACTCGTTAACTAAAGTAATTGGGGTCATAGAACGAAGACAAACGTTACCTATTTTATCCAATGTTTTTTTCAATCTTTCTGATGGCGTTCTAAAGTTAACCGGCACAGATCTAGAAGTTCAAATCTCATCAGTTTGTAAAGTTGATACAACAGAATCTATCAAAGCAACATTGCCAGGCCGAAAATTAATTGATATTTGTCGTTCTTTAGAAAAGGACTCGGATATCACAATGAGTTTCAAAGAAGATAAAGTGTTACTTCAGGCCGGTAAAAGTCGGTTCACTTTACGAGTATTGGCTGCCGATGAATTCCCTTTATTTGACGAACAACAATATCTTAGCCAATTAAGCTTGGATAAAACTGTATTACATAAAGCTTTTCATAAGACTACTTTTTGTATGGCTCAGCAGGACATCCGTTATTATTTGAATGGTTTAATGCTGGAAATAAAACAAGGTAATATCCAGACTGTTGCTTCTGATGGGCATCGATTAGCTCTTTTCCATACAGATTTAAAAAACCAAGATATCTCAATGAGCCAAGCGATTATTCCAAGGAAAGCCGCTCAAGAAATTCTTAAACTATTAGATAGCACTGAAAGTGATATCGACATTAAAATTGCAAAAAACCACATTAATTTCTTAATTGGTAATGTTGAGCTAAACGCAAAATTAATTGATGGACGTTTTCCCGATTTTAAAAATGTAATCCCTGATCAAAGCCCGCATAGTTTTACAATTGATAAGCAGGCCTTTAAAGCTGCACTATCTAGGGTATCTATTTTATCAAATGAAAAATACAGAGGTATTCGTTTAGATCTGAATGAAAATCTAATTAGTATTAGTGCCAATAACCCAGAACGAGATGAAGCAGAAGAAGCGGTGACCGTTGATTATTCAGGTGAAAATATCAGCATGGGATTTAATTCAAGTTACTTAATGGAAGCACTATCAGCAATCGAATCAGATGAGGTTTGTGTTTCATTTACCGATACTAACAGCAGTTGTTTATTAGAAGACATTAATGACAGTTCATCCCAATTTGTCATTATGCCAATGAGACTTTAGAAGGGTTACTTTTATAAGCTCACTATGTCGCTTATCGAAATACGCACTAAGAATGTGCGTAACCTCACCGAATCTACTTTATCATTCAACCCTGGTTTGAATATTATTAGTGGTGATAATGCCAGTGGAAAAACTTCGTTATTAGAGGCTATCTTTTTATTAAGTAGGACTCGTTCATTTAGAACACATTCGATAAAAAATATAATAAACAAAGATCAAGATGTTTTAATTGTTAGTGGTAAAACAATTGATCAAAGCTCAATAAGCCAAATTGGTATCAAAAAAAGTAAGGATAAAACCGTTATACGAATTAATGGCAAAGATGAAAAGAAAACATCTGAGTTATTAAGTTATTTTCAAGTTCATTTGATAAGGCCAGAAACTCAAATGTTACTTGAAAAAGGACCTTCTTTAAGACGATCATTTTTGGACTGGGGGGTGTTCCACGTGAAACCATCCTTTTTACTTAATTCAAAAAGACATACCCAAGCGTTAAAACAACGTAATACCTTGTTAAGAAAAAAACAGGTCGCAGGCTTGGGTTCATGGAATCATAAACTTGCAGAATACGGTACAATAATATCTAAAGATCGAGAAAATTATATTGAGCTGTTATTGATAGAATTTACAATAATTGCTGAAAAGCTTTTAGGTTTGAAAGGATTTCGTTTAACACTTAAAAAAGGCTGGGATAAGAACCTAAGCTTGATTGAAGCACTGGAAAAATCTCAATCAATAGACGTACTAAAAGGCTATAGTCATGTTGGTTGTCATAGGGCTGATTTCCAAATACACATTAATGGCTTGTTGGCACAAGATTTTTTATCCCGCGGGCAAATGAAGTTATTAGTATTGTCACTTTGTTTGGCTCAGGTTGGGATTTCATCACGACACGGAACAGTTAAACCATGTGTGCTAATTGATGATTTGGCTGCCGAACTAGATGAGAAAAGATTATTGAAAGTGATGCAGTTTTTAGAAAGTTTAGATGCACAAATTATACTAACCACAACGGATATTGATCGGTTTGCTGGTTTTATACAAAAAGAACAAACGAAGGTGTTTCACGTGGAACATGGCGTTTATCAGGAGTTAATAGAGTGACTGAAGAAAAGAAAGAACCACAAACATACGATTCATCAAATATCCAAGTTTTAAAAGGTTTGGATGCGGTAAGAAAAAGGCCGGGCATGTACATTGGTGATACAGATGATGGCACAGGTTTGCATCATATGGTGTTTGAAGCGGTTGATAATTCAATTGATGAAGCGCTGGCTGGTTTTTGTTCAGAAGTTGGTGTGATTATTCATGAGGATAACACCGTTACTATTAGCGATGATGGACGGGGAATTCCAGTTGATATTCATCCGGAAGAAGGTCGCTCTGCAGCCGAGGTAATTATGACCATCCTACATGCGGGTGGTAAGTTCAACGATAACGCTTATAAGGTCTCTGGTGGCTTGCACGGAGTAGGTGTGTCAGTGGTTAATGCCTTATCTGAAACGCTTGAACTAACGATTAAACGTGATGGTAAGGAATATTACCAAAAGTATAGTCATGGTGAGCCTGTTGCGCCTCTAGAGGCAATCGCAGATTCAAGCGAAACGGGAACTAGTCTGCGTTTTAAAGCCAGTGAAGAAACCTTTAAAAATATAGATTTTAAATATGAGATCCTTGCTAAAAGACTAAGAGAGTTATCGTTTTTAAATTCAGGTGTAAGAATAAAATTATCTGATGAACGTTCAGGTAATGAAGATGTTTTTGAATATGAAGGTGGTATCAAAGCTTTCGTAGATCACTTAAATAAAAATAAAACGAGTATTCATGAAAAGGTTGTTTACTTAAATACCACTAAAGATGACGTAGGAGTTGAAGTTGCTCTGCAATGGAATGACTCGTACCAAGAAAGCGTACATTGTTATACCAATAACATCCCTCAGCGTGATGGTGGGTCACATTTAGCTGGCTTCAGATCAGCTTTAACCAGAACCTTAAATCAATATATAGAAGGCCGAGGTTTAGCTAAAAAACAAAAAGTTGCAACCAGTGGTGATGATGCAAGAGAAGGTTTAACCGCAGTTCTTTCAGTAAAAGTCCCAGATCCTAAATTCTCATCTCAAACTAAAGATAAATTAGTTTCTTCTGAAATTAAACCAATTGTAGAAGCGGCATTAAGCGAATGCTTAAATGACTTCTTGCTGGAAAACCCATCAGAAGCAAAAAAAATAGCGGATAAAATGCTAGAAGCAGCTCGCGCAAGAGATGCGGCAAGAAAAGCCCGTGAAATGACGCGCAGAAAATCAGTATTAGATATTGCTGGTTTACCAGGTAAATTAGCTGATTGCCAAGAAAAAGATCCGTCATTATCTGAAATCTTCCTAGTGGAGGGTGATTCCGCTGGTGGTTCAGCCAAACAGGGCAGAGATAGACGTACCCAAGCAATTTTGCCACTTAAAGGTAAAATTCTTAATGTAGAAAAAGCCCGTTTCGATAAAATGATTTCATCTGAAGAGGTGGGAACACTTATCACAGCGCTTGGTTGTGGTATTGGTAAAGAAGAATATAAACCAGAAAACCTTAGGTATCATAAAATTATTATTATGACGGATGCCGATGTTGATGGCTCACATATCCGAACATTGCTTCTAACGTTTTTCTATCGTCAAATGCCAGAATT
>Ga0209826_1001090_pt1 | contig 19202 bp, 18 predicted proteins | sample GOMGulsemesocosm_5_FD_184637 | JGI IMG/M metagenome (GOLD analysis project Ga0209826, IMG submission 184637) | Methane-oxidizing microbial communities from mesocosms in the Gulf of Mexico - GOM15C Gulf of Mexico (SPAdes) (version 2) | ecosystem: Environmental > Aquatic > Marine > Cold seeps... | reverse complement strand
TGCTATTTGGTGGTTCTTGGGGGGCAAGCCTTGCGTTGTTATATGCTCAAGCACATACGAATAAGGTACTGGGGCTGATTATTAGAGGCACCTTTTTAGCTCGGCGTTGTGATGCTGAGTGGTTTTTAAAAGAGGGGGTTAACCGATTGTACCCTGAAGCTTGGCAACGCTTTGTTGACGCGATACCGCAGGATGAACGCAACGATTTAGTGTCGGCTTACCATCGTCGTTTAGTGTCTGCTGAACCGCAAATTAGGCAAGAGGCGGGTCGTGAGTGGGATATGTGGGGTGGCGCTGTGGTATTGGGCGAACAGTTCAATGCCGATGAGCTAAGTGGTGATGTGCCTGAGGGAGCTATTGCGCAGGCGACGATAGAAACGCACTATGCGAAGAATGGTTACTTTATTAGTGAAAATCAAATTCTGAATGATGCGTCATGTTTAGCGAATACGCCATTAACGATTATTCATGGGCGTTTAGATTATATGTGTCCCATCGAGTCGTCTTTTTCTTTGAGTCGTGTTTTGCCACATGCTCGCTTTATTGATCTGGCGAACTCTAATCATTTGGCGCATGGCGAAGAAATGATCGACGCTTTGGTATCGGCTGCGGATGAGTTTTGTGCGAAAACACTGTTGGAATTGAAGGGGTGAGAAAATCGATCGTCGCCCTTCTTATCGTGGTGGCCGCTTATCAGTGGTCGGCGGGGGATGGTGGCTTCTTAGGGACTGTTAGTAAACAATTCCAGCATGTTAGCTCTACTGGTAATGTCGTTGAAAAAGCTTATCAAGATGGGCTTAGTGGTGTCCAAGTAAGTAGTGAAGGTACGGTTATTAAGTTGTTAAGTGATGATAATGACGGCTCTAGGCACCAGAAGTTTATATTACGTTTGTCATCTGGGCAGACTTTACTTATCGCGCATAATATTGATCTAGCACCTAGAATTAACTCGATTTCAAGGGGTGATAAAGTTCAATTTAATGGTGAGTATGAGTGGAATAATAAAGGTGGAGTTGTTCATTGGACTCATCGAGATCCTAATGGTTGGCACATTGATGGTTGGCTAAAGCACAAGGGTGATCTGTACGAATAGCGTTAGCTATTAATATGAAGCATGGCGCACAAAACGTGCGCCTTTGCATGAATAGAGTGGCTGGCTAATAAATAATTACGGAGCGAATGCTTTTTCCTTGATGCATTAGATCAAAGGCATGGTTAATGTCGCTTAGCGGCATGGTGTAGCTGACCATTTCATCAATTTTAATTTCACCACTTAGATATTTCTCAACATAGCCAGGTAATTGGCTGCGGCCTTTTACACCACCAAAGGCTGAGCCGCGCCAGACTCGTCCAGTAACCAATTGAAAGGGACGGGTGCTAATTTCTTGCCCTGCGCCAGCAACACCAATAATAATCGATTCCCCCCAACCTTTATGGCAACACTCTAATGCTGAACGCATGGTGTTTACATTGCCAATACATTCAAAGGAGTAATCAACGCCACCGTCGGTCATATCGACTAAAACATCTTGAATGGGCTGATCAAAGTCTTTGGGATTCACGCAATCTGTTGCGCCAAGTTGTTTGGCAAATTCAAATTTATCTTCGTTAATATCAATCGCAATAATTCTAGAAGCATTAGCGATAACGGCCCCTTGAATGGCACTTAGCCCAATGCCACCTAAACCAAATATGGCAACAGTACTGCCGGCTTCAACGTTAGCGGTATTGAGCACAGCACCAATACCGGTGGTAACTCCACAGCCTAATAAGCAGGCTTTATCTAACGGAGCGGCTTTATTGATTTTGGCTAGTGCTATTTCTGGTAATACGGTGTATTCGGCAAATGAAGAGGTGCCCATGTAGTGGTAGATGGTTTTACCGTTTTTTGAAAAGCGTGATGTGCCATCAGGCATTAACCCTTGACCTTGGGTTTTCCGAATGGCTTGGCAAAGATTAGTTTTTCCTGACAGGCAAAACTTACATTGCCCACATTCTGGTGTGTATAGCGGGATGACATGGTCACCGACGGCAACTGACGTAACGCCTGCGCCTATTTCTTCCACAACAGCGCCAGCTTCATGTCCTAAAACGGCTGGAAATATGCCTTCTGGATCATCACCCGATAGGGTGAAGGCATCGGTATGGCAAACCCCCGCAGCGACGTGTCGGATAAGCACTTCACCCTGCTTAGGGCCGTCTAAATTAATTTCTTCAATAGACAAGGGGGCGCCTGCCTCCCAAGCAACTGCGGCAGTGATTTTCATATTAGATTCCGGTTAAAGAAGGAGTTTTTAGTTGTTTAGTAATTTAGAATTTTTAGAGTTTCTAAATAATAGAGCTTGCTCGCTTGGCTGTTCAGCGTTGGCAATGGCATCGGTGACTGTGTGGTGCAAGGGGGAAAGGTTGCATACCGGGTCAGCATTATGAGCATCACCAGTAAGTAAAAAAGCTTGGCAGTGACAGCCGCCAAAGTCTTTGTCTTTATCTTTGCAAGTGCGGCATGGTTCTTTCATCCAATCATCACCACGGAAATAATTGAATGCTTTTGATTCATTCCATATTTCTTGTATGGAGAAGTCATTCACATTGGGGCAGTCAAAATTGGGTAGTTGGCGAGCCGAGTGGCAGGGCAACGCTAGTCCATCAGGTGCGATGGTTAAAAAGGTTGTTCCCCAACCGTTCATGCAGGCTTTAGGGCGGCCTTCGTAATAATCAGGAACAACATAGTAAATCTTCATTTTGCCTTTTTGAGAGGCTTGGTATTCATTGGCAATGACTTCAGCATCGTTTAATTGCTGTTGAGTTGGCATGAGTTGGTCGCGGTTATGGTGTGCCCAGCCATAATATTGAGTATTAGCTAGTTCAACAAAGTCAGCGCCTAGTTCAATAGCCATTTCTAAAATTTCAGTCATTTGATGGATGTTTTCACGGTGTAAGACTACGCATAACACCATGGGATACCCATGCTTTTTGATTAATTGAGCAACGTTTTTTTTGTGTTCGAAACTCTTTGTACCAGCAATAAAGTCATTTAATTCTTTAGAACTGGCTTGTATGCTAACTTGAATATGATCGAGCCCAGCTTCTTTTAGTTCAATGATTTTGGCTTCATCCATGTTGTAACCGGATGTAATTAAGTTGGTGTAGTAGCCAAGATCGTGCGAGTAACTAACCAGTTCAGTTAAGTCTTTTCTTGTGAGTGGTTCGCCGCCTGAAAAACCTAGCTGAACAGCCCCCATTTCACGAGACTGTTTTAATACGCGTTTCCAGTCGTCGGTGGATAGCTCGCTGTTAATATTGGCGTAATCTATCGGGTTTGAGCAGTAAGGGCACTGCAACGGGCAGGCATAGGTTAATTCTGCCAGTAGCCAACGTGGTGGGCTAGGCTTTTTGAGTGATCCAGCCATTATCGAGTGCCGTATTTAGAAAGTTAATAATATCCGGCTCAAGTCCGGTGCAAGAAAATTTTTCTTCAAGTGCTGTCACAATATCGCTTAGCTTATTGTCGTCTTTACATAATTGTAATATTTCAGACGAACTTTGGTTTAACTCTACCAAGCCTTCGGGGTATAACAGCACAAACATGTCTTGTGCTTCTTCCCATTGTAAGCGATAAGTGGGAGATAAGTTGATGAACTGGGTTGGCTCTACACTCATGCTTCAACGGTAAAGTAAGGCGGCATTTCGTGAATATATGCCATATGCATGGCATCGGCCATGGTCCATAAAATATCGAGTTTGAACTTTAGAATGTCCATCATGCGCTCTTGCTGCTGACGGGTTTTGTACCAGTCCAAGGTGATTCGTAAACCATGCTCTACGTCGCGCCTGGCTTCGCTGAGTCGTTTTTGGAAATAAATAAAGCCTCTTGAATCAATCCAAGGGTAGTTTTCGGGCCAATTATCAAGCCTTTGTTGGTGTATTTTTGGTGCGAATAATTCCGTTAGCGAGGAGCTAGCAGCTTCGTGCCAATCGGCTTGGCGAGCAAAATTAACGTAGGCATCAACTGCAAATCGTACGCCTGGTAATACGTGCTGCTCTGAAGTGATTTCTTCTCTGCTTAAGCCAACGGATTCACCCAGTTGTATCCATGCTTCAATACCACCCATTTCGCCGGGGGCTCCATCATGATCAATAATTCGTTGGATCCATTGTGCGCGAGTGTCTCGATCAGGGCAGTTTGCCATAATTGCAGCGTCTTTGAGCGGGATGTTTATTTGATAGTAATAACGATTGGCCACCCAACCTTGAATTTGTTTTTTGTTGAGTTTGCCTTCGTGCATCATCACATGGTACGGATGCTTGATATGGTAAAAGCGCTCCATATCACGTAGATTTTGTTCAAATTCTTCTAGGGTCCACGGTGTTTGTTCAGTCATAGTCACAGCTCAATATTCATATTGTCGTAGGATACTTCAATGCCATGTTGGCTCAGTACGTTTCGTTCTTTGGAGTCTACATCCAAAATAGGGTTGGTGTTATTGATGTGAATCAAGATTTTGCGTGGTTTATCGAGCTTATCAAGAAACTCAATCATGCCGCCTTCACCCGATTGAGGTAGGTGACCAATTTTTCTGGCTAATAAGGGGCGGCCCACTGATGCTAGCTCATCATCGGTCCAAAACGTTCCATCAACCATAACGCAATCAGCTTGAGTCATAGCGGCTTCTACGTGCGGTTCAATAAGCCCTAAACCGGGTGCATAAAATACACTTTTACCCGTTGATATTTGGCGAATGATAACGCCTATATTATCGCCTTCATGTGGATCTTCACGATGTGGTGAATATGGTGGAGCTTTGCTTTGTAAAGGTAAGGCGGTGAATTCAAGGTCATCAATGTTTGGAATGCTAAAGGCATCACCATTGAGTGGAATTGGATGATCATTAACGCCACAAAAGTGCTCTAAGATATTAAAAATAGGGAAGCCCGTGCTGAGGTCTTGCTTAACCATATCAGTACAGTAAATATTGAGAGGGTCGCCTTCACGTAAAATAAGTAAGCCGGTGACATGATCAATTTGCGAGTCGATAATAACAATCGCTTCTATACCAGTACCGCGGACTTTATTTTTTGGGTGGATCTCAGGGAAGTTCTCTAATTGTGCGCGTACATCGGGGGAGGCATTAAACAAGACCCAGTGCTCACCATCAGACGAGATGGCTATGGATGATTGGTTGCGGGTTGTTGCATTAATATTGTTAGCTCTAACGGCTTTACAATTAGGGCAGCTGCAGTTCCATTGAGGAAAACCACCGCCAGCACCAGAACCTAAGACACGAATTTGCATAATACTTACCTTTAATATATAGCAGAAATAAAAAAGGGGGTTCCTGTCGGAACCCCCTTTAAACGAACAAATTAGATACTATCGATTGTAGATGTACATTGTTACTTCAAAACCGAAACGTAAATCTTTATATGTAGGTGTTTCCCATTTCATAATAAGTCTCCTTTAGTTATTTTGTTAAAGTTTTTCCAGTAAATTCTACTGATATTGGCTTTAAGTATATGTTTTTTAATGCTGAATGCAAGCCATTTATAGTGCCTGGGTATTTGAACAGCTTGGGCACTTGGGGTTGCGAGGCAATTGCATGCTTTGCCATTGCATAGATAAGCCATCGAGTAATAAAACACGGCCTTGTAACGTTTCACCGGCCTTACTGATTACTTTAATGGTTTCCAGTGCTTGCATACTACCAATAATGCCGGTAATGGGAGCAATAACACCATTTTCTGAACAGGTTTGGGCGATGCTACCATCTCGTGGGTAAAGGCAGTTATAACAAGGGCTGCTTTCATCCAATGGATTAAAGACAGATACCTGGCCTTCAAAACGAATAGCTGCACCAGAAACTAACGGTGTTTTACTTTGGACGCAGGCATCATTAATGGCGAAACGGGTTTCAAAATTATCGCAGCAGTCAACCACCACATCGGCTTGGCTCACTTGTTCTAATAAACTATCGCCTTGTAATTTTTGATTAATAGCCGTTATGTTAATCAAGGGGTTGATAGCAAGAAATGATTTCTTTGCAGACTCTACTTTAGAAAGGCCAATATCATCAGTCGTATGGGCAATTTGGCGCTGTAAGTTAGAAAGGTCTACATCATCGAAGTCACAGAGCACTAAATGACCAATACCAGCGGCGGCTAAATAAAGCCCAGCTGGGCTACCTAAACCGCCCATCCCAATAATAAGTACACGAGAATTAAGTAAGCGTTCTTGTCCTTCAATATCAATGGCTGGCAGCATTATTTGGCGGCTGTATCTTAATAGTTGATGGTCATTCATTGTGGAGTTCGCTTATGGTTACAGGGTTTATTATGGTAACTGAGTTTTGCCTAGGTTGCTTGATAGGCAGTAGTCAGCTATAAATAAGGGCTCTATTTTTAGGGGAGAAGCTAAATAATAGCAAGATCATTTATCTTTTTAAGAGAGAGGGGTTGATTTCAAAATACCCCTCCCCATATCTGATAGAGTTAGTAGTACAAAATAAATCAAAATCTACCAGGAGAATTAGTAATGAATTTACGTCCATTAGGTGATCGTGTCATCATCAAGCGCGTTGAAGAAGAAGCAATGAGTGCAGGCGGTATCGTACTTCCAGACTCTGCAAAAGAAAAACCAAGCCGCGGTGAAATTATCGCTGTTGGTAACGGTGCTGTAAACGATAAGGGTGATTTACGTCCCATGGCTGTGAGCGTTGGTGACAAAGTATTGTTCGGTAAATATGCTGGTACAGAAGTTGAAGTAGAAAGCGGTGAATTATTAGTGATGAGCGAAAGCGACATCATTGCGGTTGTTGAATAATTAAGTATTTAGATAAGGATAAAGAGATATGGCTAAGGAAATAAAATTTGGGGATGACGCGCGCAGCTTAATGGTTGAAGGCGTTAATATACTAGCAAAAGCAGTTAAAGTAACTTTAGGTCCTAAGGGTCGTAATGTTGTTTTAGATAAAGGTTTTGGCGGTCCAACAATCACTAAAGATGGTGTGTCTGTTGCGAAAGAAATCGATTTAAAAGACAAGTTCCAAAATATGGGCGCGCAAATGGTTAAAGAAGTTGCCGCTAAAACATCAGATGTTGCCGGTGACGGAACAACAACAGCGACCGTATTGGCTCAAGCTATTTTAGTTGAAGGCATGAAGTCAGTCGCAGCTGGCATGAACCCAATGGATTTAAAGCGTGGAATTGATAAAGCAGTTGTTGCTGCAGTTGCTGCTCTTGAAGAACTAGCGGTTCCTTGTGCTGATACGAAGGCTATTGCTCAAGTGGGTACTATTTCAGCTAACTCTGATGAGTCTGTAGGCGAAATCATTGCAGAAGCAATGGACAAAGTCGGTAAAGAAGGTGTTATCACCGTTGAAGAAGGTTCTGGTTTAGACGATGAATTAGATGTTGTTGAAGGTATGGAATTTGATCGTGGCTACTTGTCACCTTACTTTGTCAACAACCAAGAAAATATGAGTGTTGATATGGAAGAGCCTCTTATTTTATTGCACGACAAAAAGATATCAAACATCCGTGATTTGCTACCAATTTTAGAAGGCGTTGCAAAAGCAGGTCGTCCTTTATTGATTGTTGCTGAAGATATTGAAGGTGAAGCGTTGGCAACATTAGTTGTTAACAACATGCGCGGAATCGTTAAAGTAGCAGCCGTTAAAGCTCCTGGTTTTGGTGATCGTCGTAAAGCGATGCTAGAAGACATTGCTATTTTGACTGGCGGCACAGTGATTGCTGAAGAAGTGGGTTTAACACTTGAAAAAGCAACGATAGAAGATTTAGGTTCTGCAAAACGTGTTCACATCAATAAAGACAATACAACAGTTGTTGATGGCGCAGGTGTAGCAGCAGCTATTGAAGCACGTGTATTACAAATTCGCGCACAAGCTGAAGATGCAAGCTCTGATTACGACAAAGAAAAACTTCAAGAACGTATGGCTAAACTAGCTGGCGGTGTTGCGGTTATCAAAGTAGGCGCAACAACAGAAGTTGAAATGAAAGAGAAAAAAGCACGTGTTGAAGACGCGCTTCACTCTACTCGTGCAGCGGTTGAAGAAGGCGTAGTACCTGGCGGCGGCACAGCACTTATTCGCGTATTAGATGCAGCGTCTAAAGCAAAAGGTGCAAACCACGATCAAGACATCGGTATTAAAATTGCGCTACGTGCAATGGAAGCACCATTACGTCAAATCGTAACCAATGCAGGCGAAGAAGCTTCAGTTGTTTTACAAGCTGTAAAGCAATCTAAAGGCAACGAAGGCTACAATGCCGCAACAGACGAATATGGCGACATGATTGCAATGGGTATTCTTGATCCAGCAAAAGTAACTAGAACAGCGCTTCAAAATGCTGCATCTATTGCTGGTTTAATGATTACCACAGAAGCGATGATTACAGACGAGCCTGAAGAAGCTGGTGCTGGCGGTGCTATGCCTGAGATGGGCGGTATGGGTGGCATGGGCGGTATGGGTGGCATGGGCGGCATGATGTAAATCGTCCCCATGTTTCACTAGCGTTCATAGTGTTTCAAAAAGGCCCGAAAAGCTTAGCTTTTTGGGCCTTTTTTATGACGATATTATTTTGTCGAGGTGTATATCTAAGTGCTAATAAAAGGGCGCCAGAAAGCCTAAGAGGGTGAGCTTCCCTCATTTAAAATATAAGGTCGCTATGCCTGTGCTAAACAAATGAAACGTGCAGCGGTAGAACCTATTATTTGGCATCTAAAGTTAGATTATCGGCTTAATAGAAGTTACTTAAAAGATAAGGCTGGTGAGGTGGCTAATATGATATTGCCCGATGCACTCATACAATATGGCTAAGCAACTGGCTTGTTTTTTTGTGCAAAGTTTCAAGTCAGATAACAAAGGCTTGTATCTATAAACTTGGCTTTAACCGGAATAATCAGTGTGAATTCGTCACTTAAACCTCAAGGGCGACTAAATAGCCTGATTGTTTTTACTACTCTATTGGTAGGCCAATTACCTAAGTTTCTCATTGAGATAAATCATTATTTAATGGAAGTCTTTGCTCAAATGAAAGTAATGAGTACACCACAGAACCACCTTTAAAGTTAGCCTGAACTCTAACGGGTCCACGCAAAATTTCAAATTCGCATGTCAGCTTTATCGGCATAGAGTCCTGACTTGGTTCCAGTTTGGTTTCGATTTGAAGCGTACTGCCTTCCATACTAGGCACGGATATACATTTACAATTCGAATAAATAAAATTTTTATCAAGGTAAGGAGCGATTGAATTAGTTATCCAGCTTATTGGCCCAGTAGGCATAATGGGAACAGGGTCATGCCATGTCATTCCATTCCTTGCCGAGTAAGGTATTGATGGAACAACCAAGCCTAATAACTTCATAAAAGGTGATGTTAACTGTCTAGTCTCTATTATTCGCCATGCATCGGGTGCCAAACAGGCAACCAATGTTCCTTCTTCTGCGCTAGAGTTGAATTGATGCTCTCCTGCCTCGTTTAGCGAGGTATTTATTCGAATAATATTATCTGCACCAGCTTGCTGGAAATTTTTAGGGACGCACCCTTGAGATTCAATCATCCAGACTGCCGAACCAGGGGCTATACTTGCTAACACTGTGTGTACTGGCTGATTCGAATTGGCTGCCGATATAATGTCGCCCTCTGCTGGAAGTGCTGCGGTATTCCACTGATGAAAGAGGGTCTCAGCACCGCTGGATACAGAATGATAGTTCACTAAACGAAAAGAGGTTGTTGGTGTTCCTGGCTCTGGTGAATTCTGTGCCTGAAGGTGTAAGTGAGGAACCGGAGATCGCCCTGAATTTCCAACCTTGCCAAGGTAATCTCCAGCATCTACATATGCACCTGTCGCTAGCATAATTGAGTCCTGCTGAAGATGAGCAAGTAAAACCCAGCCGCCCTGATCAAGACGAATGACAACATAATTCCCCCAATTATCTGCATAATTACAGACTCCCAGTTGGTTATCAGGAACAGTATTTTTAATTCTCTCGATAACACCAGAAGCTGGGGAGTAAATAGCTGCTCCCCAAATATTTAAAGCGGGATCCGAGCTATTATCTATAGTTATAGGGCGTTGAAAATCTAGGGCATGACACCATCTTCCAGCATGACTTAGTGAGCCATTAAAGCCTTGTGATATCTTTAGATCACCCGCAAGAGGAATCGATAAAAGGATGTCTTTGTAACCAAATTTCTGCGACCAAAATGCCACACGCCACCAAGCCTCTTCAGGCTTTAGCTGGGGCAAGTTATTTAGCCATACCGCAGACCAATTTCCAGCAAGTGAGACTGCCCCCATAACAACCCATATAGTAGTGGCTGCAACAATGGGGAGGTTTGCACTGGGTGAGCCTTGCAGCAAATCATTTAACACGAATCCAAAAAAAGCAGCACCACATCCACCTGCGGCAGCTATCAGCAAGCTGATACGACCCGGCAGAAAATACACAGAGCCCAGTGCCATACCAGCAATAAAATAGTTATATGATGTAGGAAGCCAGTAATAAGTTATGCCTGATTTTTCAAATGCCAGTGCAATACTTACACCGCTTATCCAGCCGATCATTCCACTGAAAAACATTACGCGAGACCAAAGTAGTATCGCGATGGCCACAAGCAAGCCGACTTCATAATCTGGCGAGTAAATCAATGAGCCCAATGAGCGAACAAAAGTAGTAACCCAGCCAATGGCATCCTGTGGAATTTGAGTCACCGGCATCGCACCCTTAGCCAACATCGCGCAATTGGGGCAAACACTGAAAAGCATGGAAGCGACCAAACAATACCCCAAAACTAATGATGGCAGATTGGTTCTCCGCAGTACTCCTATGATGATCGCAGCAAATATGGAGGCAGCCGCCGCTGAAACCGCAGCTATCACTAATTGCGCACCTAAAGGCATCTCAACTGTGCCTGTAAGCCATGCGACCATCACTGCGGCAAGCAAGGCGTTAGCCTTAAGACCACCGCCTAGTCGAGTTGCGTCACTAGGCTTGAACACTCTTTCAATACCCGCACCTATCGATATACCCAAAATGGCAAATCCTGCGTAGCGCGGAGTTTGAAGCAGTGCTACCCACAAAATTGCACCAACCCATGGTTGAGGTATGAAAAAAATTGTGCCCAAAGAAAATGAGAGAGATGAACTAAGGGACACACATTGTTGAACAAAAATACTCCGAGTAAGCACCCTTCGAATGCGTGAGCGGGATTTGGTCTCAGTCTCCACGCCTACTTGCTACTTTGTTAAGTACTCTGGTAGCAGCTCAGGCCCATCAACGTCTTCTAATATTTCTCGTTTACGAATAAGTTCGACGGTACCTGCTGTGCTAATCAGCACAACAGCCGGTCTAAATGTTATAAACTGCATTGATTGGGTGAAATTATAAGCCCCGACTGGATGCAACGTTAATATATCGCCCACCTTAAGAGGTGGAAGATCAATGTAATAACGAACGACATCAATTGCCATACAAAGAGGACCGTATAGCCGTGACGGCACAGGAGGAGTCTTTATACTTCGCGCGGGAAATGCATTAATTTGGTACCAAGCAGCCGTATAAAGTAGGTTGACGCCTGCATCAATTACATAACTTGCCTTCGCATCTTCATTTAAAATCAAACGTTCTTTGTAATCATGCGCAGACAAATCTGAGTTAATCATGGTCGAGTGAGTATTACCTTTTACAGCGACAACATTAGCCAAAAGATATCCTGCTTCGTCCACTAAAAAACGTCCTGTTTCAAAACGTAATTGTGGCTTTTTATTCTCAGGCAGGCCATTAAGAACCTCAGTAATAGCATCTGCGTAAGCCTCGATTGGAGGGATTTGTTGCTCTACAGGGCCAGCCATTCCGTGTAGTAGGCTGCATGATGGGAATCCACCACCAAGGTTGATGCATTCAATAAGGTGATTATGCTCAATATATATCTGTTCACGCAGCGCAACAAGTTTCTGAGCAGCGATTCGATAGGCGTTAGGGTCAAGAATATAGGTCCCAATATGAGTATGAAATGTATGCAGTTTTAGATTAGGGTTAGTGACTAATCTCTTCGCTACACGTCCAGCCTCACCATTTCCAAGAGAAAATCCAAACTTGGACCATGTTGTTCCAATGCCTGCATCAAGCCAGATACGTATACCGACGTTCACTGAGGATTGCATGTCCTTTGAAAGCTCTTCTATAAGACCAATTTCATCCCAGTTATCGATTTGAATTAAAGCTCCTTCACTTATTGCTAGCTTTAGAATGTCTCTGGATTTGCTAGGACCATTGAACACGATGTCCTTTCCTGGAATTCCAAGCTTACGTGCCTTATGGTATTCAAAATCAGAGACAACCTCAGCCGTCCAACCTTCTTGATGCATAATTTGGCAAACAGCATTAAGGTAGTTTGTCTTATACGACCACGCAAAAACTGTGTTTGTATAACGGCTAATAAAAGCTTCACGTATATGTCGTGCCTGTTCTCGAATCTTTTGCTCTGAAAAAACAAAAAGTGGGGAACCAAATTTTTCGACCAGCTCATCGACCGGTATATCATCAATCTTAGATAGCACTTTAGTGTTTATGCCACGAGCATATTGATTACGATCAGTGACTGCTTCTGGAGTTGGACGACCTAGTTCATTACTAATTGTGGGTGGTAAATAGTCAGGTTTCATTATGTTACCTCAAGCTTAATTTTATATGGTGTAATCGTACGTTCGCCGGTGCTGCTCATTTCAGCTATATCTGCGACATCTCCAACCAAGTCGATGCAGTGACGAACGAACATTTGACCCGTCGCGCATGTATTCAAAGGCGTAAGTTTTTTCCCGAGAAGACCTTCAATAAGTCGGCCCGGAAGGTTACAGCCAATTTGTGAGGGGAAATCAACCCATGCTGGAAAACGCGGATTAATCTCAAACAATGCGTGTGGTTTGCCTTGAGCTTTTAGAAACTCTAGTTCAAACGGACCATTCCAGCGAAGCTGACCGATAATGCATTGAGTAAGCCGCTCAAGCTCAGGGTCCTCAATAACAATACCTGCAGCCCCTTTTCCAGTAGAGCTACGTTGAAATTTCCTAATCATACAGGTCTTAATTACATTTCCATTACCATCACCCAAGCCAACAATGTCATACTCTTCACCGATAAGCGCTTCTTGAACCAGTAACGGCCAACCCCATGTCTTAGCAATATCTTCACTTGCCTTAATCAGCTCTTGTTTTGAATTAGCGAGCTGCGCTTCATAAAATACTCCCTTTACATAAACTGGGTACCCGATTTCTTCTGCAACTTGTTCTAGTTGAAATTGGCTAATTACCGTCTTAGTTTTAGGTGACGATATATTTAGTTGGCGACAAAAATCAGACAAGTTTGATTTACTTATGGCATCAAGAGAAAGTTTAGTAGGAAGCGCGCATTGAATGCCCCATTCACGAAGTTTTGCTGATATAGATATAAAGTTTGGGATTTCTAAATCCAAGCAGGGGATAATTAACACCAAATCTTCTTTTCTTATAATTGTTTCTAGCCTTTCCAGCAGTGCATCAGGTCCTATTTCTGGATACGGCATAGAGTAAGCTATGTCAGGGCGATCGCTATGTTCACTGTACAGGCTGCTTTCAAGCGGATCGTAAGATAAGCCAACGATACGGAAGTTAGGGAAGAGGCGCCGTATACTCGCTATAACTGAAGGACCTGGTTGAGGATTTTCTCCTCGATGAAGTCCGCTAATAGCTATAGATTTTATGTTATTTTCAATAACATGTTTGGTAGATGAAGGAGGGTGGCTACTCATGGTGAACAGTGTTTATCTATAATTCCAAGTTCAGCTAAGTTATTAAGTAGTAACTCAATATCACGCACGGCAGTAGTTTGGTCTATACCATAACGCGCCTGAATCAAATCAACCAATTGTTCATTTTTTTTCCCAGCAACAAGGGAGCGGAGAATAAATCCGGCTGTTGAAGTGATCCTATAGCACATGCCGGAGACCGTGTTGAACACAAACTCATCACCGTAGAAACGAAGTTTCTGTAAGTTATGTTTTTTGATGACTTTGTTTTCCATAAGCACTTCTCCTTATTACCCTTAAAAGCCCTGATAAAACTGTAGCATACTCAATCAAACATGAGTAGATTTTGCGCCAATTATGCCGCTATGGTAATATGCTTCGCAATTTTTTAGCATTCATTACTAAGGATTAAACATTGGTTATTGGCCGCAAGCAAAAAACACTGGGTTTAGAATAATTAATTAGACGGGCTGCTTAGCTGTCCTCTGTGAATGCATCAAAAAAATTAATAACTATCACAGGTTGATTTGTGTGACTGATCTCACAATATAAAACAAATCCTTATTCCTAAAGATACGGAACCTAGAAAAGTAGCTACTCTTTTCAATAGGTTTCTGCACACGTAATTAAAGAGCTGATAATTAAAAATAACACTTTAAAGTTGTACTCCAATCAAAAATCTGTCGAATTTTACAATTAATTAATGGTGATAAATGACAACACATGAATTTAAAAATAAAGAGGCTGTGATTTACCTCAATAAATCAAACCCAGAAAATATAAGGCCGAGAGCTCTTAGTTTTTCTTTGTTTTTTTCTATTTTAATGTTCAGTCTTTTTTCATCCATGAGTTTCGCATCTGAGACTGTTAAATTCGATGCGACAAAGCTTTACAAATCAAAAAAAGTGACCCTGAGAGGCGAGTTGTTTAGGCCAAAAGGGAACGGCCAATTTTCAACAGTTATATTGATGCATGGCTGCGGCGGGTGGCAAACACCAGTTCGCACAGCCTTAACTTCGTATGCTGAATTTTTAGTTGCCAATGGCTTTGCAGTCCTTAATCTTGATAGTTTTGGACCACGCAGAAATTCTGGTGGGAAGGTTTGCGCTAGTTATGGAAAATTAAAAGAAGCTAGAGAGTACCGAACAGCTGACGCTTTTGATGCGGTTGAGTTCCTAAAAACACAGGAATTTGTTGATCCGAATAATATATTTTTAATGGGGCAAAGTAATGGCGGTAGTGTTGCTATTAATGTGGCGAACTCAAACCTCCCTGAGCCTAGTTTCCGTGCTGTTGTAGCGTATTATCCTTGGTGTGGTGCATTTGGAAGCAATAAAGTAGATCTCACTTCACCTTTACTTGTTCTTGGCGGTGCTAAAGACGACTGGGTGCCACCATATGCATGTAAAAATGTTAAATCCAGCGGAGAAAAGTTACGCGTCACCATCTATCCAGAAGCACCTCACTCATTTGATATTAATATCCTGCAACAGCGGTACATGGGGAAATTAATAGGGTATGACAGCAATGCCGCACGGAGTAGCCGAATTGAGATGCTGTCTTTCTTCAATGAACATCTGACGTTAACTGCAAAGAGCAAGATGTTTAAGCTGGCACAAAACCAAGCTCAGTAGCATTGTCAGGCATGACTTTGCGCCATATTTAACAGGGTGATTGGGCGTCTATAAATCATACCTCCGAGCCGGGTAATTCAAATTAACCTGCTTTTGTTCTTCCTTATCTCCAGAGAGATAAATACTTAAAAGTCTGGCTATTTAACAGAAAAAGAACTAGGAAAATATGTTTAGTAGGTCTACACTGGCTGTACGGAATCGGCTTTATAAAGGAAAATTAAATCATGCTAAATAATAAATTCTTCGCTTTTGCTACAGCTGCACTTTTTTTATTACTGCAAGGTTGTAGCAGTCAAACCTTACGCGTTGCTCCCCATACAGAATTGAAAGTTTTTGACCCCATCTGGACAACGGCCTATATCACACGTAATCATGGTTATCTAGTCTATGACACTTTGTTTTCTATGAACGAAATGTTTGAGCCGGAGCCACAAATGGTGGACACATGGTCAGTCTCAGCGGATAAGAAAACATGGCTATTTAAATTACGTAATGGTCTAAAGTGGCACGATGGCTCAAATGTAACCGCAGCTGACTGTGTTGCATCTCTACAGCGCTGGGGAGCCCGTGATGGTACTGGGCAATTGTTGTTCAAAAACATTACCAGTTTGCTAGCGGTTGACGAACGGACAATCGAGATGAATCTTAGTCGTCCGAATGATGCAATTCCTAGTTATTTAGCTAAGCTTTCTTCTAATGTCCCTTTCATGATGCCTAAACACATCGCCCAAACGAACCCCTATACAGCTATTCAAGATCCCATTGGTTCGGGCCCGTACATTTTTAGTAAGGATGAGTGGGTTCCTGGAAGCAAAGTTGTTTATGTTAAAAACGAGAATTATGTATCGCGCGAAGAGCCAGTATCATTAGCAGCCGGCGGCAGAATCCCTAAGCTTGACAGAATTGTTTGGAAGTTTTATCCAGATCAGACTGCTGCGACAAACGCACTGCTAAGTGGCGAGGTTGATTACATGGAGTCTCCTTCCACTAAAATGATTCCTTTGCTAGAAGGTAAAAAAGAGATCGTGCTTGCGTTTACTGATCCTCTAGGCAATATTGCAATGGCTCGCTTCAATACATTATTACCACCTTTCGATAATGTTGAAATCCGACGTGCAGTAATTATGGCAATGAATCAAAACGATTATATGTCTGCTGCCCTCGGAGATCAAAAATACTGGAAAACCTGTTATTCAGTATTTCCTTGTGGAACAACATTCGAAAATGAAGCTAACAATACAGTAATGAAAACTGGAAGTATTGATGCTGCAAAAAAAGCGCTTCAAGCGAGCGGTTATGATGGCACTCCTGTTGTCATATTAAACCCAACAGATAGCCCAGTAATCTCAGCTATGACGCAGGTTACTGCTGAAAAGTTACGCCAAATTGGGATGAAGGTTGAAATTCAAGACATGACATGGGCCAAACTCACGGAGCGCCGCGCCAATCGCGGATCAGTTGCAGACGGTGGTTGGAATATGTTCCACACGTGGTGGATTGCTGCCGACTTGAGTAACCCTATGGCAATTGCTTTCTCTGGTAATCGTGACACTGGTTGGTTTGGTTGGCCTGCTGATAGTAAGCTTGAGATATATCGAGCTGCTTACGCAAAAACGACTAGTAAGGAAGAAGCTATTGTTATTGCAAGCAAGATACAAGCACGTCTTTTTGATATAGGTGCATTTGCCATCCTTGGTCAATTCTTTGAGCCTGTTGCTTATAATAACAAAGTACAGGGTGTAACTTCACCAATCCATTTTTTCGGAAACATGTCGTTCGAAAAAGACAACTAATGCTATAAGTTATTATTGAGTCGCAGTGTTTCACTTAAATATTAAATGAGAATATTATTATGATTATAAGTAAGGTTTTAAAATATATACCAATTATGACGGCAGCTTGTTTTATTGGTTTCTCGGGCGCCGCCCAAGCTGATAGCACAATACTTTTCGCTGGAGCGGATGCACGGGAGGAATCAGATGTTGGTTATGTTGGCTTAAGCTACCATTATAGTGGTGACATACTTTCAGACGGTCTTATCGTTAGAACATCAGCGAGTCGATCCAATTATGAATATAAAACAAATTTTGGTGAAACAGATGCGGATGTTGTTGGTTTTGAGCTAATGGTTGGCTACCAAAAGGTAATGCAATCCTTTACTGCACGAGGTTTAATTGGTTTAGATTACGAGGATCATGACTTCTCACCAGATAATATATTTGATGATAACCGTGGTAGCGACACTGGAGTAAAAGTAAGGGCTGAGCTAGAATCTGATTTTTCCTCCCCAAACTATGCTTCAGTTTTTGCGAGTTATGGCACTGCTAAAGATAGATACTGGCTGCGCTTAAGAGGCGGACGTGAATTTTCAGGTTTTGTTGTTGGCCCAGAAGTTGCCTTCTTAGGTGACCAAGAATATGATGAACAACGATTAGGTTTTTTCCTTACTGTGAAAAAGCTTATTCCAGTATCGCTTTCAGTATCAGCAGGCTATGCGGATCTAGATACTGACCGTGGAGAATCAAGCCCTTACCTTGCTTTTGAAGTTTCAAAAACATTCTAGATCCGAATATAACAAAACTAAACAGACTAAAAAAAGAGCTTTATTCCCTTGATGATTTAGCCAAGAAGAATATCGTATTTTCTATACGCTGAATACTTTCTTGATAACCGCATTGGCAACGTGTCGATGCGGTTTTTTTCATTATTAATTACTAATCATCGTGGTTAAAAGTTATTGATGGAGCGTAAACGTCAAACAAAGTCACCTATTAATTAGTTATAAATTAATTTCTCTATCTTCAACGTCAATCGTAGATAAGCGTGACAAGAAGAACTCCATAGTGTTAATAAGCATGTAAAATTGACCCACCTATTTTGTAGTTTAATCCCAAGTTTTAGCTTGGGGAATTTAATAGGTGATATTAATGGAAGCAGGTATGAAAGTGCGCTGTCGTATTTTAGTTAATAATGAAAGAATTCGATCCGTTACAAAAGAAATAGGATTCCCAAGTAATACCGTACGTAAATTCTGCTGTGATGATTAAGCAGCAAAATACAAGCGGTCCACGCCTAATTTCAGCCCTCGATTAAAAGCCTTTGAAGAACAATTAATTGATTCGTTTGACCATAATTTAAAGCGCCAAAACGTAACGAAGAACAGCATAAAAAATCTATGAGTGTCTCGTGCTTGAAGGGGCTTTAGATTCTTGCCCACTTTTATGCCGTTTTATTAAAAAGCTAAAGACAGCGAAGTTATCTCTAACTGATGCCTTTGGCATTTAAAGCAGGCGATGCGATGTGGTTAGACTGGAGTCTTGACCTGGTGATGATAGATGGTGTTGAGATGAAGGTTAAAGTGGCGCACTTTAACCTTTCTCAGATTCGTAAGTCTTTTGTTGTTGCATACCCTCGTGAGACCCGAGAGATGCTTTTGCGCAAGGGTTCCGCTTTTATCTGGGTGTGTCTAATTTTGTATTAATCGAAGATCCTAAAAATGATGGTTAATATAGGCAAATGCAAAGAGCGTGATTATTATTCGCGCTCTTTAGCTCTGATGAGTCGTTACCTGATCAAGCCTGTGGCTTGTAGCTGCATCAGGTTGATAAAAAGGCCAAATTGAGAGTCAAGTACAGCTGATGCGTAAGCAACTTCGCGGCAGTAGAGTAACAGCTTCAAGGTGCTAAACGGTTTAACCAGGTGCTACTCGATAGAATCCCCTTAAATGCATTTAGTTGATTTGTTTTGAAGTTAACAGCTGCGACAATTT
>Ga0209826_1001087_pt1 | contig 19231 bp, 14 predicted proteins | sample GOMGulsemesocosm_5_FD_184637 | JGI IMG/M metagenome (GOLD analysis project Ga0209826, IMG submission 184637) | Methane-oxidizing microbial communities from mesocosms in the Gulf of Mexico - GOM15C Gulf of Mexico (SPAdes) (version 2) | ecosystem: Environmental > Aquatic > Marine > Cold seeps... | reverse complement strand
ATACAAGCTTGATATGTTAAAAACGGGTACCGCGAAAGTAAAGATAACGGCGATTACCGAATTTGGCAAAAAGCCTGTAGAGAAAAAATCGCTCCCGCTTGAAGGGGTTACTAACAATAAAAACCAACCAACACCCTCGTCCTCTGAAAGTAGCAAAAACAGCACTAAAAACAGTACTAAGAAAAATGTCATTCAAGTTTTTGCTACCAGTAAACTTGAGTTAGCGAAAAACACCGCCAACAACCTAGCAACAAAGTACTCTCAAACAGTTAATTTTCCAGAAAAAGAGGGCATTTACCGCATTCAAATAGGGCCTATTATTGATGAAGCACTGCAAAATACGCTGTTAAAGCAGCTGCAAGCAAATGGTTATCCAAATGCCTATTTAAGAAGTTTGTCGGTTTTCTAACAATAAAAACACAATTTAGCTAACTTCTACCATAGCCAAGCATATTTGAGGTGATATACTTTCTAAATATCTTGTTTTCATCCAATTATTCTTCACTTAATTAATATCACTTATGCTTAATAAAATACCTAAAAAAATTACTCAAAAAAGAAACAAACCGGTTAACAAACGGGTAAACAAAATTATCAACTTCTTCAGTGGCCTTGTTTTTAGTTCAGCGCTTAGTGCTACTTTACTAATATCACCTTTAAGCCATGCCGCTACTATAATTCCCGATGTCCCTCAAATTAACGCTAAAGGCTTTATTTTAATAGATTACAGCACAGGTAAAGTTATCGCCGAAGGCAATGCTGACATGCAGTTAGCGCCTGCTAGTTTAACCAAAATGATGACCAGCTATATCATAGGCAAAGAGTTAGAAAACGGTAATATTACTAACAATGATAAAGTGATGATCAGCGAAAACGCTTGGGCGAAAAACTTCCCTGACTCATCAAAAATGTTTATCGAGGTGGGCACTGAAGTACCGGTTAGCTTATTAAATCAAGGGATTATTGTCGCATCAGGTAACGATGCCTGTGTCGCTATGGCTGAGCATATTGCTGGCAGTGAAAGTGCATTTGCCGATTTAATGAATGCTCATGCCGAGCAATTAGGCATGTCGAGCTCTTTCTTTGAAAACAGTCATGGCCTAGACAGCTCATCTCACATGACCACACCACGTGATATGGCAACGCTTGCTACCGCTATTATTCGTGAAGTACCACAAGAATATGCCCTTTATAAACAAAAGTCGTTTACTTATAACAACATCAAACAATATAACCGTAATTCATTATTGTGGGATAAAAGCTTAAATGTTGATGGCATGAAAACGGGCCATACTTCAAATGCAGGCTACAGTTTAGTCACCTCAGCAACCAAAGGCGATATGCGTTTAGTCACCGTCGTGATGGGCACCGAAAGCGAACGTGCGCGTAAAGTTGAAAGTAAAAAACTATTAAACTATGGCTTCCGTTTTTTTGAAACAATTACGCCTTACAAAGCAGGCGAAAAATTTGCTAGCAATCGCATTTGGTTTGGTGATAAAGCACAAGTAAATTTAGGTATTCTAGTTGATACGCCAATCACAATACCTCGTGGTCAACGTAAGAATTTAAAAGCTAATTTTGAACTAAGCCAAGCACTTGAAGCGCCATTAGCGAAAGGAACTGTGGTAGGTAAATTGTTTTTACAACTTGACGGTGAAGATATTGCTCAATACCCACTGGTCGCCCTTGAAGAAGTGAATGAAGGCAGCTTCTTTTCTAAGTTGATGGATTATATCAAGCAATTATTTGCTCAGTGGCTTGGATAATGTAGCCGGGATTTCAATCGCGTTTAATGCATACAAAAACCAGTCAATGACTGGTTTTTTATTAGCTGATTTGCGCAAACAACAAAAGATTGACGGTTATTATTTGATCGAACATAGATAGAAAACAAGCTTCTCTCTTTGATTTTTTTATTTTTTAAAAAGTAAAAGCTGATTTATTTATGCTTTATTTTCATAGCACTAGACGAAAAAAGGCCACTAACTGTTGCGTCAAAAAATCAGTTGGCATAACACTTGCTCTTTCACTCATATAGAAGATATTTTTATTGTGAAGGCTTGTTATGTACTCTGTCAAAACCATTATTTGCTTATTATGTTGTATATCACTTTTTGCTTGCAGCTCTACTGAGCAAGTCAGCAATAAGCAAGTCAGCAATAAGCAATTTTCAGACAATAGTTATGCTCAGGGTTATGTCAGTGCAAACTATAACTACACGCAATTTACTGCGGTTAATCAACACACAGTCAAAAAAGCCTTAAACTCTGATCATCAACTGATGATGTTGCTATTAAATAGACCCGTGACTGCTGATCAAGCCATGATGATCAACTTTGCTAAACAAAGAGCGAGTTACGCAAATGCCTATGCAGCCAATGTAAATACGACCTATGAAAATACAGGGACAGCCATCAAAGGTCCGAGAGAAAGCAATAATAACAGCGCTCGTACCGTTCACCTTTATGCCCACCTGATAGCACAAGATATCAATGCTGTCACCATAACAGCGCCACCACAATAGCGAGTAATAACGCTTAAAAAGCACTTAAAAAACACTAAAACCTTAGTGGCTTGTTCACCACCGTGCCGCAATACTCCACAGAGGGCTCCTCGAGCCTACACAGAGACTTTGTTATGAACATGTCGTTATTCGCGTATTCGCGCGATTAAAGTCCCATCTACTAAAAACTAGTCACTAAAAATTGAGTAAATTCACCAAATCTTCAGTTATTTCACCAACTTATTTTTCCTATTAAACCAGCGTTAGCTTTGTAACTCCTTGTTACACAAGTGTTAACACTTGTTGGCATAGCCTGTGCTATTTTTATCATAAGAAAATATAGAATAGCCTAACTTTATGGACAGTCCCATGCTAACAATTAATCCCAACAAAGCATTTATTATCACTACCTTAGTGATGAGTACTTTATTACTTAGTGCCTGTAGCGATACCACAGCCAAAACAGATGAAGAAAAAGAAACGGTATTTGCCATTCCTGTTACCGTTGCCAGTATAGAGCGTGGCAGTATTTCTGCTAATTTTCATACCACAGCGACATTAGAGTCACGTACGGAAGCCGATATAATTACGCGAGTGACGGGTATCATCGAGCAACTTGCTGTCGAAGAAGGTGATTATGTAGAAAAAGGACAAGTATTAGCAAAAATAGACCCTCGCCGTTACCAGTTAACCCTTGATAAAGCAGATGCTGAATTAGCAGGGATTAACCAAGAGCTGCAACGTTTATCTTTAATGGCTGAGAAAAAACTCGTTAGCGCCCAAGCCTCAGATAAACTTAAATATCAGCATCAAGCAGCCGTTGCGGCTCGTAAATTAGCTGAGCTTGATTTACAAGACAGTCAAATTATTGCCCCTATTTCGGGTTATGTTTCTCACCGTTATGTTAAACCCGGCCACTTTACTCAAGGGTATCAAAAACTATTTCACATCGTTGACCCTGTAAATTTGCAAGCCGTTGTTTATTTACCTGAGCATCAGCTAAGTAATGTCGATTTAAACCAACAAGCACTATTGAGTTTTAGCGCCCGTAAAAATAAAGTCTACCAAGCTAAAGTTCGCTCAATTTCACCCGTGATTGACCAACGCAGTGGTACTTTTAAAGTCATTTTATCTATTAACAATGAAAACCAGCAGTTAAAACCCGGCATGTTTGCCCAAATAGCCCTAACTTTTGATACTCATAACAATGCCTTTACCATTGCTAGTGATGCCATTATCACCTTGGATAATACCAGCAAAATTTACTTGGTTAGAGATAACAAAGCGGTCGAAATCATGGTTACTAAGGGTTTTGTTGAAGAGCAAATAACAGAGGTTATTGGCAGTGTTGTCGGGGAAATCAATGAAGGAGACTTAGTGGTTGTTAATGGTCAGCATAACCTTAAGGCTGATTCGTTAGTTGAAGTGCTTAATAGTGAAAATAGCGATGACAGTGATAATGAGCTATCAAATAACGAAACCGCCATTGTAAAAGCACATTAATAATAATTAATAAATTGCTAAAGGATTTCTCATGAGTTTAGTTGATACTGCCATAAAGCGCCCGGTGACTGTTTGGATGTTTACCTTTGCTGTGATTTTATTTGGCTTAGTTGGCCTGTCGCGTTTAGCAGTAAATTTACTGCCTGAACTAACCTACCCTACGCTAACCGTTCGTACTAATTACACTGGCGCAGCTCCCGGTGAAATCGAACAATTGCTCACCAAACCCATTGAAGAAGCCGTTGGTGTTGTTAAAGGCTTAAGAAAAATCAGTTCAATTTCTAAAGCGGGTCAATCTGATGTGTTATTAGAATTTGAATGGCAAACGGCTATGGATATTACTAGCCTAGAAGTGCGTGAAAAACTTGACTTGATCACCCTGCCCTTAGATGTTGAAAAGCCCCTTATTCTCAAGTTTAACCCCTCGCTAGACCCCATTATTCGTCTTGGTTTACAAAGCACCGATACTTCTATATTAGGCTTAACCAAGTTAAGAACCTTTGGCGAATACGATATTAAACGTCAGCTTGAGTCTTTATTAGGCGTTGCCTCAGTAAAATTAGGCGGTGGTTTAGAGCAAGAATACCAAGTAATTATTGATCAACATAAGCTAGCGCAACTCAACCTCTCCAGCCAACAAATAATCGACCGCATCAATGCCGAAAACATTAATATTTCTGCCGGTAAACTCATCGATGGCAATACCCAATATTTAGTGCGCACGCTAAATCAATTTACCGATATTAAACAAATTGGTCAGCTGGTTGTTTATCGTGAAAATGACAAAATTATCTACCTAAATGATATCGCCCGCATAGTCGACGGTTATAAAGAACGCACTGACGTTACCCGCATTAATTCAGGTGAAGCGGTTGAACTAGCTATTTATAAAGAAGGCGATGCCAACACGGTGCAAGTGGCGAAATTGATTAACGATGAACTGGCTAGTATTAGCGAAAAGTCTGGCGATAAGTACCAACTTACCGTGGTTTATGATCAATCTACTTTTATTAGTAATGCCATTAGTGAAGTAAAATCAGCCGCTATTATTGGTGGCTTACTGGCCATGTTGGTGTTGTATTTATTTTTACGCGCCATAGTGCCAACGCTGATCATTTCTTTATCTATTCCTGTTTCTGTTATTGCCACCTTTAATATGATGTATGGCAATGGTATCAGCCTAAATATCATGTCGCTTGGCGGCATTGCTTTAGCGACAGGTTTATTAGTGGATAACGCCATTGTCGTGTTGGAGAATATTTCACGCTACAAAGAGCAAGGTTTAAACGTTGTTGAAGCGGCTAGAAAGGGCACCAAGGAAGTCAGCGGGGCTATTATTGCCTCAACACTAACCACCTTAGCCGTTTTCGTACCGCTTATTTTCATTGAAGGCGTTGCTGGGCAGTTGTTTGCTGATCAAGCGATGACAGTAGCTTTTGCCCTTATTGCTTCTTTGGCGGTAGCACTAACCTTAATTCCAATGCTCGCTTCCAGACAGATAACACCACCACTTGATGACAGCGCCAACGAAGTGGCTAGCACCGCCTTTAAGCAATTATCCTATCGCCAAAGAGCGATTTGGCTGTTAACCCTGCCTTTAAAAGTCGTTTTTATTTACTTACCCATGTTAATAATGCGCTTGGTGTTAATCATTTTTCATGGCGTTAAAAAAGGCTTATCGGTTGTTATGCAGCCAATAACAATAGGCTTTAATAAACTTTTTGATTGGCTTGCTTTCGCCTATCAAAAACTCCTCAATTTAGCGTTAAATCATGGTATCAAAACCCTACTTATTAGCTTTTTATTCGCCGGCTCGGCAAGTTTAGTGTTACCTAAAATAGGCGTTGAATTATTACCGCCATTATCACAAGGTGAGTTTTATTTTGATGTAGAGTTAGCGCCGGGTACACCGCTGGCGAAAACAGATCAAGCCATCAATTTAATCGCCAAACAACTGCAAAATGATGACAGAGTGAAAAGTACCTATTCATTAACGGGCCGTGGTAGTTTAATGACCAGTAGTGCTGATAAAGGCGGTGAGCACCAAGCACGTTTACAAGTTATTCTCCATAATAGCGCCGATGAACAAGCGGTGATGGATAAAATAAGGAAATACGCCCGTAGCATTGTTGGTGCCACCACGTCACTGAATCGCCCGGAATTATTTACTTTTAGCAAGCCCATTAGTATCGAGCTTGCTGGCTATGATCTAGCTGAACTTAAAAAATACTCTCAGCAGTTAACCCAAGCGATGGCGCTAGATAAACAATTTGTTGATGTAGCTAATAGCCAACGTAAAGGTCAACCCGAACTGGCAATTCACTTTAACCAACAAAAAATAGCACAATTGGGACTCAATGCCCCTGATATTGCTCGGCTATTGGCGGTAAAAATAGGCGGTAATGTCGCGAGTAAATACACCTTGCTAGACAGAAAAATTGATATTTTAGTGCGCAGTAATCTCAGCGAGCGTGATTCAATTAATGACTTACAAGAGTTAGTGATCAATCCAAGCAGCGACTATCCGATAACCCTCGCCAGTATCAGCGATATTGTCGAAACGGTCGGCCCCGCACAAATTAATCGCATTAACCAACAACGGGTAGCGGTGATAAGTGCCAACATTGCCATAGGCGATCAAAAAAGTGCCCTTGCTAGTGCCACAAAACATCTTGAAGCACTAAAGCTGCCTTTTTCTGTGGTAGCGACCTTTGGTGGGCAAAGTGAAGAAATGCAAAACTCGTTTAATTCGATGTTAATGGCACTAACACTGGCAGTATTTTTAGTGTATTTGGTAATGGCTTCTCAATTTGAATCGCTATTACACCCGCTATTAATATTATTTAGCGTGCCACTAGCTGGTGTAGGCTCTATCTACGGTTTATTCCTTACCGGTACTAATATCAGCATTATTGTTTTTATTGGTTTGATCATGCTCGCTGGTATTGTCGTTAATAACGCGATTGTATTAGTTGATAGAATCAACCAATTGCGTGAACAAGGGAGTGACAAAATGAGTGCGATTAAAGAAGCGGCAAACTCTCGATTACGCCCAATAGTAATGACCACGCTAACAACAACGTTGGGATTGGTGCCCATGGCAATTGGGCTAGGCGAAGGCGCCGAGCTAAGAGCCCCCATGGCCATTACGGTAATCAGCGGCTTATTATCGTCAACATTATTAACCTTGGTGGTTATCCCTGTTTTATATTACCTTTTTGACTATAAAAAGTTTGATTCTACAGAATTTACCGACAACACAGAAAGCATGACAGCTAGCCAAAACCCTAAAGATGACAAATTGCTGGAGGCGCCCAGTGTCTAAACAAACAAATGAAAAAGCTGCCGGCATTAATTTAACCACCCTAGCATTAAAAAAACCTGTCACTACCTTTATGCTGTGCTTAACCATGCTGTTAACGGGTGTTGCTGCCACACAGTTATTGCCGTTAGAAAAATGGCCGGGCATTGATATTCCAGAAATGATGATCAGTGCTCCTTATCAAGCATCAACACCAGCCGAAGTTGAACGTTTAGTCACAAAACCTTTAGAAGAAGCCTTGTCGACTATGGGAGGAATTATCCGCCTTAATTCTAACTCAACAGAGCACGGTGCTGAAATAGGTATAGAGGTGAAATGGGAGAATAGCTTAACGGGCAAGGCTATCGAGGCTAGAGAGAAGATAGACGCCGTTCGACATCTATTACCCGAAGACTTACAACGGATATTTGTTTACCAATTTTCCACTGCTGATTTACCCATTTTAACACTAAGAATTTCTAGCGAGCGTGAGCTTAAAAATAGCTATCAGTTGTTAAATAATTACCTGAAAAAACCACTCGAGCGTTTAAGCGGTGTCTCTAAGGTTGAGCTTTATGGTATAGATCCTCGTCAAATTTCAATTCGCTTACTTAGCGACAGAATGGCTAGCCATAGTATTGATATTAGAGCGCTAACTATGATGCTGCAAAAAGAGAATTTCACCATCAATGCTGGCTCATTAAAATCAGAGCAAGCCAATATTCGTATTAGTCCTAAGGGGGAATTTACTGATCTAAATGATATACGCGCGTTAAAAGTAAGTGACCATGTTTACCTTGGTGATATTGCTAGCGTAGCCTTTGAACAACCTGAGCAAGTGGATGGTCGTCATCTTGATAGAAACTACGCCATTGGTGTAAACGTATTTAAAGAGTCTAGCGCTAATCTCGTTGAAGTGGCTGGCCGCGTTGTTAAGTCTGTTGAGAGTATTCGTGATAGCCGACAATTTGAAGGCGTGAATATTTTTATGATGGAAGATCAGGCTAAAGGCGTTACCGATTCTTTAGCTGATTTATTAACGGCTGGCGCTATCGGTGCGCTACTGTCTTTTGCCGTATTGTATTTGTTTATGCGCAACACAACAGCAACGTTATTGGTGGTTGCGTCAGTGCCTTTTTCGATTTGTATCACCTTGGCTATCATGTATCTATTAGGTTATTCCCTTAATGTTTTATCTATGATGGGCCTATTACTTGCCGTGGGTATGTTGGTGGATAATTCCGTAGTGATCACTGAGTCTATTTCAGCACAGCATCAAAAAACACCCAGTGCCACGCAGTCGGGTAAAGTGCAGAACATTTTACGAGGGGTTGATAAAGTCTCCCTTGCGGTAATGACAGGCACTTTAACCACTATGATTGTGTTTTTACCTAATATTATTGGTGAAAAGGTACAGTTAACGGTGTTTTTAGAGCACGTTGCTATCGCAATATGCATCTCTTTAGCGGCATCATTACTCATTGCCAAAACTTTATTGCCCTTACTCTTAAGTAGAATATCACTCGATAAGCTAGTTAATAACAAAACTGATACCCAAAATGATACCAAAACTAATGCCAACAATGAACAAGCTGATAAAAAGCCAAGTCGCTTACAGGCTAAATATAAAACCAGTTTAACTTGGGTGCTAACTCACCCCAAAATTACCGCAATAATGGCATTACTTATTTTAGCCAGTACCGCTATTCCTATGGAGTCTATCACCTCAGACAATATGGACAATCAAGACGGTACTCGCTTGTATATGCGCTACCATGTTGAGGGACAATTTCCGCTAGAGCATGTGGAGGCAATGGTTGACCGCTTTGAAGATTATTTATACAAAAACCAAGACCAGTTCTACATTGACTCCGTTTATAGCTATTACAACGGTGAGCGCGCTGCTTCAACCTTGTTACTAAAAGCAGATCGTGATATTTCCATGACCGAACTAAAGGCACGCATTCGTAAAAATATGCCCAACTTTGCTGAAGCTAAACCTGACTTTGGCTGGCAAAGTGCTAAAAGTGGCGGTGTGAGTATGACTTTATTAGGCCCATCAACTGATTTGCTGGTTGAGTTATCTAAGCAAGTAGTACCTGTGCTCAACCATATTGACGGCTTAACCGATGTCCGCAGTGATGTTTCACAACACCAAAAAGAAATGGTATTGATTATTGACCGAGTTAAGGCGAGCCAAATCGGCCTGAACTCTAACGAAATTGCTCAAGTAGTCGGCACAGCTTTACGAGGCTTAGAGTTAAGAAGTTTTAGGCATGATCCCAATGGCGAAGTTAAAATACGTTTGCTTTATGATGAACGTCTAAAATATTCATTAAGCCAATTAAAAAAACTCCCCATCACAAAAATAGCAGGGCAAACCATCAGCTTAGAAAATGTCGCCCAGTTTAAAGTACAACCAAGATTAACGGCTATTTATCGTGAAAATCGTCAAACAGCGCTGACTATTGGCGCAAACTTAAATGATATCACCATGGAGCAAGCGCAAAATCGCATTACTACCGCGATGGATGCTATCACTCTGCCGCCAGGTTATAGTTGGAAGTTAGGCCAAGGCTTCGATAGCCAAGAAGCGGATCAACAAATTATGATCACCAATATGATTCTAGCATTAGCGATGATTTACATTGTTATGGCGGCGCTGTTTGAATCATTACTACTGCCTGCCGCTATTATTAGCTCAATTATTTATTCTATTGTCGGGGTGTTCTGGTTCTTTTTTATTACTGGTACCAGCATGTCAGTAATGGGCATGATAGGTATTTTGATCCTCATGGGCATAGTGGTCAACAACGGCATAGTGTTAATCGATCAAATTAATCAAATGTCGCCTAAAATTGCCGATTTAGAACAAACCATCTGTGATATTTGTATCACCCGTTTACGACCGGTATTAATGACGGTAGCCACGACTGTACTAGGTATGATCCCATTGGCGTTAGGCTCCACGCAAATAGGCGGCGATGGCCCATCATACTCTCCTTTAGCCATTGCCATTATTGGTGGTTTAACTTTCTCCACTATTACCAGTTTGTTTTTAGTGCCTTGGTGTTATTTAATTTTCACCAAAATGGCTCGTAACACTAACATTGGTTTTTACCATGCCAATCGCTTTGCTAAGCGATTAACGAAGAGCTAAGTTTTCTTCTATGTTTAAAAAAGAGTATTTATGAACTTTAAAAGTATTACCACAGAGAACACCGAGGTGCTTCGCACTACACCGAGTATAACAAAGTCTCGGTGTTGGCTCGAAGAGCCCTCTGTGCAGCATCGCGGCTCGGTGGTGAACAAACTTTGAACTTATTCCTGAACTAACCATTCCAGCACTTTAAACACTTGCTGCCATTGCTCATCAAACTCGGCCGTGACGGTAATAACTTGTTCAGTAACCGGATGAGTAAAACTTAATGACTTAGCAATAAGCATTAAGCGTTTAAAACCAAAATGCTCACCAAAAAAAGGGTTTTGTTTATTATCGCCATAGTTAATATCGCCAATTATCGGGTACCTTAAATGGGCTAAATGGCGACGAATTTGATGACGCCGTCCAGTGATAGGAGTTAGTTTCACTAAAGAATAGCGAACACTATCAAATTTACCCAAAGCAATGGGCAAACTTGCTTGTTCGATGACTTGATAATGCGTTTGCGCTGCTTGTGCTGGTTTATCACGGCTAACATTTTTGTCCCCCAACTTATCTAATTTTTCTTTAAGGGGGTAATCTATCAGCTCATTCTGCTTAGCTATAGGTAAATGCCCGCGCACTAACGCATAGTAGGTTTTGTTCAACACTGTTTCAGCCGTTTCACTGCTGATCGTTGCTTTTACTGAGCTAACGCCATTAGATTTATTGGCAAAGGCTTCATTCATTTGCTGTGCAACCGCTTTGGTTAACGCAAATAGCAATACACCTGATGTTGGTCTGTCTAAACGGTGCACAGGATAAACATATTTACCTATTTGATCGCGCACTAGTTGCAAAGCAAAATAAATTTCATCCTTATCCATAAAGCTGCGATGAACGAATAAACCCGCGGGTTTGTCTACGGCTACTAAATAGTCATCTTGGTATAAAATAGTCAGTAGCGGTTTTTCGGGTATACAAGGTGCTTCAATATTCATTAAGCTTTATTTCCTGACGCTATATTGGCAAATTTGTGAAGAGTTTTTACTAGGTTTTTTTACTAGGTTAATGGCGCTATTATCCTTATAATAAGCGCTAAAGACAAATGCACATTTTTCCCAATTTATTGACTAATTATTACGGCCTTATGGATACTATTGATACAATTACCCAGCTTTTACAATCTTCTAATTCACAATATCGTCTTTATGATGTTGGTCGTAAAATAGCAAAAATATCGAAAGAACAGTTTGAAAAAATTGAACAAAATCAAATTCCTTATCCGACACCATCGCAAGGACACGCTTGTATTGCCATTGCTTTTTGGCAAAAACAATCACCGCAACCTTATTTGTGGCTGTTAAAGCTTCCTCTAGATGAACGAGGCCTACTAAACCAAGGGGCTAGAAATCATTTTATTGCCATAATTGTTGAAGCGCTTGGCGCTGATTTAACGCAAGATGCTAACGAGCAGCAAGAAGAGTTATTGAAAAACAACCCTTACTTGTTCACGCCGGCACAATACAAGTTAGCGGCCTTAAACAGTAAAATAAAATTTGAACTAAAGCAGACGCCTAGCGAATACTTAGCCCCTTTTATCAGCTATATTACAGGTGATACTGGTTGGGAAAATTGGCAAGCGGTTGGTGTCCAAGGTATTACAGACTTTGCCGTGCGTATTAATGAAAACATTAATGGCACAGCAAAAAATAGTGAGCTACTCAGTAAAGCACTACCTCACTTACCCAATGAAGTACTATTACCTTTATGTAGCGCGTTAGAAAATGAGCCACTAGCTGTTGAGTTATTAGAGGCCTTAATTACTTTATTTAAGGCCAAGCTAAGCAGTCAAGAACCTGCCACAGAACAAATGATACAAGTGCAGCAACACCTATTACGCAGTTTAGCCAGTAGTTGCCAACATCCTCATGTACACCAATTGATAAGCTTATTATTGCAACAGCAAACCCTAGCAACGGATTTACTGATCACTTTGTCAGGACGTTGTTGGTTAGCATTAGAAAACAGTGACAATTTAATGGCATTTTTTGAGCATGTAATTGCCAGTAAAGAGCAAGCTTTATTTAATAACATTTTCAAAGATCTGGTCGCTATCCCTGCACTTAGGCCTATTGTTTTTCAATGCATGCGCGCGCCTGAACGCAGTGATGCTTTATCAAAAGCTATTGGACAATTATTTAATTAGCTATAACTTCAGCGAGTATCATTGCATCAACGTTAGCAGCAAACACACAACTTAATCACTGACTTATTCATCTATTTAAGGAAAACCAAACTACTATGGAAAATATTTATTATTTATTACTCTTTTGCTTAGTTTGTTGGTACTTTATTTATCTAAGAAAGTTATCTGAGGCTGCGCGGATACATGCCAAACATTATTGCGAACAAAATAAATTACAATTTATAGCTATCGCTAGACGTTCAAGCCGTTTAACCTTTACCAAACAACATGGCTTAATTTGGTTAAGCTTATTTGATGTAGAATTTAGTGGAGATGGCGAGTCTAGCAATAATGCGACTTTAACCTTGTTTGGCTTAAAGTTAGACAATGTTGATATTCCCCCCTATCGAGTACATTAAATTTAACTTGTGTTAATACCCAGTTTTAAATTTTCCATGGAGACATTGTGCAGTTATTAAAGTCACTTTTTTGCTTACAAGGTTTTGATAATCGAAGCCGTTTTTTCGCTATATGCAGCGCGATATATATTATTTTTATTATGCTAGCTTCGGCTTTCACCGGTAAATTAATTATCTCGTTCGTGATCAGTGCACTATTTAGTGCCGCATTGGGTTTGACAAGTTTGCGCCGACTGCATGATGCCAAATTGAATAAAAACTGGCTATTTGCCCCCAGCTTAAGCTTTGCTTTAATGGCGCTGATCATTATTTTTTCTGAGCAACACAGCAGCTATTATTTATTGCTTATTCCCGCTCTTAGTTCCGCAGTTTTACTTACCTACCCTAGCAAGCAACAATCCATAGGAAAAAGTTACATATTAGGGTATATAGGCCCTGTTGATATGTCTGAATATCAACAAAATACTCACCAAGGGAAGTCGGCGAAATTTCGCATCGAACCAAGCATAGCAGGGGAAAGTGTAATAAGCATTGACGCCCAGCAACACGAAACCCAACAAGCACACGCAGCATATACCTATGATAATAGCCAACAAACCTCTCAATTAGACGGTGAGAAAACTGACATTGGCGAGTTGATTCGTTTAAAGTTATTAAGTAATAAAAAAGCTCAGTTAGCAATTATAATTATGGTGCTTATTACCTTAGCTGCCTTATTAACCTCATGGTTAATAAGCTTTTTCAGTGCCAATCATTCAAATGTTCTTGAGCAACAATCTACTCAGCAAATATCAAGTATTAGCGCGGAAATAATGCGAAAGCACCCACTAGTCATGCCTGATAATTTCACCTTGTATTTATCTCAGCATCAAGGAGTGATCATCAATTGGCAAGCTGATGAAGTCAATACACCGCAACTTTGGTCACAATTAAGTGCGCAGGGTGACAACAGCTGCCAGCAAATTAGCTTTAATAAAGGTAAACCGATACGCACTTTAGCGGTAGATGTGGCGAGTAAAAATGGTGTAAACACTGATTACTTTGCCAGCTTTTCGCCACTTGATAGCCAAACGATTATTCAAGCGCTTGCTTTTCGAGGTAAGTTTACTTTATGTGGTTATGACTTCTCCCTAAAAGGTAGTCAAGCAACATTAGGAAAAAATGAACATTATGCCCATTGGGTTGAATATTAGCCTAACTTAAATTTTATAATAGAGTGTTAAGGTTCCGTATTGAGCCTTAACACTCACAATTTCAGCTATAATATTCAGCTTACTTTCACCTTATTTAATCGGAACAACCATGGAACAAACATTTATCAAAGGCAAAGACAGTGCATTAGAAACTTCTATTGCCAGTATGCAAGAAAAACTCACTTCTTTTGGCTTTGATATAGAAGAAGCCTCTTGGTTAAACCCAGTTAAAAATTGCTTTTCCGTACACATTAAAGACAGCAGCTGTGGCTTAATGTTTACCAATGGCAAAGGTGCCACAGCTAAGTCTTGTTTAGCCAGTGCCTTAGGGGAATACTTTGAGCGCTTAAGCTGCAACTATTTTTTTGCCGACTTCTATCTTGGTGAAAAGATCAGTAATGATGAGTTTGTGCATTACCCTAATGAAAAGTGGTTCTTCAGTGAAGATGACTCTATGCCTGAAGGGATAATGGATGAAAGTTTATGGCAGTATTTCGATCCTAACAATGAAATAACGGTTGATAAACTTTATGACATGAATTCTGGTGCTGGTGAGCGTGGCGTTTGTGCTTTGCCTTATACCCGCGAGCGCGATCAACAAGATATTTATATCCCGGTAAGTGTTATCGCCAATGTGTTTGTTAGTAATGGCATGTCAGCGGGTAACAGCCAAAATGAAGCACGCGTACAAAGCTTATCGGAAATATTTGAGCGTTATGTTAAAAACAATATTATTGCTGAAGGTATTTGTTTACCCGAAATTCCAGTCACAGTATTAGAGCGTTTTCCGACCATTTTAGCCGATATACGAGAGTTAGAAAGTCACGGTTATCATTTAAGAGTGTGTGATGCTTCGCTAGGTGGTCTATATCCTGTGATGAGTGTGACGTTAATTAACCCAAAAGACGGCAGTGTCTTTGCCTCATTTGGTGCTCACCCAAGTTTTGAAGTTGCATTAGAGCGTACCGTAACCGAGTTATTACAAGGTCGAAGCCTTGATCAGCTTGATGTTTTCCAACCGCCAAGTTTTGATGAAGAAGAAATTGCCTCACCACACAATATAGAATTGCACTTTATCGACTCCAGTGGCTTTATTTCTTACGATTTTTTTAAAGACACAGCCGATTATGACTTTGTTGACTGGGACTTTGACGCTGATACTGGCACAGAGTACGATAATTTAGTGACCATTATTCACAATATGGATTTTGATATTTATATATCTGACTACAATCACTTAAATGTATATGCTTGTCGAATTTTAGTGCCGGGCATGTCTGATATCTACCCTGTCGATGAAATTGTCTGGAATAACAATAATGACGGCGCCTTGTTTAGAGAAGCCTTTCTAACGCTAAAAGACTTAGGCCATGATGATTGGTTAGATATTCTGGAGGGCCTTGAACAAGGTGGTTATAACGATGCTTTGGCGGCGGCTGAGTTTATTGGTTTAGCGCCTGATGCGGGTACCCTTTGGTTTGATCTTCGCATTGGTGAAGTTAAAGCCATGCTTGCCCTCGCTGCCCAAGACGAACAAGCCATTGATTGGGTGAACTGGGCATTACACCTTGATCAAAACAATGAAGAAAATACCCGTAAATATCGCTGCTTACAAGCCTTGCTAGAAATAAAATGGAGTGAGGATAGAGAGTTTGCCCCATACATGACTTCACTAGCTTTAATGTACGGCAAAGAAATGAGCGAGAATTGTTTGGCAATAGTAGAAGGTAAAGTGATTTTTGACGGCTTACATTGTCCAGGGCTTGGCTTAGAAGGCTTTAAAACCCACGGAAAATTACTAGAGGGTTATGAGAAATTGCAAGCCGCTAAAAGAGACAATTGGAAATAATATCCCCGGTAATCCCCCCAATCACGAGAACTCGATTAAAGCCCAAACATTATGATATTTGGGCTTTTTTAATTAGTGTGTCTCAATTAATAGTTTCTAGCGACTCTAACTTTCGTCCAACTCGGTAAGCTTCAACGACACTCACTAACCAAGTAATGAACAAAATAACCAACGCTGGACTGATTGATTCTATTATACTGGCGGATTGTTGCAGAACCAAGGCACTTATGCTGGCGAGATCGGCAGCAACTTCACCACTTTGTACCTTATCAACGATATCTTGTGCTCGAGAGAGTAAATCACCAAACAACAAATACAAACCAATAAACGCAAAAGCAGCATAAAAAACAGCTGAATAATATTTTTTTAATAATAACTGGCCACAACCAGGAAAAATAAACGCTGAAAAGAGTGCCGCTTTTAATGGTTTTTTCATAACAAGTTTTCCCTTACTTATTAGGCTGTTTATAAATATCTTCAGGTCTGAGCTTTAAAGTTTTACGAGCGGATTCTTTCTTACTATTTTTATCACTGTTAGGGTTAACATAAATGGCACTGGCATTGGGTCTAGCGCCTTCAACGTAAGGCTCATCAGTTTTACTTTTATAACCTTTTGCACTGCCAAGCTTTTTGGGACGCTCTGAACTTTGTGGCTTTTCAGAACTTTGATTCTCTGAATCACCTTTTATAAATTTTGCCGTTCTAGCCACATGATATTTTTTATCAATTGCCTGTAGCAAGTTACGTAATACTTGATCTTTACATTCACGGTAATGCTGATGATCCGTTTTTCTTGAAAAAGCACTTAATTCAGGTTTACTCAATCTAAAATCGACACTATTAAGTAAAGCAATAAGCTCTTCAGCCTTTAAGTTCAAAGCTATCTTTAATTTAGTTAAAATAATATTATTTGATAGCCTTTTCTCTGCTACAGCTTGAGGCCCCGCTTTCTTACCACGTCTTTCATTGATAAAACCATTAAGAAAGCTGGCAAGTTCAACATCTGTACAGCTAATAAAGTCACTGTCATTGTCTTTTTTTAACCACTGACTCACTTGCTCACGACTAGTCGTCATGCCTGCAGAAGCAAACAATGCCATCATTTGCTTATCATTAAAATTAAAAGTGTAGCGCAAGCGGCGAAGTACATCGTTATTGTTCAAAAGAATTCCTAATAGAGAAAAGTAAACTAGCATATAAGTATGGGATAATTTTAACAGTTTTTAATCACTATTAAAATCATCGATAATTTTGTATTATTTAAATCATTAATATCCTTTGGTAGCAGGAAGCTATTTTGATGAATAATATCACTAAACTCTCACTCATTTTATCAAGTACATTACTCAGTGCTTGTGTTAACCAAAACACTATTGCACAAAAAAAAATAACATCTGTCCACAATCCTTGTCAAAAAATTTCAGCCTTAATTAAGGCCTATGATAATGGCTTTGAACAAATTAAAATGACAAAAATTAAAGCCAAAGTCAGTAATACTTGGAAAGCGAAATACAACCTTGTTGGTGAAGATTGTCATATATGGTCCTGGGGGGGAGAACAAACGACCTACGCCTGTAATGTTTCAGCAAATGATGAAAAGATAGCCATTGGTTATTACCAAAATGCTATTAGCACTACTCAACAATGCTTAGATGAAAGTTGGCAAATAAAAGAAGAGCCTAGAAGCCATGATAATGGCAAGAAAACCACTTTCACCAATACCCATAACAAAGTCAGTATATCGGCTCACTTTGTGCCACTAGACAGCGTATTTAGTGAGAAATGGACGGTTTATTACTATGTTGGCAAACCTAAACAGTAAGAATCACCATTTTATAACTAAATAAATTGTATTTATTCAGCTTAGACATATTTACCACAGAGAGCACCGAGGTGCTAACGCACTACACCGAGAATAACAAAGTCTCTGCGTAGGCTCGAAGAGCCCTCTGTGAAGCATTGCGGCTCGGTGGTGAACAGTTACAATAAATTTAATGAATAAACAAAAAAACGAGCGGTTAAGCTCGTTTTTATTAGGTTCAAAAGTTTAACCTAGTGGATTAACCACCACATTTTTTACTTTTGCCTTCGCCACATTTACTATCTTTGGCTTTACCTTCACCGCATTTGCCTTCGCCACATTTAGCTTTTTTGGCTTTGCCTTCACCGCATTTTCCTTCGCCGCATTTAGCTTTTTTGGCTTTGCTTTCACCGCATTTGCCTTCGCCACATTTAGCTTTTTTGGCTTTGCTTTCACCGCATTTGCCTTCGCCGCATTTAGCTTTTTTGGCTTTGCTTTCACCGCATTTGCCTTCGCCGCATTTAGCTTCGCCATCTTGTGATACAAGAGTTACTATTTCTTGTGTAGCAAACGGATTAGTTTCTGCTTTTGCAACATTGCTAGCAAAAACTGAAAATGCTAATAAACCCATTACTGCAGCTAAACCCGATTTTTTAAGAATATTCATACATGTTTCCTTTATTTAATTATTAATACGTTGAGCATATTAGTTATATAACTTTTTACATAGACCATCAAATAATAAATAAAATTTCAACTAATCACAATTTATTTAACTTTTAATAGATATAAAAAAACCAACAATTATGTTGGCTTTTTAAACATTCAATATCAGTTAGTCGTTATCTAAAAATAACTAACTAAATTGAAACATTCTTGCGTCTAGCCGTATCTGCAATAAAGCCTTTCCAACCTTTAGCCGCTTTGCGAGACTTAGGGTCTTTCATTGCTTTATTAATTGCAGCATAAGCTTTTTTGTATTTCTCTAGGTAAAAATAAGATTCGGCAATACTCATGTATATACGACCTTTATTTTTAACACCAAGATCCAAGGCTTTCTGCAATGCAGGGATCGCTTTAGTAAATTGCTCATCTTGCTTTAACAACATACCTTGCTTGCGATAATGCTTAGCTTCATTAGTTAACTTAGCTAATTCACCATAATACTTAGCAGCAGTACCAATATGTTGTGCTGCATGCCAAGCATTAGCTAACGCCGAGATATTTTTCTCATCACGGGTAATATCGCCAGAAGCAATATGCTTTTCTAACAACTTAGCAGCTTTATAAGGTGCTTCAGTAGAAGAATACAAATTAGCTAACGTTTTAAGC
>Ga0209826_1001085_pt1 | contig 19245 bp, 16 predicted proteins | sample GOMGulsemesocosm_5_FD_184637 | JGI IMG/M metagenome (GOLD analysis project Ga0209826, IMG submission 184637) | Methane-oxidizing microbial communities from mesocosms in the Gulf of Mexico - GOM15C Gulf of Mexico (SPAdes) (version 2) | ecosystem: Environmental > Aquatic > Marine > Cold seeps... | reverse complement strand
GTGGTTTTACCACATCGTTTTGAATTGCAGACATACTATTCTCCTTATATTTATAATAGTGAGGAAACTTTAACACCTGCCAATACCGACCTCAAGCATATTTATTGATCTGAATCATCAACAGCCCTTTTAAACACTCCTCCAACACCTCCCTAGCCCATATAGACTAGGGAAGTATCAAGAAGAACATTCAAATAATAGCTTTTACTAATCCTACTTTGAAATGGCACTAACTGCTGCAATTACTATCTAAAACATCCTAGTTAGATAGGTGTTTAACCTATTCTAATAAACGGCCTCTTTCATCCGTAAGACGGGCAAGCACAGTAACCAAATACTTAACAACCTGTATCAACACACCGCCTAACGCTATAATTGACCAACCGAAGAAAACAAACCCCCAGTGTAGCGGCACCGTAAAGTACTCTTCCATCAGCCAAAAAGCATGCCCCCATTCATTATAACCAACCGTAGGCAGCAACATAAACGGCCCGCAGACTACTAACAATAATGAAATAGATAGCTTTTCTGCAAACAAAGGAATTCGTGTAATCGCATAAAAGAACAAGCTAAAGCCAATAATAATAAATACCGGCATACACAAATAAAACACAAAAATATGACTTGGTGTAAAGCTTGTATCTCTTACCACTGTTTGATGCCAAGCGGCATCTTGCTCCGCATAGAAGCTACCGGCGAAATAAAACGAAAATGCATAAACCGTTAACATCGATATCCATAGCATCGTTCTATCAAGCTCTTGCCGTGCAGTAATATTATTAAGGTGACGATCCCTTGTCATCCAAAGATAACCAACCAACACGGTAAATATAATGGGTTCGATAATAATTTGCGCCCAAAAAATACGCATCCATGTTTCATCAAAAATTGGATCAGATGCATCTAAGCCATATTCCCAGGCAGCCCATTGTTGATACCAACGTGCTGTAAAATATATAGCCATCAGTATAACCATACCTATTGCCACAGGCTTAAAGTCTATTTTAAATGGTTTAACACCTTTTGGGCGCATAACCTCTTCTTCTATTGCCGCCATAGTATTCTCCTATTTTTTATAATTTTATAAACCAAACAAAGGTTTGGTTGGTAAAATCTACACCATAAGAAAATCTATGTCAACCACAAGATCACTGACGTTAACCTTGCTAAATCTAGCATTCTAATGCGCTAAAAATAACTATATATATAGCCCCAACATCGGCATTAGTTACTACGCTCAACCCCAGACCCACCGATAAGTCACCTTGATTTTAGAACTCAACTATAATATAACAAGCGTTTGATAGATTAATTAGGGTAAAAGAAATGGAGCACGATTTAGAAAGCGAACAAATGGTTTTAGATGCAGTTGACAAATTTTTAATTCAAATTAAACCTTCTGTTCGCCAATTAGAAGCTGACGATGAATACCCCGAAGAAATTGTTGAGCAAATGAAAGAAATGGGGCTTTTTGGCGCGGTTATTGATCAAGAATACGGCGGCCTTGGCTTATCAGTTAGTACTTACGCAAAAATAGTTGAGCGCATTGCCTGCGTATGGATGTCATTGACAGGTGTATTCAATTCTCACTTAATAATGGCTATGTCTGTTCAACGCTTTGGTACTGAAGAGCAAAAAAGAAAATGGCTTCCAAAATTTGCTTCCGGTGAAGTACGCGGTGCACTGGCATTAACTGAGCCTAATTGTGGCACTGACTTACAAGCTGTTAAAACAACAGCTGAACTTAAAAATGGCAAGTATGTTATCAATGGTGCAAAAACATGGATTACCAACAGTCTCCACGGTAGCTGCTTTGCATTACTTGTTAAAACTGACCCTAGTGCTAACCCTCCACATAAAGGCATGAGCTTGTTTATCGCACCTAAAGGTGAAGGCTTTGTTATGGGTAATAAGCTAAAAAAACTGGGTTACAAAGGAATTGATACTGCTGAGTTCTTTCTTGAGGATTATCATTTACCTAAAGAGAACCTCATCGGGCTTGAAGAAGGCCACGGGCTACAGCACGCTCTTGGTGCATTAGCACTAGGACGCATTAATGTTGCATCACGCGGCATTGGTGTTGCTTCTGCGGCACTTAATGACTCCATCGAATACTCTCAGCAGCGTAAAACATTTGGTAAACCTATTTGCCAGCATCAAGCCATTCAGTTTTACTTGGCTGATATGGCTACAAGAGTTGAGGCTGCACGTCTACTCGTACAATCAGCAGCAACTGCCTTTGATAAAGGAGAGCGTTGCGACATGGAAGCCGGTATGGCAAAGCTCTACGCAACAGAAGCAGCTATGAGCAATTCAGCTGAAGCTTTACGAATTCATGGCGCTTATGGTTACTCAACAGAATTTAATGTTGAACGCTATTATAGAGACGCGCCTCTTCTTGCCATTGGTGAAGGCACTAATGAATTACAGCGTATTATTATCGCTAAACAATTAGTTGAGCAAAACCCTATCTAGAGTTGTTATATTGTGTGCCCGTACTAAACGGGCACACAACTAGAATACTTTCTACTAACCTGTCTTACCCTTGAGGCATAACGCTACACTATTATAATATGTAGAAAATAATTAACAAATATCAGTATCAGCTAAAGCACGACTTCCATACAATACACACCTACTTTCTTACCTTACACAACTCGCCCATGTCTAATAAAAAATTTGAAGGAACTAGCAACTACGTTGCCACCGAAGAGCTTAAAATGGCAGTTAACGCTGCATTAACGCTAGAACGCCCATTATTGATTAAAGGTGAACCAGGAACAGGTAAAACCCAGCTTGCGCTTGAAGTTGCAAAATCACTCGATGCACCTTTAATAGAGTGGCATATCAAGTCAACAACTAAAGCCCACCAAGGCCTATACGAATACGATGCTGTTTCTCGATTAAGAGATTCTCAACTGGGTGATGAACGCGTACACGATATTTCTAACTATATTGTTAAGGGAAAAATCTGGGAAGCTTTCAATTCAGATAAACGTGCCATTTTACTTATCGACGAAATAGACAAGGCCGATATCGAGTTCCCTAATGACTTATTGCAAGAACTAGATCGCATGGAGTTCTTCGTTTATGAAACTCAGGAGCTTGTTAAAGCAAAACATAGACCATTAATCATCATTACCAGTAACAACGAAAAAGAACTGCCTGATGCATTCCTAAGACGTTGCTTCTTCCACTACATCCGCTTCCCTGAAGTGGAAACAATGCAAGAAATTGTTGAAGTTCATTACCCTAACCTTAAACAAGATTTATTAGCTGAAGCACTTGGCTTGTTTTTCCAAGTTAGAGAAGCCAATGGCTTGAAAAAGAAACCATCGACATCTGAGTTGCTCGACTGGATCAAACTACTAATTTCAGAAGACCTGACTGCTGAAGCCTTGCGTGAGCAAAGCACCGACAATATATTACCGAAAATGCACGGTGCTTTATTGAAAAACGAACAAGATGTACATTTATTTGAACGCCTTGCTTTCTTAAACAAGCGCAAACAAAACAGATAGTTAAAATACTATGTTCATCCATTTTTTCTTTGATTTACGTAAAGCGGGTATTCCCGTTAGCATCTCCGAACTATTGTCGCTACTTAGCGCCTTAGAAGCCAAAATAGCCTCATTTAATATTAATGAGTTTTATTATTTGTCTCGTACGGCTTTAGTTAAAGATGAGCGTTTCTATGACCGTTTTGACCAAGTCTTTAGCTCTACTTTTAAAGGCCTAGAAAATGACAGCCTTGAAGAAGTGCTCGGTCAAATACCTGATGAATGGCTAAAAAAACAAGCTGAAAAATTTCTATCTGACGAAGAAAAGAAAAAAATTGAGTCTCTAGGCGGCTGGGAAGAGCTTATGGAGACATTAAAAAAGCGGCTGGAAGAACAGAAAGAAGAGCACCACGGCGGGAACAAGTGGATTGGAACCGGTGGTACATCTCCTTTTGGTGCTTACGGTTACAATCCTGAAGGCGTACGCATTGGCCAACATGAGTCAAGGCACCGTAGCGCAGCGAAAGTATGGGATAAACGAGAGTTTCGCAATCTTGATGACAGTGTTGAGCTAAACACACGTAACATTAAAGTTGCATTACGTCGTTTACGAAAGTTTGCTCGACAAGGCTCACCCGATGTACTGGATATGGATGACACCATTCGATCAACCGCCGCTAATGCCGGCTACCTCGATCTTAAAATGGTACCTGAGCGGCATAATGCTATTAAGGTTCTACTTTTACTGGATGTTGGTGGCTCTATGGATGACCACATCCGTATTTGTGAAGAGTTATTCTCTGCTGCTAAAACAGAATTCAAACACCTAGAATATTACTATTTCCATAATTTCACTTACGAACACTTATGGAAGGACAATACGCGCAGGCATACCAACGTTACCACTACGATGGAAATCATCAATCGCTACCCAAGTGATTATAAATTGATTTTTGTTGGTGATGCGAGCATGAGCCCTTATGAAATAACCTACCCTGGTGGCTCAGTTGAACACTGGAATAAAGAAGCTGGCTCAACCTGGTTTCAACGATTAACCAACGCCTTCCCTCATACTGTATGGCTAAATCCTGATGCTGAAAAAAACTGGGATCGAAAACCTTCCAACCAGATTACTCGAGAGTTAATGAATGAACGCATGTTCCCCTTAACGATTGCGGGCTTAGACTCGGCTATTAAAACATTATTAAAAGCACCTAAGCCAACCATACCTGTCGCACAATTAGAAACAGACGAATCTTAGAGAATTGACACGAAAGCTGCTTGCCTCAGGTAACCACCTCTTCTGAATCAAGAATATAGCGACAAAAAAATGGGCCGCATTAAGCAGCCCATTCAACTCAGTTAATAGTTCACAGTTTTAGCGCCCGTAATAACCAATCAATGATGCTTTAGCAAGCGTATGGAAGCCTAAATAAAACCCAACTAAAGCCGGTGTAGCATCTGCTTTCAAACCAAGGCTTTCAACCTTTAGAGCATGTACGGTAAAAATATATTGATGTGAACCTTTCCCTTCTGGAGGGCAAGGGCCACCGTAACCCGCTGTTCCAAAATCCGTTGGATTCTGAATGCTACCCTTCGGTGCAAGCGCTGCCGCTACACTACCAGCATTCGACTTCAAACCCGTTATATCAGCTGCAATATCATAAACCTGCCAATGCCACCAACCACTACCCGTTGGTGCATCTGGGTCATACATCGTTACAACAAAACTCTTTGTACCTTCTGGTGCATTTTGCCAATTTAGCTCAGGAGATATATTTTCACCCTCACAACCGAAGCCTGAAAAGACTTCTTTATTACTTAACTGCCCTTTTATATCAGGACTTGTTAATACAAAACCTTCAGCCTGTACAGACATACTGGCTGCCAATAGAAAACCTATCGACAATACCTTTCCTAAATTCTTCATATTTCTCTCCCGTTATTGATTCTTTAGAATTTTATTATTAAACAAGTAAACCACCCTTTTAGAAAACACTTGGCAAGTATTTCACCGTCACCAAGCCATACTCAATAATGATATTACTGAAACTTCAGTTTATCACGCTTAAATATAAACACTTCGATAGCCTGAGATCCAAACTACTCGCAAAGCTCCAAACAAAATATCTCACCGGCAAATTCAATTGTATCCCCAGACACTACTTTTTTTCGCTTTCTTGTCTCGACATCACCATTCACTTTGACTAAACCCTCTGAAATAACAAGTTTAGCCTCTCCACCACTTGCGACTAAAGCCTCAAACTTCAATACTTTATATAACTCAACAGGTTCTTTTTGTAACTCTATCTTATTCATTCATACACCCTTTATTCTAGTTAACAGCACCATAAAGTAGGTCAATCTTTTCGTACATGCATTTTAACGTGATTCTTATTATTCAACAGCCATGATATTCACCTTTTCAAAACTGATCTACATCAATTTACAAGCTTAAACCGACCTAGACTCTAGGTTTATAATAAAACGTTGCTAAAATAGTGAGTTAATATAATTAGTTAGCTGCTCTTGAGCACAAACTTATCAACTCACACCCTCCACAATAAAAATGCTTAAAACACTGGTACATTCAAGATTCATTCAATTTGCATTCATTGCATCGATCTTAGTATCTATAAGTAGCATCTACATGTTTGAGCAGCAGCAGCTTCAAAAAAAGCTGCTGTCCATCCAAAAAAAAACTGCGCAATATAATACCCTCATTAGTAACACCATTCTTCATGCAGCATCTGCCACATATCCCATTGCTGCCTTAATACAAGCACAAAATGGTCAATCAACTGGCTTCAAAGAGCTTGCAACAAAAATGCTACCACTCTACCCCGCAGCGACCGCTTTACAACTGCAACCGAATGGTATTATTCAGCAAATAGTGCCTCTAAAAGGAAATGAGGCCGCTATTGGCTTTGATGTTAAGCAAGACCCTGGTTTTAGCCAGAAAAGCCTCAATGAAGCTAAAGTCACCCTTACCGGGCCACTCACCTTTACCCAAGGTGGAAAGGGATTTGTAGCTCGCCTTCCTATTTACTTAAACAGCGAAAAAGGAACCCGTTTCTGGGGCTTCTCTGCCGTATTAATTCGTACTGAAGACCTAGTGAAATCAGCAAAACTAGCTGAGCTAACCCAGTTAGGTATTGCTTACCAACTAAACTCTAAACCATCGACCAAGGGCAACATACAAATCATTGCACGCTCACCACAAAGCATAGCAAGTGACCCCATCATATTTAGCAGCCAAACCGCTAACAAAACCTTACTTCTTCAACTTAGCCCAATTAATGGTTGGAGGGATAATAACTTACTTATTTATGAGGTGCTTTTTGCAACAATTTTCACCTTTATGGTTGTTCTTTTATCCTCACTGACCACCACACGTGAGAAGAATGAACGACAACAAACTGAGTTCATCTTAGATCAAACTCAACTTCGTCTTTCTGAAGCTCAAAATTATGCAAATCTTGGGTATTGGGAATACCTTGTTAAGGATGGTTCAGCTATCTGGTCTAAAAGGATGTATGAGATTCTAGGCATAGCAGATGACCAACCCGCTGGTATTGATATCATGAGTCAAATCGTCTCACCCGATATCCTTGATACGCTTAGTGAATCATTAGATCTAAATATGAGTGGTGAAGATAATCACTACATCATATACCCTATAAAGCGAACAAATGATAACGAGGAGCGCTGGATAGAGTCATCAGGCAAGCCTATCCGTAACAGTAATGGCGATGTCGAAAAACTTACAGGATTTATTCGCGATATAACACAAGCCAAACATACCGAGTTAAGACGGAGCATTAATAGTAACGTACTCGAGCAGCTGCTTAACGATACTGGGCTATATGATATTTTAAATTCTATCATCAAAGCTATTGAGGAAAATAACCCATCAAAAATTTGCAGCATTTTACTCCTAGATCTGCAGGGTAAGCACCTACTTTCCACCGCATCCCTCAGCCTACCCGATTTTTATAACCAAGCTATTAACGGTATTGAAATTGGCGATACCGTAGGAAGTTGTGGTGTAGCCGCTTATACCCAGCGACGTGTTATTGTTGAGGATATTAAAACCCACCCCTATTGGGCACCCTACAAAGATCTCGCAGCCCAAGCAAGCTTAGCCTCATGTTGGTCTCAACCTATCATGGGTTCTAACTCAACTGTATTGGGCACTTTTGCAATATATCAAAACAAACCCTCTAAACCGACTGAAAGTGAAATTCAACTCATTGAATTCGCTGCTCAAGTGGCTGCCATTGCCATAGAACGTAGCCGAACAAATGATCAGCTTAAACTGTCATCAAGAGTATTTACACATACTCAAGAAGGCATTAGCATCACCAATGCAAATGGCATTATTATTGATGTAAACCCCGCTTTTTGTAATATTACAGGCTATAGCCGTGATGAAATAATAGGTAAAAACCCTAGCTTGGTTAGTTCAGGCAGGCAAAGCCCTGAGTTTTATAGCAACATGTGGAAGCAACTATCAGAGCAAGGTTATTGGAAAGGTGAGGTTTGGAATAAAAAGAAAAATGGCGAAATATTTGCGGAGCTCCTATCTATTTCAAGCTTAAGCGACCAACATGATAAAACCATCAATTACGTGGGTATTTTCTCGGATATAACACAGTCAAAAAACCATCAAGAAGAGCTGAGCAAGATGGCGCATTACGACCCTTTAACTGGGCTACCAAATCGTGCCTTATTTGCCGACCGTTTTCAACAAGCCATTGCTCATAGTAAACGTTACAACAAACAACTCGCAGTTTGCTTTATTGACTTAGACAATTTCAAGCCGATTAATGATAACTTCGGTCACGAAGCCGGTGACCAATTACTCATTAGTGTTGCCCAGCGTATCACCGCATGTATTCGTGAAGAAGACACGATCTCGCGTCAAGGTGGTGATGAATTTACACTCTTAATCAATGATATTAATACCCAAGAAGAAGCTATTCAAACATTAACACGCATTCATCAAGCACTCGCCAAGCCCTACATCATTGATGATAAATACCATTTAATTACCGCCTCAAGTGGCGCTACCTTGTATCCTGAAGATGATGCCGATCTTGATACTCTGCTTCGCCATGCCGATCAGGCCATGTATCAAGCCAAACTATCCGGTAAAAATCGTTACCACTTATTTAATCCGCGTGAAGATAAGGAAGCCATCTACAAACACCATCGAATTAGTGAAATTGATCAAGCCTTAAGCAACGGTGAGTTCATTTTGCACTACCAACCTAAAGTCAATATGGTGAGTGGTCAGGTATTTGGTGCAGAAGCTTTGATTCGCTGGTACCACCCTACAAAGGGAGTCATACCCCCACTCGATTTTTTACCTTTAATTGATGGCACCGAACTCGATATTAAGATTGGCAGTTGGGTTATTACTGAAGCATTAAGCCAAATAAACAAATGGAAGAAGGCTGGTATAACATTAGAGGTGAGCGTTAATATCTCTTCACACCATTTACAATCAAAGAACTTCTTCAAACAACTAGCCGATGCATTACAGGCAGACAGTGCAACAGACCCGCATTGTTTACAGTTAGAGATACTTGAAAGCAGTGCCTTAAGCGACCTTAACGCCATCAGCAACACTATCAAAATGTGCCAAGAACACCTAGGGGTAAAGTTTGCATTAGATGATTTTGGAACAGGTTACTCTTCCTTAACCCATATAAGAAACCTTCCTGTTAACACCATTAAAATTGATCAAACTTTTGTCAGGAATATATTGTCAGATCCTGATGATTTTAGGATTATTGATGGCACAATAGGTTTAGCTGATGCCTTTAATCGAAACGTTATTGCCGAAGGCGTAGAAACCACAGAAACGGGGCTTATGCTACAAATAATGGGTTGCGAGCAAGCTCAAGGCTATGGTATTTCAAAACCCATGCCTGCCGATGAGTTCCCCCCGTGGCTTGCTAATTATCATGCTAACCAACAATGGGCTCGTTATAAAAACAAAAAACACTCTGAACAGCAAAACAAAGCCGTACTATATGGCTTAATTTCTAACCATTGGCATCAGCAATTTACAACGTTAATACTTAAACCGGAAACTGAGGCCAAAGTATGGCCATTAATGGATGTCAACCGCTGCCATTGTGGCGCTTGGATACAACGTGCTGAACAAGATATGTTATTCAAACCTGCTTGGTTAAAGCAATTGAAGACAGCACATGATGCATATCATTTAATTGCTCAAGACCTACAACTGAAGTATCGGCAAGGCATGATTGATGAAGCAAGAGCGGGAATTACTCGGCTCACTGTTGAGTTTGGTAAAACGCTCGCTTTACTGGAGCTTATTATTCCCGATAGTTCACGGAATTAACCTCAAAGGAAAGCCCTACTTCATCAGTAGAGCTTAAACACGCTCTAAATACCGTACCATAAGCTGCACACTCGAACGGCCCATATAGTGGTTAATATCAAGTTGATAGACAAGCCTAACCACCGCAATGCCCACCAACTCATCAGGGCAGTCTGGATTAAAGTAAATAGCATCTAATTTGCGCCCATTACTGAGCGTTTCTAACTCAAATTTAACGTGCTTTTGCCCAACTATACGGGCATTCTTCACCTTAAAAACCCCTTCAAAAATAGGCTCAGGAAAATTTTGTCCCCAAGGGCCACCTTGTCTTAAGGTTTCAGCCAACTTGAGGTTAATATCGGCATCAGGTATTTCGCCATCCACTAAAAAAACATGCTCAGGCTCCACCGAGTTAAGGCGTATTTTCACCGCCTGATCAAATTCTTCACAAAACAAATCAAAATCATCAAGCGCTAAGCTCATTCCCGCAGCCATCGCATGACCACCAAACTTCTTCAATAATTGTGGTTGTCGACTAGCAATATCATCCAGCACGTCTCGAATATGTAAACCCGGTATAGAACGTGCTGAACCTTTAATTTCATTATCACCTGCTTTTGCAAAAGCAATCACTGGGCGATTAAGTTTCTCTTTAATTCGTGAGGCTAAAATACCAATAACACCTTGATGCCAATATTCATCATAAAGGCAAACACCCCATTGTTGGCTTGCGTTATCGGTTTTAAGTGATGACAAAATTTTGAAGGCATCCAGCTTCATATCATCTTCAATCGCACGGCGCTCAATATTTAGCATATCCAACTGCTCTGCGATACTGTTAGCTTCCTGCTCATCATCCGTTAGCAAGCATTGAATACCAAGAGACATATCATCCAAACGTCCCGCCGCATTCAGTCTTGGGCCAATGGAAAAACCAAGATCACTCGCTACCACACGTTCCGGCTCGCGTTTTGCTATGCGTAGCAAAGCTTGAATACCCGGTACGCACTTATTACTTTGAATTCGAAGCAACCCTTGGTGCACTAATTTTCGATTAGTTTCGTCCATCGGCACCACATCAGCAACAGTACCTAAGGCCACAATATCCAATAAATTGGCTAAATTAGGTGCAGCCTGCTGATTAAAAAAACCATCTTTTTGCAAGCTTGCGCGTACTGCCAGTAATACATAAAAAATAACTCCCACACCCGCTAATGCTTTACTGGGAAACTCGTCACCGATTAGCTGCGGGTTAACAATGGCATCAGCTTCAGGCAAGACTTTAGGCGGTAAATGATGATCTGTTACCACCACCTGACACCCTTTGGAGCGTGCATAAGAAACACCATCAGCACTCGAGATGCCATTATCAACGGTAATAATTAGCTCAGGCTTTAGTGCTAAAGCAACATCGACAATTTCTGGGGTTAAGCCATAGCCAAATTTGAACCGATCTGGCACAACAAAATCAACTTGCTGTGCGCCTAATAAGCGTAAACCTCGCATCGCCACGGTACAAGATGTTGCACCATCAGCATCAAAGTCAGCCACAATAACAATTTTTCTATTGTTAACAATGGCTTGCTGAATAATATTAACCGCTCTAGTTATTCCCGATAGGCTTTGGTAACTCGGCAGTTTTTTTAATGTCCGGTCAAGCTCATCATCTGAGCTAAGTCCACGATTAAGATAAACACCGCGTAAAACCGGATGGATATTGGCAAACAAACTGGCGTCGCTACTAATAACTTCACGACGCTTAATAACAGGCTTAGCCCTGCCTTGCACAGAATCTAAGCTTGATTTAGACACTCTTACAACTTATCTAAAATAGCAGCCTTAACCGCATCTAACGACGCTTCAATCGCCTGAGGCTGAGCAACACACTGTGAAATAGCTGTATCAGGGTCTTTTAAACCATGCCCCGTTAAGGTGCATACAATAGTACTGCCTTCTGGGATTTTTCCGTTTTTAATATCACGAATAGCACCACCAACAGATGCCGCAGATGCTGGTTCACAAAAGATACCTTCTTTTTCTGTCAATAATTTTTGTGCTGCCAAAATTTCTTCATCGGTTAGCAGATCGAACCAACCACCTGATTCCTTTTGTGCCGCCCATGCTTTATCCCAAGATTGAGGACGACCAATACGAATCGCGGTAGCAACCGTTTCAGGATCATCAATCATTTCACCTTTAAGGAAAGGCGCTGCACCAGCCGCTTGGTAGCCGACCATAACAGGACGTTTATTAGCGGCTAACTTAGAGTAATTATCCACCGCAGATTCATTTTCTGGCTGAGCCATTTCGGTATAGCCCATCCAATGCGCCGAGATGTTACCCGCATTACCAACAGGTAAGCAGTGATAATCAGGCACTTGACCTAAGGCTTCAACAATTTCATAAGCGGCTGTTTTTTGCCCTTGCAAGCGATAAGGGTTAATTGAGTTAACAATAGTCACTGGCGCATGCTCAGCAACTTCTTTCACTAACTGCATACCATGATCAAAATTACCTTTAATTTGAATAATTTCAGCACCATGAATCATCGCTTGCGCTAGTTTACCTAACGCAATCTTTCCTTCTGGTATTAAAACAAAGGCTTTAATACCAGCTCGCGCAGCATATGCTGCAGCAGAAGCGGAGGTGTTACCTGTCGAGGCACAAATAATAGCCTGACTTCCCTCTTCTACTGCTTTAGTCACTGCCATGGTCATACCACGATCTTTGAATGAACCTGTTGGGTTTAAGCCTTCATATTTAACGTAAATATCAACATCTTTGCCAATTAAAGCAGGGATGTTCTCAAGTTTTATTAGCGGCGTATTACCTTCGCCCAAACTAATAAAACGGGTTGTGTCTGAAACGGGCAAAACGGCCTTAAATTTATCAATAAGACCTTTGTAACGATTACCTTGAGGCATAATATTTCCTATTGTAGTGATTCAACACGAATGCGAGTTACCGCACCATTAGTTGAATCTAATGATTCGATTTGTTCAAGTGCCAGTATTAAATTACTTTCTAATACGCAATCGGTTAATAAAATAACCTGCGCATCAGCACCTTGCTGCTTAGGTTCTTTTTGTAACACCGCTTCAATGCTAATGCCATTATTCGCCAGAATTGTTGTCATTGCAGCCATCACACCGGCTTTATCTTGTACCGATAAGCGTAAGTAGAAGGCTGTCTTAACTTGTTCAATGGGTAAAATAGTCAGCGCTTCAAGTTTGTCGCTTGCAAACCCTAAAGCAGGTACTGCACTCGCCGCAGAGCCCTCTAATTGACGACAAATATCAACTAAGTCTGCCACTACTGCAGAAGCTGTTGCATCTGCGCCTGCACCCGGGCCGTAATACATGGTCGCGCCAACGGCATTACCCTTAACTAATACCGCATTCATCACCCCATCAACATTGGCAATAAGCCGCTTTTCAGGGATTAACGTTGGGTGTACTCGCATTTCCACACCATCTTCAGTTCGTCTAGCGACGCCTAAGTGCTTAATTCGGTAGCCTAGCTCTTCAGCATAAGTCACATCTAAGGGAGTCACTTTTGAAATACCTTCGGTATAAACTCGTTCAAAATTTAGCGGCATACCAAACGATAGGGATGCAAGAATACAAAGCTTATGCGCGGCATCAATACCTTCAACATCAAAGGTAGGGTCTGCCTCTGCATAACCTAGCTCTTGCGCTTGCTGTAACACATCGTTAAAGGCACTGCCTTTATCACGCATTTCGGTCAGTATGAAGTTACCTGTGCCATTAATAATGCCGGCTAACCACTCAATTTTGTTGGCACTAAGACCTTCTCGAATAGCTTTAACAATTGGAATGCCACCCGCAATAGCGGCTTCATAGGCTAGAACAACATTATTTTTAGCGGCGGCAGCAAACAGTTCATTACCATGTAAGGCGATTAAAGCTTTATTTGCGGTAACAACGTGTTTGCCTTGTTCTAAGGCAGCGAGGATGAGTGATTTAGCAGGTTCTTCACCACCCATTAGCTCAACAATAATTTGAATATCGGGGTCGTTAACAACCTCACTAGAGTCAGTCGTTAGTTGAATATTATCGGTATTACAAATTCTGGCTCGACTAATATCGCGTGCACTGGCTCTAGAAACAACAAGCTCACAACCACTGCGGCGAGAAATTTCGGAGAAATTCCTTTCGAGTACATTAACTGTACCGCCACCCACTGTGCCAAGGCCTAACAAGCCAACTTTAACAACTTTCAAGATTATCCCCTAAGAATATTTCAAAGGGAGTAATTATACAGCAATAAATTAACCGCTATTAAAGCGAGTGCTTATTTACAACCATCATTTCTGAACATTTGTTTAAGCCCACGAACCGCCTGACGCGTTCGATGATTGTTCTCAATCAAACCAAAACGTACGTATTCATCACCAAAATCACCAAAACCAATACCTGGTGAAACAGCCACCTTGGCATCTTTTAGTAACTTCTTAGAAAACTCTAATGAACCCATCTCACGGTAAAACTCAGGAATTTTAGCCCAGACAAACATCGTCGCCTTTGGTTTTTCAACCTCCCAACCCATTGCATTCAGCCCATCGCATAATACATCACGACGTTCTTTATATAGCGCTCTAATATCATCCACACAGTCTTGAGGCCCTTCTAAAGCAGCAATAGCAGCCACCTGAATAGGCGTAAACATGCCATAGTCTAAATAGGATTTAATTCGTGCTAACGCACCCACCAGCTCTTTATTACCGCACATAAAACCAACACGCCAACCCGGCATATTGTAGGTTTTTGATAAGGAGTAAAACTCAACTGCTATATCTTTAGCACCCGGCACTTGCAAAATTGACGGTGCTTTATAACCGTCGAATACAATTTCAGCGTAAGCATTATCGTGCACGACCCAAATATCATGCTCTTTAGCCATTTTCACAACTTTCTCAAAGAATTCTAAATCAACACATTGAGTGGTTGGGTTACCCGGAAAATTAAGCACCAACATTTTAGGTTTTGGGTACGATGTTTTAATCGCTTTTTCTAGCTCACAAAAGAAGTCCACATCGGGGCCAATTGGCACGTGACGAATATCTGCACCCGCTATAACAAAACCATAGGGGTGAATAGGATAAGCCGGGTTAGGAACTAATACAGCATCGCCAGGGCCTAACGTAGCCATAGCTAAGTGGGCTAAACCCTCTTTTGAGCCAATCGTTACGATTGCTTCTGAATCAAAGTCAAGTTCAACATCGTATTTGGATTTATACCAACCACAAATGGCTTTACGCAAACGCGGAATACCTCTAGATACGGAATAACGATGTGTATCGCCTCGTTGAGCAGCTTCGGTTAGCTTATCAACAATATGCTGAGGTGTTGGCTGGTCGGGGTTCCCCATACCAAAATCAATAATATCTTCACCTGCTGCACGCGCCTGTGCTTTCAAGTCATTAACAATATTGAAGACATAGGGTGGAAGGCGCTTTATTCGGGCAAACTCATGCATGATAGTATTTTATTAACTGAACAGATACAAACGGGCTACATTACCAGCTGCATTTTTACTGTCAATGAAAATGTACAACTAACAAAAACTAACCGCTCTTAGTGCAATAGAACAGAAGGAGATAGCCCTTCATTTTCCAAAATTGATCGCAAAGATTTAAGCGCACTAATTTGAACTTGTCTTACACGCTCACGCGTAACGCCCATTTCATTAGCCACCTGCTCCAAGGTAGACGCATGGTGCCCACGCACCCCAAAACGACGAGAAATCACCTCTCGTTGCTTATCACTCAGCATTTCTAGCCATTGGTCCAAATTATCGCGAATTTCCTCTGACTGTAAAATGTCTGATGGCTGCATCGCATCATCATCAGGCACTGAATCGAGTAACTGCTGATCGCTATCGCCCGATAAAGTAACATCCAGTGATGAAACATTTTCAGCATGCATACGAAACATTTTTTCAATCACTTCAACAGGTTTACCAGTCACTTCAGCAACATCTTCAGCACTCGCTTCTCTATCTAGCTCTTGACTGAGTTCACGAGCCTTTTTAAGATAAATATTCATTTCTTTAATGATATGAATCGGCAAACGAATAGTACGTGTTTGATTCATGATAGCCCGCTCAATCGTTTGACGAATCCACCACGTTGCATACGTCGAAAAACGAAAACCTTTTTCAGGGTCAAATTTCTCAACCGCACGAATCAGCCCCAGGTTACCCTCTTCAATAAGGTCTAGCATGGGTAAACCTCGGTTCATATAACGACGAGAGATCTTCACAACAAGACGCAAGTTGCTTTCAATCATATGTTTTCGAGCGTCTTGATCACCTTTCTGAACAAGACGTCCATACTTAATTTCTTCTTCCGCAGTTAACAACACGGACTTACTCAATTCATTTAAATATAACTGGGTTGGGTCATTAACGCCCATTCTTTTCTTATTTTTAGCATTGACTACTGGCTTTTCATTAGAAGCTAGCGCTTCATCCGTCTTCCCTTTAGTATCATGTTGCATTTTCATCCCCTTATTTTTGGCAAGTGCTTCGTTACCGATACAGCCTTGCCATGCTGCCTTATTTCAAAAAAAAGAACCCGACGATGCCGACTATCCATCCCAATTTCAGCTATCGCTTGTCCTTTCTTAACAACACTGCCTTCCTTCACTAATAACCGCTTATTGTATCCATACGCGGTCAAAAACTCATTTTTATGCATAATAATAAGCAAGTTACCATAGCCCTTTAGCCCATTACCCGCATAAACAACCTTACCAGACTCACTACTACGAACTAATTCACCCGGTCGACCGACTAAAACAACACCTGTTTTTATAATACCTTTTTCAAGCTTCTTGGCATTTATCGGCCACTGCCAAACTAACTTTACCTTTTTTGAATGTTTTTTGGAGCTTTTCTTCGTTATTTTTTGTTTTTTAACGGTTTTTTTATTATTTTGTTGAGATTTAGCTGGTCTTTTTGACACCCAAGTAGTTGCTACTAGTTTAATTTTTTGGCCTTTATAAATGGTATAAGGCCAAGGAATATTATTCCATTTAGCTAACTGGTGGTAATCATGGCCTGATTGCCAAGCAATTGAATATAAGGTATCGCCAGAACGAACAAGGTAACTCTTTGCACTGGAGATCACCCCTTTATTATATTGATTATAGACAGGAGCATGAACATTAGATGAGGCGCATGAAATCAGTACCGAACTAAAAAGCAAAAAACTTAGTGCCCAATAAAATTTACGGTATTTATTCAAACTTATTTAGTATAAAAAAACTGATAAACAAACAGAGCCATCACTATTAACAAGGTAACTGCCCAGCCAATTTTTTCAATGTAGTCATTTAACTTATCCCGCAAGTCATCCCCACCTAATGAGATCAAAAATGCGACTAAAAAGAACCTTGCACCCCGCCCAACAATAGAGGCAAGAACAAACGGAAGGAAAACCATACCTAACATCCCAGCCGCAATAGTAAATAATTTATAAGGAATCGGAGAGAATCCAGCAATTAAAATAGCCCAAAAACCCCATTCCACAAACCACTGTTTTACTAACTCAAATTTACCTTGGTAATGCAAAGTAGCTAAAACAGGCTCAACCAGTTCAAATGAATACTGACCAATAAGATAGCCCAAAACACCACCCAACACCGATGCTAAAGTTGTGATAAAAGCAAAGTAAAAAGCCTTCCCAGGTCTGGCCAAGCACATCGGCGCTAACATGACATCCGGTGGTATTGGGAAAAAAGATGACTCAGCAAAACTAAGCCCAACAAGAAACTTACTAGCTTTTGGGTGCTCGGACCACGACAAAACAAGTTGATACAAACGTTTAAACAAAACAGCGACTCCTACGCTCGGCCTTTCAAAAAAGGTACGAAGCTAACGGGTTCTATCACCTCAACTTCATAAGCAGATTCCGTACGAGTCACTCGCTGCAACATCTGCTTGCCCTCTTCCCCAATAGGAATAATTAAACGCGCACCGACTTCAAGCTGCTCTAATAAGTTCTGTGGAATCTCTGCTGGCGCCGCCGCCGCTAGAATACCTTGATAAGGACCGCACGCCTTCCAACCCCAACCACCATCTGAGTGCTTAAAGCTAATATTTCTAAAACCCACATCGGTTAAAATTTGTTTGGCACGTTCCTGTAACGGACGAATTCGCTCCACAGAAAAAACACGAGGAATCAAACTCGCTAAGATAGAGGACTGGTAGCCCGACCCCGTACCCACTTCCAATACATTTTCAGGCACCCCACCTTCAATCAACAACTCGGTCATCCTTGCGACCATATACGGCTGAGAAATAGTTTGTCCCTGTCCGATAGGCAACGCTGTATTTTCATAAGCACGACTGGCTAAAGCCTCTGCAACAAACAAATGCCTGGGTACCTTACGCATCACTGCCAGTACTTGCTGGTCTTTAATACCTAAGTCCTTCAACTGTGCGATCAAGCGGTCACGCGTGCGCTGCGATGTCATACCAATACCTTGATACTCATTCATAGAGCCACACCCTTAAGCCAGCCAGCCAAGCCGTCAAGTTGTTGATGGTTGGTTAGATCAATCTGCAAAGGTGTTACTGAGACATAACCATGCTCAACCGCATAAAAATCAGTCCCTTCACCAGCATCCTGAGTATCACCCGGCGGCCCCACCCAAAATATTTTTTTATTTCGTGGGTCACGTGCCTCAATAACGGGCTCTGAACGGTGTCGCTGACCTAGCCTTGTCGCCTTAAAACCACGGATTTGATCTAATGGTATATCAGGTATATTGACATTCAAGATCGTATCTGCGGGCAAGGTCTTGTTTAATAGTTGATTAAAGAGTTTGACCGCAACAACCCCTGCCGTTTCAAAATGCTTGGGCTTACTTGAATTCATTGATAGTGCAACCGATGGCAAACCTAAAAAACGCCCTTCTGTTGCAGCAGCAACTGTGCCAGAGTACAGCACATCATCCCCCATGTTTTCGCCATTGTTAATACCTGAAAATACCACATTGGGTTCGCTCTTTAACAAACCAGTAACCGCTAAATGTACACAATCTGTTGGCGTTCCATCGACACTATAGAAACCATTATCCATACGCTGAACCCTTAATGGCATATCCAGCGTTAAAGAATTACTCGCCGCACTACGATTCCTATCGGGGGCAACCACTGTTATATCGGCAACTTTAGCTAAACTGGCAGCCAGTACCTCAAGACCAGGCGCCAAGTAGCCATCATCATTACTAATCAAAATGTGCATTTATCCATCCGGCACGGCGTTAATAAAACACCGCAATTCATAATTTGCTAAACTCTTATTATGCCCGAAGATAACAACAAACACCTAAGTTCAAATGAGGATTCTAGTTTATTTAA
>Ga0209826_1001080_pt1 | contig 19285 bp, 9 predicted proteins | sample GOMGulsemesocosm_5_FD_184637 | JGI IMG/M metagenome (GOLD analysis project Ga0209826, IMG submission 184637) | Methane-oxidizing microbial communities from mesocosms in the Gulf of Mexico - GOM15C Gulf of Mexico (SPAdes) (version 2) | ecosystem: Environmental > Aquatic > Marine > Cold seeps... | reverse complement strand
CTATTCCTCTGTTGCCTTATCGGCACATCTTTTGGCAGCTCCTACTCAGTCGAAGCCAGATCATATTTCCCACGCCACACCTGTGCACAAAAGCACACGCCAAGTGCTTTTTTAATTATATACCACCCTTATAGCACAGATTAATATAAGTCCATGTTCAGCGCACTACCGCGCAGAGCCCAACAACTATGCAGAGGATTTATCATGAAATTCGAACTATATGACAGCACCAACGCCCCTACCGACAGTCTGCCGTTACTGGAAAATTCAGTTAAGACGTTTGGAATGATCCCTAATTTGCACGCCGTATTGGCCGAATCACCCGAAACGCTGGAGGCCTATCAGCTACTACACGGGCTATTCCAGAAAACGAGCTTCGATGCCGAGGAGCTAACCGTGGTTTGGCAAACCATCAACGTCGAGCATGAGTGCCACTATTGCGTGCCGGCGCACACAGCCATCGCGTACAGCATGAACGTCGATCCGGCTGTAATAAACGCGCTACGCGAGCGGACTGAATTACCCTCCCACAAACTTCAGACTTTGCACCTGACGACCTTGGCGCTTGTGCGCAATCGCGGCCAGTTAAGCGAGCAACAACAAGCTGCCTTTCTCGCCGCAGGCTACCAAAGCCGTCATATCTTAGAAATCATTCTGGGCCTCGCGCAGAAGGTAATCAGCAACTACACCAACCATCAGGCAGAAACTCCCATCGACGCGCCATTTCAGAAATTTGAGTGGAAAGCCTAAAGCACCGCAACCAAAAGCCTAAAGCCTAAAGCTCTGTTACTACAACAGGGCTAACCCGACCCCATAACACCAAACTCCGAGAGAACTTAGTCATGAACGTATTCACAAAAACCTTCAACGCACTTAATTCGATAAAGGCCCTAACGCTGTCCATCGCAGTGCTATCAACCACCAGTGCTCTGGCAGCCCCAACGCCTAGCGAAAGTACCAGTAAACTGCTGTCAGCCAACTTCGCCTCTAGACAGGTTATCAAAATCGAAGCCGGTGACTTCCATTTTGCACCGGGCCAAATCGCTCCTATTCACACCCACGCGGCTCCGGCAATTGGTTAGTGGCCAAGGGTGAAATTCTCTATCAAGTCGAGGGAGAAAAACCGCAACTACTGCGCCAAGGCGACGCCTTCTATGAACCAGCTGGACCGCGTATTTTACGCTTCGATAATGCCTCGGCTACTGAAGAAGCGATCTTTATCGACTTCAACCTGCAACAAGACGGCGAACCGTTTATCGTTTTCGAAAAAAGTCCCACCGAACATATTGATCGCCGTACTCTGCCAACGCTAGAGCTCGAAGGGCAGACACTCAATCAGGCAGATGTATTTGTCAGTGAGCTAGCACCCAGCGCCCAAAAGCAATTCACCCCGAAACAGGCGACCTTAGCCTACGTCGCTGAGGGGATCGTCGAAATCAAGGGTAACTCCGAAACACCACGACGCATCAAAGCGGGAGAGACCTTTTCAGTGTCTGCAGGACAATCTGCAGTTACCGTCAAAAACATCTCTACTGAACTACCCGCTAAAGTTATTGCGTTCTATCTGCGCTAGAAAACACAAAGAAAAATCGCTTTACCAACGGCTTGTATCAAAACAGCCCAGTGTACTCATTCACAGGAAAGGAACACACCAATGACTCTCAAAGCGACTGCCTCAACCGTGGCGCACCGTATTCTCTACACCATGGTTCGCGTCGCCGATTTAGAGCTATCGGTTCAGTTCTATCAAGACGCGCTGGGTATGCACGAGCAACGCCGCGAGAACTACAGCGACGGTCGGTTTACATTGGTTTTTATGGGCTACGGCGATGCGTCGAATAACGCCGTGATTGAATTAACCTACAACTGGGACAAACATAGCTGCCAACAGGGAACTCGCTCTGGTCACGTTGCCCTAGCCGTTGATAATATTTATACCGCCACAGAACGGCTGAAAAAAATGGGAGTAACTGTTTTGCGCGAAGCAGGCCCGATGAGCTACACCAGCGACGAAACAGGCGAGAGAGAACATATCGCCTTTATCGAAGATCCCGATGGTTACAAGATTGAATTAATTCAAACCATCTGATGGCTCCCAGCTCCGCGTAGTTCCATAAGAAGCTGGATGACTCTGCTACGCCGTAAAAATAGAAACCATACAACTCACGACGGCCAAAAGAATGCAGTGATAATCTCCCGATGCCGGCTGTCAACACATTGACACAACCAGCACGCAAGAAAAAGACGTTCGACACCTTCTGTTCTAGCAGTTTGATTTTAACGCTTAGCATCAAATTAACCCGTCCGCCTTCTCGATTTTCCAAGCCTGCGTCTATCACGACACCCTAGAAAAACAAGCTATAGGAAACCGCAGTATACATCAGCCCTAATGCCATACATTGAATTATGGTTATAAAGGTCGTCGACAGCGCGTTCAAATCAACTTCCCTCTCATGACATCTACGTAAACTGCCACTACGAGAATGGATACGTCAGGCTTAAACCTTAGAAAACTGCGAAAATAGCAGTGTATTTACCTACTCCGATTGGAAATCGCTGAAATGGAATTACATTTTATCGAAATAGAACTGCGTCCCTTCGTCGAGTTCTAACTCACCATCAGTAGGTTGTCTAAACACAATACCTAGGATCATATGGGAGGGGACGACTGAATTCTAGGTGTCGCCTATTTAGATCGTCAACTACATGCCACATCCTCTTTCCGCGTTGAACTAGAATTGTGGCCCCCTCCATTCTTCCGCCATTGACTTGGAGTCACCGTATACTTTTCAACAAACCGTCGAGTAAAATACGACTGGCTCTTAAATCCGACTGCATAAGCAATATCAATTAATCGGCTATCGGTTGTCAGTAAATCGACCGCCATGTTCATACGAGTGCTCAATATCAGTTCAACCGCTGTTACTTGATGACCTTCCTTCAGGTGTCTATTGAGCGTACTGCGACTCATACACAACAACTCTGCAAGTCGTTCGACACCAAAGTCTGTATCGGAAAGATGTTCATGAATAAATCTAATGGACTTTGATTTAATGTTCTGCTTCGATCTATTTCGGTTGTCGTATTTCTCAAGAAAGACTTCTTGAAAATACTTATCCCTCACTAACTGCCGCTGTTCTAGAGTTCGACGAAGTCGTGCCAAGAGCTCTGCCGGCACAAAGGGCTTGGTTAAGTAATCATCAGCCCCCTCTTCGATTCCGTTAATCTGGCTGCTTTTATCAACCTCAGAGGTCAGTAAAATAATGGGCAGGTGCATCAATTCTGAATTGTTTCGAATGAGTGCCACCAACTCCAGCCCTGAGGTTTGTGGCATAACAACGTCGGAGATAAGTAAATCTGGAAATCGCGACTGGCACAGCTCGTAAGCTTGCTCACCATTATCTGCGGTAAGTACTTGGTAGTCATGCTCAAGTAACAGATCGGCGATATATTCGCGCAGCTGCTGATTGTCATCGACGACCAAAATTGTAGTTCTATCTTGATCATCTGTTTCGGTTTGATCGCGAGGGTTTACGCCGTCAAATACACTTGTGTCTTCTTTGCATGCCTCGCTCGAAGATTCTGTCTCTATAAAGTCGACGTGTTGAGAAAAAGTCGTGTCACGTTGAAAAAAGTCTTTGCCGCGTTTGAGCATGACGGTAAATGTGGTTCCGTGCCGTTCAGCACTATGCACCGTAATGTCACCACCATGCACATCGAGGTACTCTTTGACCTGCGCCAGCCCCACACCCGAACTATTCTCAGGTACAGCTCCAGAACTTTTCTGCCTATAAAAAGGATCAAAGATGTGCGCCTGAACATCAGGCGGAATATAGCTTCCTGAATTGAATACAGACACAGTTAAATACGCATCATCTAAACGAACTCCTAAGACAATACTGCCTTTGGCTGGGGTACGCGTACAGGCATTCGACAGAAGATTAGAAAAAATCGAATCAAAATAACTCTGATCAAACCAAATCACCGCTTGGTCACTCACATCATTCTCGGTCGACAAAGTTATGCCTTTATCTGAAAGTAATAATGAGAACGGTGCAACTAGCCTCTCAAGCGATCCAACGACATCAACCTCTGCAACTGATAATTTCATGCGGCTGTTTCTAAGTCTGGCCAATTCGAGCAGATGATTGACCAGACCCAGCATTTTCTGAGCGTTACTTTCGGCGAGATTTACTGCCTGTATCAGCGGCTTGGCTAGCTCCCCGTGTCGGCCACCCTTCATGTCTGTGAGCGGCCCGAGAATTAACGTCAGCGGCGAGCGAAACTCATGGGTAATATAACCAAAAAAGCGATCACGGACCTCCTGCAACCCTTTAAGCTCAACGTTTTTCTGTTTGAGCTCTGTGGTACTGGCTCTCACTTCGGTTTCTAATTGGTCGGAATACTGCACTTTCAGTAATAAAGACTCTTGCGCAAGGACGTACTTTTCTTCCTGAGCGGTAATCTTATCCCGTTCCGCCTGACGAATAAAGGACGCTAGCACCGCGGACAAAAGCATCATTTCAATCATAGCGGTAACATCAAACATATACGCTTCTATCCACCGATACACAGCAACAAAAGTTTCAGAATCGTACAAATACTCAAAGGAGAGAACCTCTAAACAAACATGTAATCCGGCCCCTATAACCAAAAATACAAACGACAAACTGAATATTAATGCCCCCGTTAATCTATAACGCCGATGAAGTGAATAAGACACTACCGCCATAGTAAATACGGAAACAATCTGGGCAGTTAGAACCAGAGAATTGATCAGTTCCCAATCCAATAAAGTAATCGGTAAACACAGCAGCCATAACCACTGCACCAAACGATAAATACGATCCAAACGCGGGGTGTATTGATCCAAGTGCAATATATGGCGTCCAAACTGAAGCAGACAAATAATGGCTAAGGTCGGCGCCATCGCCAGCATTGTCAGCGTCGACGATATAGAAAGTGGATATGGCCCTATGTATGCGAGCCCTGCAGCGCTGTATATCATCATAAACAGGCTCAATAGATACCCGCAATAATAAAGATAAGGCTGGTAACCCACTAATAGATACAGTAATAGATTATAACAGAGCATCGATACGATGAAGCCAATCAGTACTCCCTTGAAGGTGATTTTCGACATTTTCCCATTGTCGTAATGCTCCATACTTTGTAAAACCACATGAATATTAAAGACGTTGTAAGAGACGCCCTCAGGTCGAACATAAAGTAGAAATGGTGTGGCCTGCGAAGCAAGGGGTATGACAAAGGCAACGTTGGTATCAACCAGCTGAAGACTCGACTGCGACGAGCGAAGAAAACGTTTTGTGGAAATACCGCCATCTGCCTGTTTAAGGAATAGTTCAACGTCGTCCAAGTGGAAATAGCGTAGCGCCAAAATGACGGTTTTCATCTGAGACGAAGCCGGTAACTCGCCCTTTATCCAGTAACCGTTATCCGAGCCACCCAACATTAACGACTCATCATCGTGCGACGTGAATACCTTGTCGGTAGAAAACAGCGCCCGAGCCGCAGCTGTATTTACAGCTGTGTTGTCAACTGGCGCATAAACAGACAGCTGTCGACTAATATCACGAAAATCGAAATTCTCTTCAACAACACCTGCGCTGACCAGGCCACAAAGAACCAAAAAACAGAGCGCACATACAAACCTCGCCACAAGAACTCCTTGATATATTTGAGTTTTGGCCTGTCTCTAATTTTTCAGAACAAACGAGCCAAAACCCTCCATTGAATATGGGGTTTATCTAAAAAATATTTTTGAGAGTATGAATGCGTAAATTTTGATTGCTGGCACTGGGTCAGAAACGGTAAAGATCTGCGAACGGTGGCGCATACACACATGAGGATTCGAAAAAAATAGACAATTCTAACGAGTAAATTCCATCTCTAACGCTCCTTCAAGGCTCAAAGTACCTTCCTTTACCAAGTAATTCTACCTATAACTTTCAATTTTGAGGGATAGGAGTTCCACTTGTTGGTCGTTCACTGCCGTTAGCTACTTTTATCACCTTCTGGCACCGCCGACGCACTCCCACCTGGAACAAGCTCAGAAACCCGTTCAGGCTCTACCACTTTTGAGGTAGGGGGCGCTTGTGCACGCAGTTGTGCAATCACCTCGCCAGTGATATCGATCCCGTCGTCAAGCCAAAGCACTGAGCCATTAACTAGACGAACAACAGAGACTTGACGCTCACTAGCAATATCACCAGCAAGTGCTTTCACCTCATTTCGGAACTCTTTAACCAAGCCGACGCGATACTGCTGTATCTGTTGCTGGGCCGAGGTTATTGAAGAGCGCATCTCTTGCTCGACTTGTACCTCTAGATTTTTAACTATCTGCTCTTTTTCAGACGACTCCGAAATCTTTCCAATTTCACTTTTAAGCTGAGTTTTCAAATCGATCTTAATCTCAGCTAACCGCTGATTAAGTTGATTTTCTGCCGCCACTACCTGCTGGTTAATGGTGGTATCTCGACCGACCGCCTTGGCCACTACGGATAGATCCAGAGCCAACTCACTATTCGTCTGCCCGCCAATATCACAAGCCGAAAGAAAAACCGTCAAGGCGCCCGCAGAGATTGCTCGATTAACATTTATTTTCACTTTACCCTCCGTCTAATAGTCTATAACCGAATTTCAAACATCATCTACCAGCAAAAATACAAGCACTAAACCCATGAAAAATCATTGCTCCATAGCTTACAACCACCCCAGCCGCCAGCAAAAGAAAGTACCCACCTTTGCTTGGCCCGAGGCATAGATTCACAGCAGTCACGCATACTTTCTCCATTTACTTCGAAAGCACACGGTTTCCAGAATGAATTTCAACATCAATATTTGATTCGTCATTGATGGCCTCTTTGTTTTCCACTGCCCCCTGTAACTGTACCGAAGAAGTGTCCGATTTCAGCACTGATTCTTGATCAATGATAGTCGCGCCTTTAATAGCAACACCACCTTTCGAGTTAACCGTGGTGACTTGAGATACAGTCGAATCCGAGCGCTGGAAATGGCCACCGGCTCGCGCCTTGGTTTCACTCTCGCCTTCCGATTTTTCCGGATCAAGGCCCAGCTCAACACCGAAGTCCGTGGTTAACTCGGTGTTTTCAACGGCCTTTAACTCCACCGTACCCCCAGCTTCGATGGCTGTTGCACCCTCCGAGTTAAATTGAGCCCCCTCAATCACCACATTAGCATTTGCCTTGATGCTCGTGCCCCCCGCACCGGATTTAATCGTGACGGTTTTATGGCCGGTGGTGTCGGTATTAGCTTGTGAGTACTCAGCACGCAGCCCCTTAGCATTGTCACCACTGAGCTCCGCACCATAATCCGCACTGGCACCTATTTCTCTCTCAGTAGAATCGCTTCGTTCGGACGCGGCGTTTAAATTCACACTGCCCCCTGCATCTATGTCTGCTTTATTGCCAGCTTCCAGATCGGTACCTTCAAGCGTCGTATTGCCTTGGGTTTTAATCTTAAGATTACCGCCGGCCTTAATACTGGCGGTGGCCGCAGTGTAGATATTCTCTGATTCGCCTTCGTGACCATATTCAGCGCTCATGCCTTTACCCTTCGCCCCACCCTTAGTCGTTACGGTAATCTCGGCTGAGCCTTCATTTTTATAGCTTGAATTTTTGCTGTTTTCTTCCACCGACTTAATCTCTAAAGATTTAGCTTCAAGAGTGATATCACCACCTGCTTCCATTTGAGTGGCCAACAAGGTGGTTTTCCCTGTGGATTTGGAGTTAATGTTGCCGCCCGCCTTATAGCGCGTCACCGCTGCGGTTGACGTTGACTCTTCAGTATCTTCCCGCGAGCCTTCATAGGTTAAGCTATAACCAGCACCGACACCTTTATCACCCTCAACTGATTGATCAACCGCGCCGTCCTTTTTCTCATGACTAAGGCCTGCTTCAGCCTCAACCTCCCCTCCAGCCCCTGCCACCGCACCTAAGCGAACCTCATGCTCTTCCGTATAGCTGTTTGAGTATGTTGTATCTTCCGCTGCCAGTTCGGTAATGACCTTGGCAGTTTGATTAATATCACCACCGGCTTCAATACTAGTCGCCTGATCACTGATCTTATTGGTTGCCTTGCGAGTAAAGTCCCCTCCCGCTTTAAAGCTGCTGCCAACATGGGTGGTAGAACCCTCTTCACTGGATTCACCTTCAAACTTGTAGCGCAGGCCCGCCTCGGCGTTAACACCGGCCTCAGCTTGAGCGTGGGCATCCTGAGTACCAGCCGCTTCCGCTCTGGTTTGAGAGTTGGCATCAGCACTGGCACCCGCGCCGACATAAAGCCCGGCAGTATGGGAGTTCTTGTAGTCTGTTTTCTCATAGGTATCCTGAACCGCAGAACTTTCAATATCGCTGGCTTCAATATCCATATCACCACCAGACTCAACGTTTGCCCCGACAAATGACGCCTTATTGGCCGCCTTAATGGTCATATTCCCGCCTGCCGTAATCCCGGCCCCTGAGTGCGTCACTGTCTTGGTATAGTAGCCTTCGTTTTCGACTCGAGCGCCTAAGGTTAGTGTCGCCGATGCATCTGCAGATGCTTCGCCCTCCGCAGTCGCATTAACCCCCAGCGGTCCCTCTGCTCTCGCCTGGACTTCACCTTCCGCGCCCGCTTCAGCCGTCGCCTCACTATAAAAACCCACGGAGGTTCGTGTGGTATCCGATTTCTCCCAATCTTCATTGCGGCCGGCTTTTACCTCAACATCCTGTGCCGCTATAGCCGAGTCACCGCCCACGGTAATATTAGATCCCTGCACGGTTAGCTTGCCGCCCGAGCTTATTGTCGAATTACCCCCCACTGTAAACTGTGAGGCGACGCTGGTTTTCTTACCGCTCTCAAATACCGTCACGGTTTTTTCAGAAAACTTCAGATTTCCAGTGGCTCCCGCTTCACTTTCGGCTGCCCCGCTGGCGGCGGCGGTGCGCCCCCCGGCTTCTGCCTCGGACGCCGCACCGGCGTCACTATCCGAGTCATTATCTGTTTTTAAATAGGTGGTGGTAGTGGTGGTTTTTTTACGCCACTCTTCATCGAGGCCATCGAGCATTTCAATATCGCCACCCGCATCCAGCGCCGAATGACCTTTAATCTCAACCTCTGAGCCTTGCAAGACAACCTTGCCACCGCTTTTGATAGTGGAGTTACCACCCACCTTGAAGGTAGAACCGGCGTTGGTGCCAACAAAATGCTCATCGTCAATGGTTTCTTTGCCACCCAAGCCACCGCCGACACCGAGACCTGACTCTTCAGAGTAGGTATCCGTTAAGGTTGAATTTTGGCCCGCTAAAAATTTCAGGTCACCGCCAACATCAACATTCGCGTCACCTCCAACCTCAACATCCGCCGCGGTAAATGTCGCATCCCCTCCTGACTCTAAATCGAGACGACCGCCAACTTTTAGCGTGGAGCCAACCACCGTATTAGTGGTAGTCGTGGTGGTAGTCGTTTTTTTATTTAGCAAGAAGCCGCTAGTTCTTTTGGTTGTAGTCTTTTTCTGTAAATTTTCTGCCGAGAATATAATATCTTCTCCAGCTGTGAGCGAGGCATTACCACCTGCACTTATATCCGAGGCAGCATTGACTAAGTTGCCACCCGCAGCCATCGACAGATCATTTCTGGCGTTAATACTGCCGCGCTTACCTTGCACATCTGTGTAATTGCCTTTATTGCCACTACGCTTTGTCTCTGATGCTGAGTTAATAATGTCGCCGTTAACCGTTTTAAGGTCGACATTACCACCCTCAATATCTGCACCGCGATTAATGATATTATTTTGCGCTTTAAGGCTGACATCGCCAGCGCTGGATTTAATCGCACCCCCGGTATTGTCGATATTGTTGTCACTCTCCAGAGCCAGTTTATTGGTCGCTAAAATCTTACCGCCGGCGTTGTCAATATTTGTGGCCTTGAGATCAATACTGTCGGCCTGCAGGGTTCTGTTGCTGTTCGTCAGCTTGCCCACATAGCCACGAATGGATTTAAAGCCGTTATATTCGCCGTCATTATCCCAGTCTGATTTTAAACCCAGATTAATACGGCTGGTTTTTAAGGTATAGCCTTCTTCTTTTTCTAGGCTGCCGCCGACAAAACCAACTTCGCCATCCTCTGATGCGATAGTACTGCCCGCACGATTAACAATTCTCTCGCCACCTAACTCGACATACTTACGACCACGCAGAGTGCCAAAATTCTCGCCAATCTCTCCGCCTCTGGCAATGACGTGCTCGCCTTCAACCACACCACGGTTCGTCATTCTTCTTTCGGCGTCTATATTGATATCGCCACCCGTGACGTTGCCTCGGTTTATCACATCACTAGCCGAGCTGATTTTTACTGACTTCCCTCCAGCAATAGTACCGCTATTTTCCATCAAGCCCTGAGTGGCAATATTGATATCATCCGCTAAAATCTTGCCACCTTTCGCCATGCTCGCCAACGTAGCCTCGGTTAAATAAACCTTGGGGGCCAAGGCCTTAACACCATCCACTTCAACTTCAACCAGCCAAACGATATCCTGTGATAAGTTACTGATCTGCTCTACGCTTAATTCCACTCCCGGCACCAGTTCCAGTGCCAGATAACTATCGGCGGCATTACTCATTAACATTTGATACTGCAGAGCATCATCCGTCACTCCCTCATAAATAAAACGCTGCTGGGTTAACGCTGCGATCTGGTCGCGCACCATCATCGTCTCGTAATAACCATCACCCAAACGTATTACCTCGCCCGACCTAGCGGCGGCTTCTGCGGCTGGCCTTTCTTCATCGCCATTAGTTTGGTTTTGCTCAGCGATAAGATCCAACAACCACTGACTGCTTAAATAATCCAAGCCAAATTCTGAGCGTGTTTCAATTAAGTAACTGCTGCCAGGGCTCGACTGTACAAACAGACCGCCACTGCCTGGTTGAGGGAATAATATATTCACCCCAGGAATCAGCGTATTGGCAGGCGCATTGATTCCTGCGGTTGAGCCGATGCTGCCGGCTGATGTGGCATCGGCATTTATATTGATCGGCTGACTGGCGTTCCCACTAGCATTGGTAACCGTGGTATCTCTGCTATTCGATGTCGATGATTGAGTGACCGGATTAGATATACAGCCATTACATAGATTATCACTAGCTCTTATATCGGCAGTGGTGGCTTGCAAGGTGCCAGCATTTGTCAGTGATTTAGCCAACATCTCTAACTTATTGCTGGCGGCAATGATACCGCCAGCCTCATTGCGTATCGTGAGCGGCCTTTGTTTGTTATAGCCGATAAAACCACCCGTTGATATATCAATATCACCGGCGGCGTAAATAGTACCTGCTGACGCATTGATAAACTCTATAGCCATCCAGCTTTTAGAGTCCGTATAAACGACACCACCTAAAGAGATATTACCCAGAGCGCTTTCTATATGTTTTTCGTTTTGAATAAACATACCGGGTCTGGAATTGTTCTCGTTATAGGCATGGATACCCAGATCATTCAACGCCCAGACTGTACCCTTGTTTAGAAAAGACAAGCCCACATTAATATCCATACTGCCCGCCAGGACCGACCCGGTTAATCCATTGACAAACATATCTAGGGGTATATTACGGCCCGAAACGCCTGGAGCCAGGGATCGAGGGAGTGACTCAATGGCATTACCTGCGATCAGGGAGCCGTGATTATAAAAATTAAAACCGTAAAGAGAATGAGGGGACCACACATAGGATTTATGGCTGCCATCCAAAACGATATCGCCAACGGCCGAGATTTTTGCATTTTGATAGTTAATAAAATCCGAACCATTGACCCCCCTGAGGTTTAAATTAGCACCGGCCAACAACTTCGAACTACTAAAGTTTATAAAATCACCACTAGTATGTGTCGATTGAAGATCTTTGTAATTCCACGGATACATATCCACGATTAGGTCATTGCCTGCCTGCATCGTTGCCGAACCACCGACTAAGACATCAGCCGCAGAGTAAGAATGATTTTCACAGCTCAACACCGTGAGACAACCATTAAATACAGAGACCCCTTCAGAGATGATGCTCAGGTTGTTATTGGCGACAATACTGGCGCCGGCCATGTTAAACAAACCATTACCGGTTGTTTGACCCTGACCACCGTTATATTGATAGGCTTCACCCACGGTAATATTCAGATCAGTTGTTGCAAAAATACTGCCGCTATTGATGAGCTCACCGGCTATTTTTAAGCTATTGGGGGATCCATTGCCAAACATTGAAATAGTGCCTGAATTTTCCAAGCGCAAAGCGTCAATCGTCATGCTGCCAGTACCGGAGTAGAGCTCGCCTATATTTTCAAGCCGCGCGCCATCCAGCCTGAAACGAGCACCTGCTGACATATACACAAGCCCTCTATTAATAAAGGAACTACTGCCATTGTCGTTACCATCCCAGTAAGCACTACTAGAGGTGATCTTACCTTGAGCATGGTTAACAAAACTCAAAACACTACCCGACGTAGCGGAAAATCCAGCGCTAATATCTCCGGCTTGTATTGTTCCATAATTATCAACCATCAAAGGAATTGTCATATTGCCAACAGAATAAACATCTCCTGAATTGATTAATCTACGCACCTGTCCGTCGAGATATACACTACTATGTCCATCGTTTAAATAGACATGCTGCGCCTGTATTTTCCCCAAGCTTTGATTTTCCAACGTATCATGCCTAACGGACAGAGAATTTATCGCGGCCAACAGGCCATTATTTTTCAACCGACCACTTGAACCCTCGCCCAACCGCAAATTATTGCCCGAAAATATTTCAGAGCCATTATAATTAGTCGTGTAAGTGGTATTAATTTCGATATCGTTTAAAGCTAGGATATTGCCCTCGTTAAACAAAGCATCCAGATTATCTTTAGCGAGATTTTTGCTGATTAGAATATCACCCTCAGAATACAGCTCGGCATTTCGCTCCACCGTGACATTATCGGCATAGAGATTAATAGCGTCTTTCGCCGTGATTTTTGAACCTCCTCTAACTTTAAACATGTCCTTTCCGGTCGAATCCAGCGTTAAGGCTTTATCGCTGTGTAATTGTCCATAGTTATCAATATCGATAACGCTAAACAATATATCTCCGGTCGCGGCGATTAACTGACTCGCGGCATTGACCACCTGTTGGTAGCCAGAAACAAACAGATCTCCACCGTAGTTAATCATGCCGTCGTTGGTTAAGGTGTTTCCGGCAGTACCCAGCAAGCGTCCGGGCGCGGTGCCATCACCGCCAATATACGCCCCCGCTCGGTTGGTTAAACTATCGGCCTGAATATCCAATAGCACGGAGGTATATACCACGCCGCTGTTGTTTAAATCACCTGTAACAATATGTAGCTCACCACTGGCATTAACGGTGCCGACATTGTCGATCGAGTTGAAATTAAGCGTCACTGCTGAATTGTTTTCCGAGGTGATAACCGCGCCCACTTTGTTGTTGAGTGAGCCACTGCCATCACCGAGTAGCGCTCCGTTATTGGCCGCCATAACAGCCTGCACGTTATTGCGTACCGTGCTGGCGGTGGACGCCAGACGGCCGCCACTTAATAACTTCCCACTATTTTCAAGGACAGAGACGTTTATCTGCATATCGCCTGTGCTGTTCAGTGTTGCGTCATTACTAAAGTTAGCCGCTGGCGCATTGACCGTTAAGGCCGCGCCACTGACTAGGTCACCATTACCGGTGATTTTAGTCACGTTAAGCGTCATATCCTGCTGGCTTTTCACACCCTTATTAGCGGCAATACCTATGCCGCTTACCTCTAGGCTATCGGCGCTGAGCTCCATGGTTGCCTTGCCAGCCAATTGAGAATTGTTCACCATTATTTTCTGTGTATTGCTAACAACAATATCGCCATCGGCGGCTATCGAGGTGTTGTTATCAAGCCATAAGTTCTGTGCGCTAACACTGAATATTCCACTAGTGAGAACGTTGCTGTTATCAAAGTGGGCATCACCTAATAAGCTTGCTATCAGGTTATTGCCAGCATCTATTGTGCCGTTTGTTTGTAGCCAGCTATTCGCGGCAAGCGTGATACTGCCATCGGCGTAGTAGTCAAAGTCAATGCTTTGGCTATCGGCAACCGCCAGATTTAGATCCTGTTGCGCGTAAACATAGCCGTCTTGCGCGGTAAATGCATGGCCGTTGCTCGCAATGTAAATGTCTCTCTTGGCGACAAGCTGTGCGGCGTTATTCAGTTCGATCACGCCATTATTATTGATGATCAAATCGTCGGTACTGGCCGCCATATCGCCTCGAATACGCACACCGACGCCAACCTCATTACCCAGCAACATAATTCGTTTGGCGTAGATGCCGCCCAAAGCACTGGTATCCACTAAGTAGCTAGGCGCGGTTCCACTGGCAGCGACTGCCGTTGCACTGCGGTTGAGGTAGTCGTAATCACTACTGCCGGTGAACACCGCCAGGTCGTTAGCATAAAGCGCGCCATCAACCGTCAGTGAGCGGGTGACCAAGTTAAAGCGCTGTGCATCGGTGACATCCAAACCCAATGCACCAATGGCTATGTCGCCGCCGCGCACCTGAAATCCACTCAGCGAGCCGCTGTTAAATTGCGCCACACCGGTAGTCAACGTCGCCTGCGGGGTATTGATAAAACCGCAACCATTACAGCTGATGCCATTGGGGTTGGCGACAATTACATCGGCGGCCTGCCCCGCCACCTCTTGATAACCTTGCAAGACTGAACGATTATTACTGGTGACTTCATTGAGAATTAAGCTGGCGGCGGCACCGTTGATATTTTGGTTACCGCGAATGGCGCCGCCGAGCAGTGTCTGCGTATCCGCCGTAGAGTTATTCAGAATCAAACCCGCCTGACCGACGTTAAAATCTGTAAATTTGTTGTGCGATAAACCCTGCCCGTTGGCTTTAACGATGTCTATCAATGGTACGCCATTGGCAGCCACACCAAGACTTGCCTGATGCGCTTGAGCCGCAGCGCCGTCTACCACCAAGGCCGCTGCGTATAACGGCGCCGTTGGCAGTAGTAAGCTCAGTGAGGCCAGCCAGGTGATGCACTTCAACAAACCTTGCTGCTGCTGTAGCCTAGTGTGTAATGTTGAGAGTTCCACGTGTGAAGACTCCATGAGTTACCTTCCTTTCTTATCAATGAGGCGGCGTTAATTGAGCGCCGAAGACAGTAGTTATTTATAAACTTGCGGCGTGTTTAAAACCGGCAACGCAAGCTGGCATAAGCAACGGGGGTATTGGGGTCGTCATTGGCACCGCTGTGAATAAGATCGCTGTAAAGTAAATCAAGACTCAGCTGTTGCCACTGGACACTGAGCCCAACCGACCAAGAGCTGAAGCGCCGATCATCGTTGCCAAAGCGATCAAAGGTCTCACCGTAGTCGTAGGCGACAAAGCTGCGCAACGTTGCACCATTCAGATAACGGCTAAAGTTACGGTCTAACCCGTCAATGCCACTGTAGGGCAACATCACTGACCAATCGCTGCGGCTGTGTGCTCCCCGACCAGCTGCTGCGCTACCCTCGTAACCGCGAACCGCACTGTAGCCCGCGACAGTAAAGTGCTCTGAGCCAAACAGTGTGTCACTGCTGTATTGACCGGATAAAGTGGTGGACAAATTACTGCGCAGCGAGCCCAGCGTCAGCGGTGTGTCCACCGATACACGGCCATCGTAGGATTGAAACTGGGCTTGTGGTGCGTCGTGATTCAAATCAGATGAATCCTCAAGAGCATCAAATATTTTGAGACCTTGATTAATGTTGACCGCAGAGCTGAGGCGCAGTCGGCCAAATCGCCAATAACCGTTGACACCCAATTTGGCAACACTGAGCTTACGACTGCTAACGTCTAGAAATGTCTCATTGAGATAGTTGCGGGTATCGCGATGGCTGAGACTCATCGCCAGCGACAAACTGCCGGTGGGATTGCGGTACAGCAGGCGATCGGCATTGAGAGACCAGCTAGCGCTGGTTCCACGACTCTCAATCTCGCTACTCTGCAGGCTAAAATGGCTGCTATAGCGAAGGTAGGAGTACGACAGCGAATAAGTCCAACGCCCATAGGGCACTACACCGTTTAAGCTAAAATTCTCACTGTATTCGCTGCTGCGATCAAATGCCGTATCCTTGCGTAGCCGCAGCGAAAAGTGATCATTCAATCCCAAGGCATTGTCGTAACCGATCCCAACATTGATTTTGTCCGCCGAGATGCCATCTGTATTATCCCAGCTCATGTCTCCCGACCAACGGCTGCTTGGAGTATTGTGAATCACAATACGGGTTAAACCTGGCTCTTCGCCCGGCTCTAGAGTCATAGAAGCATTGTTCGATTGCAGACGATTAATCTGTGCCAGCCCCTGCTCTATCTGTCGCAGATTAAGCAGCTCACGAGTGAGACCAGGAAAGGCCGTAGGTAGATTCACGCCCGCCGACTCGCCGGCTTCGATAGCCTCGAGTTCGCCTTCAACCACTAAGATTTCCAAACGCCCCGAGGCTAGATTTTGCTCTGGAATATACGCTCGGGTGGTGACATACCCTTTATTGATATAGATATTAGTAATGCGTTTGAGCAACGCACTTAGCTGCGCCATTCCCACACAGCGCTCTTCCACAAGTGCTCGCAGTTCATCGACCTGCTTCGTCGCAAGTAATGTGACGCCCTGCAATTGCAATTGTTTAACATCGAAACAGCGAGCGCTGTCGTCGAGCGGTATCGCATCGTTACCCAGTAACGGCGGAACAGCCACCTCATTTGTCTGCTTGAGCTGTTCTAGCTCTTGGCGGTCCCGGTCGCGCTGTTGACGAATCTGCGTTTCATTGTTCCGAAACGTGTCGAGAGGAGAATCAGCCAGTAACTGAGCACTAGGGGCAACCGCCATCACCACTAACAACAACCTTAACGCCACTAAATTTTCTATCTGCAAAATACAACCTCAATACAGCTCAGACAATGTGAATTGAGCCGGATTGTACTGCCGAGATTGATAACGGGCTGTCAGATATGATTCAATCTATTAACACTAATGTCGCAACCAACAAAAATACTTTAATATCAATAAGTTATAGACACCACCCTGTAAAAAAACATGAATTGGCTTCAGTTTTGCTCGCAATGAAATGAGACTGAAGACACCCTATTCAGACTATTGGCCGCCCCAAACTAACCATTCTTTAACATCCATAGATCACGCTATCGACCTAACGGTCGTCGACTAACGCCCATTCATTCACCATTTTTATTGGGCCTTTCTCCGCCCTAATATCCTCTTGCCACCCCTTTTGTACCCATTTATCGGTCGATGAACACTCCACTGATGTGACTGCCGGTGTCCTCCACTGGCGGTAGTCAACGCCGTTTTGTGAGTAGCACTGAGCGGATTTGCGCTAGCAAGGTACCCACGCAACCGCTTGAAACCATCGACCCTAGGCCTTTAGTCGAGCAAACCGAGAAGTAATTCATGAAATGAATACTTTCGAATAACAATAATAAATTTTACTGATAGTAGAAGCGGGACCTATAGTAATTACCACAGTTCATCGACGCGACATTGGCTGTCGATGCGATCTTTACCTCCGACCCCAATAAACGAGTGCCATTATGGATTTTCTATTTCCCCCCAAAACCCAGCAACTGCAAACCCAAGTACGCAATTTTATGGATGACTACATCGTGCCCCGTATCCAGCAATGGAATGATGAAGTGCACGCTGGCCAATACCCTGTGTCGTTTATGGAAGACTTAAAAGCTCTGGCAAGAGAAGCCGGTCTTTGGAATCTCTTTTTACCTCACTTAAAAGACGACGAGCCCGGTACCCGCTTAACCAATCTAGAATACGCCCCCTTAGCCGAGATCATGGGCCGAGTTGGCTGGGCCTCAGAGGTGTTTAATTGCAACGCACCCGATACCGGCAATATGGAAGTGCTGCACATGTTCGGTAGTGACGAACAAAAACAGCGCTGGTTAACACCACTGTTAAACGGCGACATTCGCTCTGCCTTTGCCATGACCGAGCCAGACGTTTGCTCATCCGACGCCACCAACATCCAAACATTGATCAGCCGCGACGGAGACGACTACGTCATCAACGGCCGAAAATGGTTTATCACCAACGCCTCTCACCCCAACTGTAAAGTCTTTATCGTCATGGGAAAAACCGATCCCAGCGCCCAATCGCATCAGCAACAAAGCATGATCCTAGTGCCGATGGAGTGTGAAGGCGTCGACGTCGTTCGCAATATCTCGGTAATGAACCACCATTCACCAGAGGGACACTGTGAAGTCGTGTTCAGAAACGTGCGAGTACCCGCGTCAAACCTAATCGGCGAGGAAGGTGACGGTTTCAAAATCGCCCAAGCGCGTTTGGGGCCGGGCCGGATTCATCACTGCATGCGCTCTATCGGCATGGCCGAGCTGGCGTTAGAGATGATGGTCGATCGCGCACAAGAACGGAAAGCCTTTGGTAAGTATCTGCATCAACACGGCTCAGTCTCAGACTCGATCGCCAAGTCGCGCATAGAAATAGAACAAGCGCGCCTATTGGTACTAAAAGCCGCTTGGATGATCGACAACGCTGGCGCTAAAGCTGCGCGCAAAGAGATCGCCATGATTAAGGCGTTGGTACCCACCATGCACACCAACATTGTCGATCGCGCCATTCAGATTTATGGCGCCATGGGCTTGAGCCCCGACACACCACTGGCCGACTTGTACGCCGTCGGTCGCTCACTGCATTTGGCCGATGGCCCCAATGAAGTGCACCTGCGCAGCATTGCAAAAATGGAACTGGAAAGTGGTCGAGAAAAAATGGGGGCTACGGCGGCTTACTTTACAATCCCTGAGCGGGTTTGATGTGATGGCGACATTAATCACAGGCTAACCAATCGGCTTTTTAGGCAAAGGCTTTATGGGGTCGCACGCCAAGTGCTTACCCTATCATTTCTCTGATCTATTCCTGTTATTTCTTTGCCGACTGAAGGAACAAGAAGTGAGAAGCAGCCTAAGCCCCTTCTAAACTGAGTCTACCTCAATAGCCCTCTACCAAAGATGTTACTCCGGCCGAAAATTGCCAATTACAACCATTCAGTAAGAATAACTACGCGGCCAATATTGAAATATTACTCCCCGACGGCCCACTCTTCACATCCACCCGCAGCGCCATTTGCTCTTTCAGTTCGCTGACGTGAGAGATAACCCCAATCATTCGCCCACTTTGTTGAAGATCAATCAGTACTCTAATGGCC
>Ga0209826_1001079_pt1 | contig 19302 bp, 19 predicted proteins | sample GOMGulsemesocosm_5_FD_184637 | JGI IMG/M metagenome (GOLD analysis project Ga0209826, IMG submission 184637) | Methane-oxidizing microbial communities from mesocosms in the Gulf of Mexico - GOM15C Gulf of Mexico (SPAdes) (version 2) | ecosystem: Environmental > Aquatic > Marine > Cold seeps... | reverse complement strand
CACAAAGGAAGTCTGCCATTTCTGCACATTGTGCCTTGGTATGACAAAAAACGACCGCTGTTTTAGGCTGATAGTGTTCAAATAAAGCTAATAGCGTTTGGTTGCGCTCATGTCGTTTAACCTCGTAAAACAACTGTTCTATAACACTTTCTTGAAGATCTGATTCAACGGTGACAGTTACAGGGTCGCGTTGAATAGAGCGACACATTTGTTTAATTTCATTTGGGTAGGTGGCTGAAAATAACAAGGTTTGTCGTGACGCGGGTGTTTGTTGAATAATATCGGTCATGACATCAGAAAAACCCATATCGAGCATTCTGTCCGCTTCATCAAGCACTAAGGTCTTTAACTGATCGAGCCTTAAGGTACATTTTCTCAAATGATCTTGAATACGCCCGGGTGTGCCCACGATAATGTGCGCGCCATGCTGCAATGAGCCGACTTGTGGGCCAAAGGGTTTGCCACCACACAGTAAAACCAGTTTGATATTGGGCACGCTACGCGCGAGTTTGCGAATTTCTTTACCTACTTGGTCGGCTAGCTCACGGGTCGGGCATAAAATTAATGCTTGAGTGCCAAAAAAGCGAGGGTTTATTTTTTCTAATAAACCAATCCCAAAGGCAACTGTTTTACCGCTGCCCGTTTTTGCTTGGGCAATAATATCTTTACCCTTTAAAACATGAGGCAAGCTTTGTGCTTGCACTGGGGTCATTTTTTTATATCCGAGGCTTGCTAAGTTTTTTAACTGCGCAGGCGCAATGGATAGAGATGAAAAGTCGTGATTAGCCATAGTGATTATTGTTTTTCGCTTAGGGGGCTGGCATCAAATTGAATACCTTCCCAGCCAGTTGTCATAAAGTTACGAATGTTTTGGTGGTCATCACCATTGGGTGTTGCCAATACATCGCGGTAATATTCACCAAAGCAGGCTAACGTTTCTGATTGATTAAAGTCGTTGAGTTTAGCAAAGGCAAATAGTTTACAAGAGCCGTTGTTTTCACCCGCTTCATTACGAATACTGCCATTAGAAAAAGCGCTTGGGGTGAAGTCATATAAGGCTTCAATAATGTTCATGGTATCGCTAAATACTAAGGTCTGAAGTGCTTGGCGTAATTGTTCAATTGAATGCATAGATAGTTCCTATAGGTACAGATTTAAGCGAAATGGCTTAGCCGCGAGAGATAAACTTCCCGTTTGAGGTGTTGACCTTCACGTTCTCGCCATTGTCGATATATTCAGGTACTTGTATTTCTAAGCCGGTGCTTAAGGTTGCAGGTTTGGTACGAGAAGTTGCCGATGCACCTTTAAGACCGGGAGCGGTTTCAATAATTTGCAGGCTAATGCTCGTTGGTAGTTCAATGGCGACAAGTATTTCATCTAATAAAATACCAACGATGCCTTCCAAACCATCACTTAAATAACAGATTTGCTCTTCGATATCATTGCTATCAACGGTGTATTGGTCGTAGTTTTCAAGGTTCATGAAGGTATAGCTGTCACCGTCCTGATAACTATATTGGATTTTCACACGTTCGCAATCTAAGTCTTTTAGAAAATCATCGCCCTTAAACGAATCATCACGTTTTTGTTTGGTTTTTAAGTGGTTAAACCGCACTTTGTATAAGGTGGATGCGCCGCGTGACGATGGGTTGCGTACTTCAATGTTTTTTACTGAATAAGGTTCATCGCCAACTTCGACGATCATTCCGCATTTTAAATCACTGGCTTTAGGCATGGTTTATCCGATATTGCTAAGTTCTAAGTGGCGCAATTATACGCCAACAATGCTAGTGGCTTTTATTTTATAGCGGCTATTTAACGAGCCTTAGCGTTGGGCAAGCAGCTTATCGAGTTGATTTGCAAAGGCTTGTCGGTCAGATTTATTTAATGGCGCAGGCCCTCCGGTTTGGATGCCACTGGCGCGCATGGTTTCCATAAAATCACGCATATTGAGGCGGTCTTTTATGTTTTCCTTGGTGTATAGCTCTCCACGCGGGTTAAGTGCGATGCCGTCTTTTTCGATAACATCGGCGGCCAGAGGAATATCGGCGGTAATGACTAAATCACCAGCTTGTAGCCGTTTAACAATTTCATTGTCAGCTTCATCGAAACCTTGGGTGACGCGTAAAAATGAAATATACGCCGATGGTGGTATACGAATCGCTTGGTTAGCCACTAAGGTTGTTTGAATTTTTGTACGCTCAGCAGCACGAAATAAAATGTCTTTAATGACGATGGGGCAGGCATCGGCATCGACCCAAATGGTATTAAGTGGCATAAGTTAGTGCTCTTGAGCCGCAGCAGCGGCATTGGGTAGGCGAATGCGCTCAATCATATTTTGTACGCTTTGAGGGGGCGGTGGCGTTAGGCTTGAGACGATAAAGGCAACGAGGAAGTTTAATAGCATACCAATAACACCGATGCCTTCAGGAGAAATGCCGAACAGCCAATTATCTGCAATATTGGCAGCCATTGGTGATATAAAAATACCTTTGAAATAGACAATATAACCCATTGTAAAAACAAGCCCGGTCAGCATGCCAAAAATAGCCCCATACTTATTAATGCGTTTGCTGAAAATCCCCATGATAAGAACGGGGAATAATGACGCGGCAGCTAGACCAAAGGCGAAGGCAACCACCTGCGCAACAAAGGCTGGAGGGTGCAAGCCAAGATAGCCCGCGATAAGAATAGCAAAAGCAGCGGTTATGCGGCTTGCGCGTAGCTCGGCTTTATCGCTAATTTTTGGCATAAAGGTGCTTTTCAGTAGATCATGCGAAATACTAGCTGAAATGACCAATAATAAACCTGCAGCTGTGGATAAGGCAGCTGCAACACCACCCGCGGCAATCAGTGCGATAACCCAATTGGGCAGCTGAGCTATTTCGGGGTTGGCAAGCACCATAATATCCCGGTCAATATAAATTTCATTGGCAAAAGGCGCACCGCTCGCTGCTTCACCTGCTGAAGGATTGGTGGTTATACGCTGGCCTAGCTCACCGTGTTTGTCGGCATCAAAAGTAGGCTTGCCGTTTCCTGAAAAGGCGTTACCTGCGGCATATTGTAATTTGCCGTCACCATTATGGTCGAACCATGCCAATAAACCAGACTTCTCCCAAGTTTGAAACCAGCTTGGCATCTCCGTGTAGAGTACACCACTATTATCAGGTCCATTAATGCTATTAATAATGGTTAAGCGACTGAGTGAGCCTACCGCTGGAGCGGTGGTGTATAGCAAGGCAATAAATATTAATGCCCAACCAGCAGATTTTCTTGCGTCGGATACTTTGGGTACGGTAAAAAATCTGACTAAAACGTGTGGTAAACCAGCTGTACCCACCATAAGCGCCAAGGTAATCGCCATAACGTCAATCATCGACTTATCATTAAACGGCTCGGTATAACTGCTAAACCCTAGGTCAATTAAGGTCTTATCTAAGGCGTCGAGTAAGAATGTTGAACTACCGACTATTTGACTACCGAATGCGAGTTGTGGAATGGGGTTGCCAGTAAACTGTAGTGCCATAAAAACAGCGGGTACAGAATAGGCAAACATAAGCACAATGTATTGTGCGACTTGGGTGTAGGTGATGCCTTTCATGCCGCCAATAACGGAATAAATAAACACAATGCCCATGCCGAGATATAAGCCTTGGTCTATGGGCAGTTCTAAGAAGCGTGAAAAGACAATGCCAACTCCACGCATTTGTCCTGCGACATAGGTAAAGGAGATAAAGATTAAACAGATGACGGCGATAACCCGTGCTGTTCTTGAATAATAACGTTCACTAATAAATTCAGGGACCGTGAATTTGCCAAACTTTCGTAAATAAGGAGCTAGCAACATTGCTAACAATACGTAGCCACCAGTCCAGCCCATTAAGTACATGCCCGATTCATAACCGAGGTAGGAAATAAGCCCTGCTAATGAAATAAATGAAGCGGCAGACATCCAATCAGCGGCTGTTGCCATCCCATTAACGACGGGGTGTACTCCTTTTCCGGCGATATAAAAATCTCCGGTTGTTTTAGCCTTTGCCCAAATTGAAATGGCAATATAAAGAGCAAAAGTAAAGCCGACGACCCAGTAAGTTAGTATGTGTAATGGCATAATATTTAATCGTGAACTTTATATTTTGTATCCAATGCATCCATTTTTTTTATGTAATAAAAAATGAGTATTACAAAGGAAATAATTGAGCCTTGCTGAGAAAACCAAAAGCCTAATTTAAACCCTGCAAATTGGATAAGATTAAGTGGCTCAACCAGAATAATGCCAAACCCGAAGGAAACGATAAACCATATAAATAGCAGCTTTAAAATAATGTGGATATTTTCAGCCCAATATTTGTCAGTATTAACACTCATAATTGTTTTCCTTTAAATGGTTTATCTACAATGAGAATGTGTCCAATTCTAAATTAAGGGAGGCGTTTTTGCTCGAAAAATTGGAAACAATTTTTGCCACTGTTTTTAGCTTCATACATGGCAGTATCAGCTTGCTTAAATAGTTCATCGACACTAAGTGTGTCACCCTGATGGAAAAAGCTAATGCCTAGGCTAGCTGAAATGTTAGCTTGCACGCCATCAATTTCTACAGAAGTCGTTGCTGCTGCAAGTAGACGCCATAATGTAAGTTCACAGCCATCTTGCTTACTTAAGTCAGTTAATAGTATGACAAACTCGTCGCCACCTATACGAGCAACGGTATCGGTATCACGCACAACATCTTTAAGTTGAGTGCCCAGCGTAATGAGTAATTGATCACCTTGGTCGTGACCAAATTTATCGTTCATGGCTTTAAAACCATCTAAATCAAGATAGACTAACGCTAGAGGTTGCGAGCCTCGGCGTACTCGTGCCATTGCCTGCTCAAGTCGATCTTTAAGTAATGTACGGTTAGCTAGCTTTGTTAGGCTATCGTGGTTGGCTGCATATTCTAGTTGTTCTTTATATTTCTTACTTTCAGTAATATCGGATAGTAGGCCGATATAATGTGTTATATCGCCAGTATCGTTGTACACGGCGCTAACAGCTAACTGGATACTTATATGCTCACCATTTTTGCGTGTATTATCAATTTCACCTTGCCAGTTCTTAGCCTCATAGATTGCTTGCCAAGCTTGTTGATGGTTTGCAAAGAATAAATCGCGAACATGTTTACGGAGTGATTCCTCTCGCGTATAGCCAGAAATATTACTATAGGCTTGGTTAACATCAATAATGATGCCTTGAGGGTCTGTGATGATGATGCCTTCTAAAGCGTAAGTGAATACTGAAGCAGCTAATTGAGCGTCAGTTAGCGATTTCAGGTGTTCGCCTTCTAGTTTGATGACACGTTGAGCAACATTAATACGGGCTTTGAGTTCTGTGTTATTAAAGGGTTTGCTGACAAAATCATTGGCACCTGCCTCAAGTCCAGTAGCAATATCTTCGGCTTGGTTTCGAGCCGTTAATAGAATTATGTGGGGTTGGCTACCTGTTTTTTGTTGGCGTATTCGCTGGCTTAGTTGTAAGCCATCGAGCTTAGGCATTTCCCAGTCCAGTAGTAAAATCTGTGGAGGGTCATCCTGTTGAAGAATGTCCCATGCGGCTTCACCATCTTCAGCTAAGTAAGCTTGAAAGCCCCATTTACTAACAATGGCTTGGAGAATGTTGCGAATAGTTAAATCATCGTCAGCAATTAGAATTTTCATAAGGTTTTTTCTGAAAGTGTATCTTGCAATTGTTTAAAGGCTTCTGTCAGCTCACCTAAACTTTGAGCTAGAGGCTCTAGCTTGTCTTCTCTAGACGAGATTTCTATATGCTTAGCAATTCGAGCAATCCTATTGGCGCCAACGCTTGAGGCAGAGCCTTTGATTTTATGGGCAAGTGCAGCGGCACTGTCTGAATCACCTTCCTCTAAAGCGTTTGTGAGTTGTTTTAAGTGGCTGGGCACTTCACTCATAAATGCATCAATTATGGATTGAATCTGCGCCTCATCGTTAAGTAGTTGTTGCAAGACAGAAGCATCAAAGATTTGTTCTTCATGTTCTTCTAGTTGCGTATTTTTAGAAGCGTCGAAGGTTTGCTGTTCTTCATTTTTATAGTCAGCTGTCTCTTGTTTATTGCTGCTGCCGTTTTTTGTAAGCCAAGTATTCAACGTTTCACGCAAAATAGTGGGGTTGACTGGCTTGGCGATAAAATCATTCATACCTGCTGACTGACAGCGAGCTTTATCATCAGCCATTACATTAGCAGTCATTGCGATGATAGGTATATCATGTTGCCGTACGCTTGAGCTGGTTTCTCGAATTAGACGGGTTGCCTGAAAACCATCCATAACAGGCATTTGGCAGTCCATAAAAACTAAGTCGTAGTGCTGTTTAGTTAAGCTTGTAATGGCTTCTTCGCCATTTGCTGCAATTGACACGGTGATGCCAAACTCTTCTAACATACCTTTTGCAACTAGTTGATTGGTTAAATTGTCTTCTACTACAAGCACATGAGCATCAAATAAACTAAGTTCACGAGCGGTATGGCGAGTGATTAGACGAGTGTCTTCACCTTGCCCGGTGACTTGTAGTAGGGCATGGTATAAATCAGATTGGATGACTGGTTTTGTTAAAAAGCCATTAACGCCGATTTGCTGCATTTTCTTTGCATCACCTCTAAGAGCTTGGGACGTGAGTAAAATGATTTTAGTGTCTGCAATGCTTTCGTGTTGGCGAATTAATTGTGCTAACTCAGCTCCATCCATTGAGGGCATTTGCATATCAATAATGGCAATAGAAAAGGGTTTTTTCTGTGCAGCTGCATCGATGAGCTGTTGTAGGGCTTCCTCACCACTTTCTGTTTGTTCATACGTTAGCCCCCAGTGGTTAAACAGCTCGCTGAGGAGTTTACGGTTTGTATAGTTATCGTCAACAACTAGGATGGATTGCTCGTTTAGGTTACTAGCGGGTGTCGGAGGGGCGACTTGCTTACTTTGTTCTATGATTAGGGCGAAGCTGAATGTAGAGCCTTCGTTTATGCTACTTTCAATATGAATTTCTCCACCCATTAACTCGACTAACTGTTTGGATATGGTTAAGCCTAGGCCTGTTCCGCCGTACTTCCGTGTAGTAGAACCATCTGCTTGGGTAAAACGTTCAAACAGTCCCTGCTGTTGCTCAGAAGTTAAACCAATACCTGTATCAGTCACTTCAACTAGCAAATGGTATTGGCCATTTTTATTATCGATAACATTAACGCTAACGGATACTTCACCGTCAGGAGTGAACTTGATAGCGTTGCCAATAAGGTTAACTAATACTTGACGTATTCGCCCTGGGTCACCCTTATACCAGCACGACTCAATAGAGTTAGCTGGACATATTAGTTCGACGCCCTTTTCTTCAGCCTTAAACGCCATTGAGCTACCAATATTTGATATGAGAGTGGCAAGGTTGAAATCGATGAGCTCTAATTCCAGTTTTCCAGCTTCTATTTTAGAGAAATCAAGAATATCGTTGATAATAGTTAACAAGCCATTTGCACTGCTATTTACGATTTTACATCGTTGGTACTGCTCGTGGTTTAAGTCGCTGTTGAGTAATAAACTATTCATACCGATGACCCCGTTAAGTGGGGTGCGAATTTCATGGCTCATATTAGCTAAAAACTCGCTTTTGGCAATATTGGCAGCCTCAGCTTCGGCAGCAGTTTGAATGAGTTCTGCCTCAACTTGTTTCATGTGACTAATATCGGTACGAATGGCAATATAGCTGGTTAGCTCGCCATCTGCATTTTTAATGGGAACAATAGTTGTTTCAACCCAATACAAGGATCCGTTCTTAGCTTGGTTGCAAATTTCAGCATGCCATACGTGCCCTGCTGAGATAGTGGTAAACATTTGTGTAAAAAAAGCGAGTGGGTGATGAGCTGAGTTTAATATTCGATGATTGCTACCGACCAGTTCGTTGTTTGTAAAACCACTGATGTCACAGAAACGCTTGTTTGCATAAGTGATTGTTCCGTTTAGGTCGGTTATTGCAACAATAGCATGTTGATCAAAAGCGAATTTTTGTTCAGATAGCTCGTTAAGTGCTTTTTGAATGTCATGACTATTATCATTTATTGTTTTTATATATTTTTCACGTACTTGAATCATATGGTTGAATGTTTTAGCTAGCTCACCAATTTCATCGTCTTGTTCAATATTAGCTTGTTGGTGAGACTCTCCTTGCGCTACGGCATGGGTGACTTTCGATAAGTTAATAATTGGTTTTACAATGCGCTTTGATAGTAATGAACCAGTAATTCCAGCAAACATAACGAGTAGAGCACCAAAAAAGAAAGTCATGTTTTGTATTTCATTAGAGGTAGCTAAGGCCTCCTCTTGAGTTATCTCACTCATTAATAACCAGTTGATATTGGCTATTTTGATGGTTGTTTGATAACCATACACGGTGTTTCCTTCTGGGCCAGAATAAGGTTTTAAAGTGTGATCTCTGGGGTTTTTTCCTATGGCTGTAGGAATGGTTATTTTTTTAGTAAGGACTTGTTTTTTATGCTGAATTGGGCTGAGTAACAGACCTGTTGAGTCAATAATATAATGTGTTTGAGATGTTTGAGATGTTTGAGATGTTGCCACTTGCTGATAAAGTTTATCAAGTTTAATCTGTATGGCTAAAACACCTACTTTTTCGCCCAGCTCATTTAATAGAGGGGCGGTTAAGAAACCGGTTAGCATATGATTGCTCGGGGCGTATCGCTCAATGCCTGAAAATAGTGAGCGGCCGGTATTAAGAGTTTCTCGTACAGAACGGGAGAAGAGGGTGTTTGAGCTACCTCCAGTGAGTAAGTTATTACCGAGGTCCTCTTTTTGTGCCACGGTGAAAAGAATATTCCCATGAAGGTCGATTAAAAACACGTCGTATATATAGGTATACTTCCGAGTTAAATTGAGTAAGTTACTTTCATGAAAAGACTTCCTGTAAGTCCAATCAAAGCTCTGAGTGTAGCTTTTTACAGAAGAATTACTGTTGCTTAGGCCACTTGATAGACTTTGTAAAAATGCGGTGTTGCGAGGGTCTTGAGCTTGATAATCAAGATCTTTAAAACGAAAATCAAACCAATTTATGACGAAAGATGCTTTTGCTTCTGCAGTTTGTACCAGTAGTGTTGCGGCGTTTTTTTTAAGGGTGTTTTTTATTTGCGGCAGGTTAGTAACAAGGAGTAGAAGCATAGGTAACACTGATAAGCTAACAAACCAGAAGAAAAGTCTTTTCTGTAATGAGTTTTTGGGTTTGGATACTTGCATTCTATTCTCTATTTGGAATCAAAACGGGTGTCAGAAAAGCTATCAATATCAATGGCTTCAGGAATTATCTCCCCCTCTACTGCAAGCTCCATAATGAGTTTTAACCCAGCTTTATCGATGTTTAAGTGCTTATAGTTGATGACATTCAACTCGGGATCTAAGCTGGCGATAATGGCTTTTTCACTATGCTCAGGAATATGTTTACGTACGATGTTTATTATTTGCTTTAAAGCATCCCCACCTTCTTGTCTTGCTTGCTCAATATCTTCTCCCGCTTGGCGAATATAGTGCATAACCTCTTTAATAGCCTCAAACTTATGCTCAATGGCTTGATCGTGAGCAACGGCTATACATTCAACATGACCATTGGGCCATGGTAGAACATCTTTTGAATACCATGCGACGTAACCTGAGTGTTGGGTTTCAACGATATCGGCCCAAGGCAGGGATTGCTCGAACGCGGCTAGTTCAGCACGATTACTTTTTGATTTTATAAAGGTAGGTGCTTTGGGAGGGGCAACTGTAATAGCGAGGACGTTGGCAGGGTTATTAGTTGCAGTGCTCATGCTAACGCTGTGCTTTTTCAAATACTGGTAAAGCACAACACTGTGAGTAGACATGGTGTGTGGCACACCAACTTGTACTGGTTTCCCGGTTAATTGAAAATGTTGTTTTAGTATATTAGCCACGGCAGGTGTAGGTAACCTATCTTTACGTGACGGAGGTAATTTCACTTGTTGGTTAAACAGGTCATTTATGGCTAAAGCATTTCCATCACGGTGCATTAAGCCAACCCAGCGGAAACTTGGTTTATCCCGATACATATCTATAGCTAATGGGCTCATAACAAACGCCATGTCGGCACCGCCTGATTGGAAATAAGCACGCAATAAATCCCAGCTGCCCATTTTTTCTATTTTAAAATCAGCATGAACCATTTTGTCTTGGTAGCGCTCGTAGGCAACGAGTGCTGCGTAGTGGTCGGCGAGAGGAATATAGAGTGCTTGAACGCTCTGTTTTGTGTTTGCGCTTGTGAAATTGCTAACGATTGTTAGCAGCAAGGTAATGATTAATTTATTACGCAAATGACATGGTTGTTGAGTCGACATAATGTTGCATCCTAATTATTGTTTTTACCCGGTGATAAGAGTGCCGGGCGAGTCCTCCCCTGAGTGCTTATACTGCTTCGTACAACACGCCTAAGCGTCATAACATTAAAGATTAGCAGAAAATAATAATTCTGCTAATTGGATAACATAAACCAGCAAACACTACTGATGACAACGGTTCCTATGAGGTTAAGAATAAGTCCCTCTCTTGCCATTTGCTGGCTAAGTACGTGCCCACTACTAAAGACGATAGTATTTGGCGCGGTGGCTACGGGTAGCATAAAAGCGCAACTAGCGCTGAAGGTAGCGGGCAGCATTAACCATAGTGGGTCAATATTTGAATTGAGTGCTGTGGCAGCTAAAACAGGCATAAGCATGGCGGTTGTTGCTGTATTGCTGGTTGCTTCGGTCATAAAGGTTACGGTAAAGGCAATGACTGCCATCATTGCAATAATACTTAAAGAAGTCACCGCGGATAACTGTTCCCCTAAGGTGGTGCTTAGCCCTGAAATAACAAAGGCTTTTGCCAAGCAAATACCTCCGCTGAACAGTAATAAAATACCCCACGGGATTTGTTGGGCAGTTTGCCAGTCGAGTAATTTTTTTTGTCGACCGTTGGGAAGAACAAAAAGAGCAACAACAGCAAGTAGAGCGACAGAGGCATCATTTGCTTGAGGAAGGTTAAGCCAGCCACTCCAGCCCCCAAAAGGTTCTCGTCGAGTAATCCATAGCAAGGCCGTTATAAAAAACACAATCATTACTCGACGCTCGTGAGTGGTCCATTTGCCAACCTTTGGTAGGCTGACCTCTCCTTGTGCGGATAAATGACGGCTAAGCCAAAGCCAGCAAATAGGCAATAAGAAAAAAACGACGGGTAATGCCCACGTCATCCACTGCCCAAAGCTAATTTGCAAGCCCGTATTTTCCTCATAAACTTGCATGAAAATAAGGTTGGGTGGTGTGCCAATGGGTGTACTCATGCCTCCAATACTGGCTGCGTATGCAAGCCCTAGTAATAAAGGTAAGCTGAGTTTTTTATTGTCGGCACTGTCAATAACGGCAAGCGCGACGGGTAGTAACATGAGCGTGGCAGCGGTATTTGAAATCCACATGCTGAGGGCTGCGGCAGCCACCATAAAGCCTAAAACAAGGCGTTTGGGATTATCATTACCAAACCAACTGACCATATTAAGGGCAAGGCGGCGGTGAGCGCCACAATGAGCAATGGCAGTAGATAATATAAACCCACCGAGCAACAGTAAAACTAACTTATTACCATAGGCGCTACCGACCTGCTCAGCGCTGAGTACACCGCTTAATGGAAAAATGGCAATCGGTAGCATTGAGGTAACAGGAATGGGTACAGGCTCAAATATCCACCAAATAACACACCATACGGCTACCGCTGCGGTTATTGCAATGGCTAGGCCGCTACTGTGTTGCAGTGCTAAGAAAGAAAATAAAGCAGCGATAGGGCCAATAATAAGGCTAAGTCTTTTTAATCGCTGCATCTAAGTTAACGCTTCTTTTTAAATGATTTTTTTTGCGGCTTAAACCCTTGGGAGGTATGTTTGGTGACAAACTTTTTAGCACCCGGTCGGTGTCTGTTTGTTGCCTGTGGCGGCCTGCTTGGAATAAGGCAGTTAGGCCCGTCACCAATTAAGCTTTTTTTGCCCATTTTAAGCAGTAGCTCTTTTATGAGTTGCCAATTACCCGCATCGTGATAGCGAAGAAGTGCTTTATGTAAGCGGCGCTGCTCAATTTTTTTGACGGTGTTTATTTTTTCGCTTTTATAGCTAAGCCCTTTTAGCGGATTTCTTCCGGTATGGTACATTGCTGTTGCGGTTGCCATGGGGGATGGGTAAAAGGTTTGAACCTGATCCGCCTGAAAGTCATTTTTCTTCAGCCATAGGGCAAGGTTCACCATGTCTTCGTCTTCGGTGCCGGGGTGTGCGGCAATAAAGTAGGGGATAAGGTACTGTTTTTTCCCAGCTTTTTTGGTGAACTTTTCAAACATGACCTTAAATCGGTCGTAAGTGCCTATGCCAGGCTTCATCATCTTAGATAATGGGGCTTGCTCGGTATGTTCGGGCGCAATTTTTAGATAACCGCCTACGTGGTGGGTGACTAGTTCTTCTACGTATTCAGGTGATTCAACCGCTAAATCGTAACGTAAGCCAGAGGCGATAAGAATACGCTTAATGCCTGGGATTTTACGTGCTTTTTTATAAAGCTGAATAAGCGGATCGTGGTCGGTATTGAGGTTGTCACAAATACCCGGGTAGACGCAAGATGGCCGACGACAGGCGGCTTCAATGGCTGGATCTTTACAGGCTAAACGATACATATTGGCGGTAGGGCCGCCAAGGTCAGAAATGGTGCCGGTAAAGCCGGGTGTTTTATCCCGAATATCTTTAATTTCTTGAAGAATAGACTGTTCCGAGCGGCTTTGAATAATACGCCCCTCATGTTCGGTAATGGAGCAAAAAGTGCAACCACCAAAACAGCCGCGCATAATATTAATTGAGAAACGAATCATCTCGTAGGCGGGAATGCGTAGCCCTTCATATTTAGGGTGAGGGACACGCTGGAAAGGTAAGGCAAAAACCTCATCCATTTCTTCGGTACTGAGTGGAATAGGTGGCGGGTTTAGCCAGACATCTTGACCATCGTTATCCTGTATTAATGCACGAGCATTGCCGGGGTTGGTTTCCAAATGTAAAACTCGTGAGGCGTGTGCGTATAAGACAGGATCGCTTTTAACTTTCTTATAAGATGGCAGGCGAATAACGGTTGTTGCACGGTCTGTTTTACTATGTTTGGGTAAGAAAGTTAGCTGAACGAGCTGACTTGTTCCAGCTTCATTTGTTTTGTTGCTAATTTCGCACTTACCACCTGTGGCAGCGGCAAGTTCTTCATCAGTGCTATAGGGATTATTATGTGGATCAATTTGCCCCGGCCGGTCAACACGGGTTGAGTCGATTAACGTCCAGCCATTAGGTAAGGTGTCGCGTACAAAGGCGGTGCCACGTATATCGTTAATCTTATTAATGGCTTCATTTTGAGATAAACGGTAAGCCAGTTCGGTGAGCGCCCGCTCGGCATTACCGTAGAGAAGCATATCGGCTTGTGAGTCGACTAATATTGAACGACGAACTTCATCTCCCCAATAATCGTAATGGGCAATACGGCGCAAACTGGCTTCGATACTGCCAATAACAATGGGTGTGTCTTTATAAGCTTGTTTACAGCGTTGGCTATAGACTATAACGGCACGGTCGGGTCTGCGACCAGCAACATCACCGGGTGTATAGGCATCATCTGAGCGAGCACGTTTGTCAGCAGTATAGCGATTGATCATCGAGTCCATATTGCCTGCGGCGACACCAAAGAATAAATTGGGTTTGCCTAGGGTGGTGAAATCGTCGGTGTTTTGCCAATTGGGTTGGTCGATAATACCAACGCGGAAGCCTTGTTTTTCAAGTAGGCGACCAATAATTGCCATGCCAAAACTTGGGTGATCAACGTAGGCGTCGCCAGTCACAATAATAATATCGCAACTATCCCAACCGAGAGCGTCCATTTCTTCACGGGTGGTGGGCAAGAATGGGGCTATGCCATAGCATTCTGCCCAATATTTTGGTTCAGAAAAGAGTTGTTTTGCGAGTGGCATCATAAGATAAATCCTGCCTGTTGTAGGCTAGTTCGAAGTCTTTCCACGCGGCGACGATTTACGCCAAAGTCGTAATAGCCGGTGCGAGCAGCTGATCTTACGTGGATGAGACCCTGTTCAGGGTCAATAATGAGGTCTAGCTCATCAATAAAACCGAATAGTCGGCTGCTAATGTCGGCGTGTAGGTGATGTTTGTTAATGCTTAAACTAATTCGTGGCTCGAGTTGTTGCAATACATCACTGAGTTGTTGTGGTCTGATTACTTGGCCTTGTTTTAACTTAAAAGGCTCTACGCGATGAGAATCACTGGCTATGCTAGAGACGCAGTTTGGCTTATTGGGGCAGGCCTTTAGCTGGGTTTCGCTGGCGGAAGCTGAACTACAAATAGTCATTAATATAAGGAATAATTTATTCACTTGGCTTGTTGAGTACTAGCTTGCGGAACAAATTTTTTCGACATCAATAAGCCTATTTCGAATAATATCCACATCGGTAAGGCGAGTAGTGTTTGTGAAATAATATCGGGTGGAGTGAGTACCATGCCAATAATGAATGCCCCAACAATAATATAAGGTCGCTTCTCACCTAAGCTTTGTGGGGTGGAAACACCCGTTTTTACTAATAGAAAAGTCGCTATAGGAACTTGAAAGGCAACGCCAAAGGCAAAGAATAGGGTTAATACAAAATCTAAATATTTGCTAATGTCAGTCATCACTGCAACCCCTTCAGGCGCAGTAGCGGTGAGAAACTTAAAGATTAATGGCATGACCACAAAGTAGGCAAACAGCATGCCGCTATAAAATAAAAAAGTTCCTGCGCTAATGAGCGGGAGCGCTATACGTTGTTCGTGTTTATAAAGTCCAGGAGAAATAAACAGCCATATTTGATAAAGAATCCATGGAACACTAATGAAAACAGCCAGCATTAAGCTTAATTTTAGAGGTGTTAAGAATGGCGAAATGACTTCAATCGCAACCATATGGGTGCCTTCAGGCATATGGATGAGTAAGGGGTCTGCGAGTAGGGAGTAAATTTCGTTGGCGTAGACTGAAAGCGGTAAAAAAATAACCAGCATGCCAAGCAACGCGTGGATTAAACGCGTGCGTAATTCAACTAGGTGAGAAACAAAGCTGCTCTCTTGATCATTAGGGGGTTGTTCAGACATGTGTCATGCCCGTGGTTAATTGGGCTAATATTCGTTGTGAGGCTATTTTTTCTCATCCGTTTTATTCGATGAATCTTCAACGGACTGTTGTTCGTTAGGGCTTTTTTCTTCGCCTTCTTTCATTGCGCCTTTAAAGCCTTTGATAGCACCACCTAGGTCACCGCCAAGATTGCGTAATCGCTTAGTGCCAAACAGTAGTAGCACAATAACAAGAACAATAATTAACTGCCAAATTCCGATGCCGCCCATGGTGACTCCTAGTTATAGTTGGTGTAAGTAGAGCTATTCTACTTGTTTCTGTTGGCTTTTTCATCCAAGCCGGATAGTCCAAAGCGTCGTTCGAGTTCGTTCAATACATCATCTGAACTTAAACCTTGTTGCGCGAGCAGTACGAGGGTATGAAACCAGAGGTCAGCCGTTTCGTAAATAACCTGTTGTTTATCATCCGATTTAGCGGCAATAACGGTTTCGGTTGCTTCTTCACCAATTTTTTTAAGAATGGTATCGAGCCCTTTATGATAAAGGCTTGCTACATAAGACGAACTAGGGTCTTCCTGCTTGCGCTGCTGTAAAACTTCGTCGAGTTGTTTTAATGTATCGCTCATGATGAATAAATACTCTTAGGGTCTTTTAATACGGGGTCGGTTGCTATCCATTGTTGATCTTTTAGTTGTCGATAAAAACAACTTTCACGCCCTGTATGACAAGCAATTCCACCTTTTTGTTCAACGGATAGAAGAATAACATCCTCATCACAATCTAAACGAATATCACGAATGACTTGCTGGTGACCAGACTCTTCGCCTTTATGCCATAACTTGTTGCGTGAACGAGACCAATAGACGGCGTGACCTTGCTCTGCAGTTAATTGCAGGGCTTCTTTATTCATCCAAGCAACCATTAGTATTTTGCCAGACTGGTGATCTTGAGCAATAGCAGGTATTAAGCCTTTATCGTCCCAACGAAGCTGGCCGAGCCAATCGCTCATAAGCGAACCTCGATACCTTTGTCTTGCATATGTTGTTTAGCTTCGCCAATACTAAATTCAGCGAAATGGAAGATACTTGCAGCCAGTACCGCGTCAGCTTTACCTTTAGTAACACCTTCGGCAAGATGGTCGAGCGTACCAACACCGCCAGAGGCAATAACGGGTACGTCCACGGCATCGCTAATGGCGTGGGTTAATTCAAGATCAAAACCAATCTTTGTGCCATCGCGGTCCATACTAGTGAGTAGGATCTCACCTGCACCAAAGGACACCATCTTTTTTGCCCATTCAATTGCGTCTAAGCCGGTTTCTTTGCGTCCACCGTGGGTGAATATTTCCCAGCGTTTAGGCTCGCTATCGGCACTGACACATTTTGCATCAATTGCGACGACGATACATTGAGAGCCAAAACGCTCAGCGGCTTGTTTTACAAACTCAGGGTTGAATATTGCGGCGGTATTAATGCCAACTTTGTCGGCACCTGCTTTTAACATGCGGCTAATGTCTTCTAACTTGCGAATTCCTCCGCCAACAGTTAGAGGGATAAAAACCTCACCAGCAACTTGTTCAACCATATGAACCATGGTTTCACGGTTATCTGAGCTGGCGGTTATATCCAAAAAGGTTATTTCATCTGCGCCTTCGCGGTCATAACGGCGAGCCACTTCTACAGGGTCACCGGCATCGCGAATATCAACAAATTTAACACCTTTAACGACGCGTCCATTGTCTACATCCAAGCAGGGAATAATACGTTTAGCGAGACCCATATTAAGCGTAAGATTGAGCTAGTTTTTCACCTTCGGCAAAATCAAGTGTTCCTTCATAAATAGCGCGACCAGTAATAGCGCCAATAATGCCATCTCCTGACACTTCACCGAGTAACTTAATATCTTCTAAGTTAGTAATGCCGCCAGATGCAATAACAGGAATTTTAACTGCGCGTGCTAATTCTGCAGTGGCTTCTACATTAACGCCTTGCATCATGCCATCGCGGCCAATGTCGGTATAGATAATTGAATCTACACCATCGGATTCAAAGTGTTGAGCAAGGTCGATAATGTCGTGATTAGAAAGTTTTGACCAACCATCGATAGCCACTTTGCCATTTTTGGCATCAAGCCCTACGATAATATGACCAGGGAATTCTGCGCAGACATCACCAACAAAGTGGGGGGCGCTGACCGCTTTAGTGCCGATAATAACGTATTGGACTCCGGCATTTAGGTACGTTTGAATGGTTTCTTCGTCACGAATTCCACCGCCTACTTGAATAATTAAATCAGGGTGGGCTTGGGCTATTTCGTGAACGACGCCAGCATTAACCGGCTTGCCAGCGAACGCGCCATCAAGATCAACTAGGTGAAGTCGCTTGGCGCCTTCATTGACCCAGCGAGTGGCAACTTCAACAGGGTTATCTGAAAAAATGGTTTCATCTTCCATTCGGCCTTGACGTAAACGAACACATTTACCTTCTTTAAGGTCAATAGCGGGTATAAGAATCATATTAATAGTTCCTTGATGGTTAGGACTGGCCGTCCCAATTTAAAAAGTTTTTCAAGAGTTGCAAGCCGGCATGTTGGCTTTTCTCGGGGTGAAATTGAACAGCGACAATATTATTAGATTGAAGAGCGCATGGGAAGTCATCGGGGTATGCGCTGTAGGCTGAAACGAAATTAGCGTCAACTTGGCTGGCATGATAGCTATGTACAAAGTAAAAACGCTCGTCTTGTGGAATGCCTTCAAAAAGAGGGTTTTTACCGTTATTGTTGACTTGATTCCAGCCCATATGTGGGATTTTTAATTTATCACCATGGCTATCTAGCATTTTGCTGGGGAATTTAATGACATTGCCAGGTAGTAAACCTAAACACTCGACACCACCGTTCTCTTCGCTATGCTGCAATAACGCTTGCATACCAATACATATGCCGAGAATGGGCTTGCTACTAGCGATTTGTATAATTGTTTTATCTAATCCAGTTTCACGCAGTGCAGCCATGCAGTCGCGAATGGCTCCCACGCCGGGGAAAACGATATGGTCCGCAGATAAGATAAGCTCTTTATCTGCGGTAACGTGTACCGTTGATTCAGGTGAAACAGATTTTAATGCTTTTTCTATGGAGTGGAGGTTACCCATTCCATAATCTATAACGGCAACAGTCGCCATAATTGAAATACTCTTTAGGTGGTTATAAACAGCCCTTGGTGGATGGCATAATGCCTTCCATGCGTGCGTCTCTTTCTAAGGCGAAACGTAGCGCGCGACCAAATGCTTTAAAAATAGTTTCAGCAACATGATGAGCGTTAACGCCTTTTAAATTATCAATATGAAGAGTCATGTTGGCGTGATTAACGAAGCCTTGGAAAAACTCACGGAACAGGTCAACGTCAAAGCTACCTATGCTTGCACGTGGAAAATCTACGTCATAAACAAGCCCTGGTCGGCCAGAAAAATCAATAACGACTCGTGATAAAGCTTCATCAAGAGGCACGTATGCATGGCCATAACGATAGATACCTTTGCGGTCGCCGAGTGCATCTGTGACAGCTTTACCCAAGGTGATACCTAAGTCTTCAACCGTATGATGTGCGTCAATGTGTAAGTCCCCTTTAGCGTTGATGTCTAAATCAATCATACCGTGGCGGGCAATTTGATCGAGCATATGCTCTAAGAAAGGGATGCCCGTAGAAAAATTAGTTTTCCCCGTGCCGTCTAAGTTAACACTAACGGAAATTTGGGTTTCTAGGGTGTCGCGATTAACAGTTGCAGTTCTGTCACTCATTATATAGGGGGTACACTGTTGCTAGTAAGTTTGCATTTTCCCAGTTACAGAAGGTGATAGCAAGTTTAGTTTTGTTGGAATTAAGTGTTGTTTGAGGCGATGGCTTACACCGTGTAAGCATATGCTTACGGTAAATGAGGCTGAGGCTTATATTCTATTTTTAATATAGGACATATAATTTGATCGTCACTTAGGAATTCACGAGAAGGATCTCGTAAACAAGGATTGTTTGCTAAGGAGATGCAATGGACTGTATCACGACATGGATGTTAAAAAGGACTGATTTGCCGATCAATCT
>Ga0209826_1001076_pt1 | contig 19339 bp, 14 predicted proteins | sample GOMGulsemesocosm_5_FD_184637 | JGI IMG/M metagenome (GOLD analysis project Ga0209826, IMG submission 184637) | Methane-oxidizing microbial communities from mesocosms in the Gulf of Mexico - GOM15C Gulf of Mexico (SPAdes) (version 2) | ecosystem: Environmental > Aquatic > Marine > Cold seeps... | reverse complement strand
ATATAAATTTGGTTTTGAATTATAAAATAAATATTTCTTATGTTTATGATTTTTAAGGTAAGTTATGTCTTACGGAGTGTTGTGATATGTATGAAAAGTGTTGCTGATTGCCTATAATTTCTCCTGTTTAAAAAAGTACCACTTTACCTCGTCGTCCTGCATTATTGGTAGATACTCTGCTTTGGGGTATAAGCAAAAGGTTTTGCTAAGGGTTCTCCTATAAAAATCCCTTGCCCTGGCCAGGCTACACTTTTCCAATAGGCTTCAATTAAACTATTTCCCCTTAAGTAATAATGCATCATGATGCCTGGGTTGGGGAATTTTTGAACAAAATTACAGGGTTCAATAACGGCGCCATAGCTTCCTGTTGCGCCAGCCGCTAACCATTCAATACTGCTCATTTGTTTGCCTCCTGGCAGAACACCTCCTGTTGAAGTTAAATGATCTGCTACAGCTCCAGGTAAAAAATGATTGGAGCGTATTTTTTTGACATGCATTTTTCCTGTAAAGTAAAACATTACATCCTTTTTATTTTCAATATAATCTTGTTCTAAGTTGTCTACAGGCCATAGGCCTTTATAATTTGATGTAATGTGAGGAAAAAAAACAGCTCTTGTACTACGGGCTTTATCTGAAGTTTTTAATAAATAAGCTTTGCCTTGTGGTCTGCTGTAATCAGATAAAACACCTCTGTCTATTAAGTTTTTTACATTTGCAAAGTTTTTACCTGCGATGGCCATTGTTGGTCGCCATTTATATTCGTCAAAAGGTTTGTTTTTAGGGCTATTAAAATAAGGTGAGGCTTGTGTTTTTTTGCAACCAATAGCGCAGAATGATTTGTTATATCCTGCTGCAAAGGCTGTGGTGATTGACATGCAGCCAACACGGTAAGTATTCATCCATGTTAAAGCGTAAGCCTGAATGTGTTTGGGTGTTAGATTGTCAACTGTCTTTTTTATTTTTATAAATTTACTTGTTGGTAAAACTTTGAGCTTGGGATTGAAGCGAATGTGAATGATGTTTTTTGTTGGGATTTTTCTTTGTTGTTGGTAGTATTTGCCGATTTTTATGCTTAATGGGTCTGAATCATTAACTATAACGCCAAGTTGCTCAGCTGATAAAGCAGGTAATGGGTTGTACAGTGTTGGTATATTTGCAGCAATGGTTGGTGATATTCCGATTATGAATACGGCGAAAATAAACGGAATAGTTAGTGGGAAATGGTATTTTTGTTCATGCATATTGAAAAAGCAGGTTGTTTTTTGTTGGCTAAGCTAAAAGTGTAGTGTAAATTTGGCTGGGAGTTTGAGAATTATAAGGGAGGGATTGTAGCATTGGCTTAAGCTATGACGAGTTTGTAAGTTCCCCATCCCTGGTCACTGGATTCCAGCAATCCCTGCTGAAATGACGGTGTGGTGTGGCTTTGTCTTTTTGCTCGTCATCCTAGCATGGATGCTGGGATCTAATCGTCCATGGAGGGCGTATGACTCAGTGTGGTAAATAGTGATATTGCGTACTTCCCATCCTTGGTTTCTGGATTCCAGCAATCCCTGCTGGAATGACGGTGTTGAGGGGCTTTGTCTTTTTCTCGTCATTCTAGTATGGATGCTGGGATCTAATCGTCTAGGGAGGGCATATGACTCAGTGTGGTAAATAGTGATATTGCGTACTTCCCATCCTTGGTCACTGGATTCCAGCAATCCCTGCTGAAATGACGGTGTGGTGGGGTTTTGTCTTTTTGCTCGTCATCCTAGCATGGATGCTGGGATCCAATCGTCCAGGGAGGGCATATGACTCAGTGTGGTAAATAGTGATATTGCGTACTTCCCATCCCTGGTCACTGGATTCCAGCAATCCCTGCTGGAATGACGGTGTGGTGGGGATTTCTTCTTGCTCGTCATCCTAGCATGGATGCTGGGATCTAATCGTCCAGGGAGGGCTTATGACTCAGTGTGGTAAATAGTGATATTGCGCACTTCCCATCCTTGGTTTCTAGATTCCAGTAATCCCTGCTGGAATGACGGTGTGGTGGGGTTTTCTTCTTGCTCGTCATCCTAGCATGGATGCTGGGATCCAATCGTCCAGGGAGGGCATATGACTCAGTATGGTAAATAGTGATATTGGGTACTTCCCATCCTTGGTTTCTGGATTCCAGCAATCCCTGCTGAAATGACGGTGTGGTGTGGCTTTGTCTTTTTGCTCGTCATCCTAGCATGGATGCTGGGATCCAATCGTCCAGGGAGGGCATATGACTCAGTATGGTAAATAGTGATATTGGGTACTTCCCATCCTTGGTTTCTGGATTCCAGCAATCCCTGCTGAAATGACGGTGTGGTGTGGCTTTGTCTTTTGCTCGTCATTCTAGCAGGGATGCTGGGATCTAATCGTCCAGGGAGGGCATATGACTCAGTGTGGTAAATAGTAATATTGCGTACTTCCCATCCTTGGTTTCTGGATTCCAGCAATCCCTGCAGGAATGACGGTGTGGTGGGGTTTTCTTCTTGCTCGTCATCCTAGCATGGATGCTGGGATCTAATCGTCCAGGGAGGGCATATGACTCAGTGTGGTAAATAGTGATATTGCGTACTTCCCATCCTTGGTTTCTAGATTCCAGTAATCCCTGCTGGAATGACGGTGTGGTGGGGTTTTCTTCTTGCTCGTCATCCTAGCATGGATGCTGGGATCCAATCGTCCAGGGAGGGCATATGCCTTAGTGCGATAAATAGTGATATGTTTGCTTTCCATCTCTGGTCACTTGATTCAAGTAAGCCCTGGTGGAATGGTGTTGTGAAAATCTGTTTTTGATCTTGTATTTTGAAGGGAGATAAAGCGTAGCACAGGAACCTTTGTTTCAGAGGGGGTGAAGCAAAGTTATGTTCCTGACTAGCAAAATGCGGGAATTACAAGATATCCTATCTTGAGTTCCTTTTCCCGCGCACCTAGACTCCTAAAGTGGCAACCGGCTGTCTCTTTAAGACCCTTGGCTTTCCGAGCCCGCCTCGCGACGAGTGTGGCTTGGTAATCTACAAAAATCCTTCTGAGTGAATTCCTTCTCTTTGTAGTTATTTTATTAGAAGCACCTTTCATGCCAATTGTTAAGTGTTGTGTTTAAGGGGGTGTTGCTTGTTGTTAGTAGAGTATTGTGGGAAATGACTTGTTTGGTGTGTTATATGGCTTAATTCCCTTTTTAGATGTCTAAATAATAAAGCAGTAGCCATTAAGGTATGTTATTTGCTTGGAATGGCGAGGCTGGTATAGATTAAGGTTTATTTTATAATGTATGATTACATATATTATGTAATGGATATTCTAATAAGCTTGTATAATATTTTTAAGTAATTAATCAATAATTTAGGTAATAAAGTATGGAAAGCCAGGAATCTGATTTTAGGGATTATTTTAAAATTTTTAAACGTCGACTTCTTTATTTTATTGTTCCCTTTGTCATTATTGCTTTGTTAGGTGTTTTATTGGCAGTTTTATTGCCTTCAGTTTATAGGTCTGCTGCGACTATTTTGATTGAAGAGCAGGTTATTCCAACTGATTTGGTTCGTTCAACGGTTACTACATACGCTGATCAGAGAATTCAAGTAATAAGTCAGCGAATTATGACGCGTTCAAATTTGGTTGGGATTATTGAAAAGTATGATCTATATGCGGACGATAGAAAAAGTGAGCCTTTGGAAAATATTTTAGAAGAGATGAGGGCGCGAATTGAAGTAAATACTATTAGTGCTGATGTGGTTGACCCTAGAAGAGGAGGTAAGCCTTCTGAAACAACGATTGCATTTACCTTGTCATTTGAAGATGAATCGGCTGTCGTTGCAAAAAAAGTGGCCAATGAATTGGCGACTGTTTTTCTCAAGGAAAACATTAAATCCCGAACAATGTCAGCTGAAAATGCTACTTTGTTTTTGAGTGAAGCTGCAAGAAGGTTAAAAGATAAAATTAATACTATTCAGAAAACTTTAGCTACTTTTAAAGAAGAAAACCTGAACTCTTTGCCAGAAATCACACAATTAAATCAACAGGAAATTACAGCACTTAATAGTAGGTTATTAAACCTAGATAGTCAGGAGCGCTCACTCAATGAGCGTCATTTTTATTTACAAGGCCAATTAGCTCAGATCGACCCAAATGCACTTGCTACAAATGCTGTGGGTAATCGTGTTTTTGATATTAAAGATAGGCTGCAAATTCTTGAATCTCAGTACCCGTCTTTGTTGGCAACCTATTCGAAGCAGCATCCAGATGTTGCTGCAGCTGAAAGAGAAATTAAATCTCTAAAAGAGCAAATTGGTGAAAATGTTAATATGAATAATTTGAATGCTGAGCTGGTAGAGAAGAAGGCTCAGCGGGCATCTTTATTGAAAAGGTATTCTAGTGATCACCCTGATGTTCAAAGCTTGAATAAAAAGATTAACATATTGCAGGCTACCATTGTTGAAGCAAAGAAGTCTGTTGTGATTGATTCGTCTGTACAGCCTGATAATCCAGCTTATATTACTTTAATGTCTCAGTTAGAATCAGTTAATACGGAATTGAACTCACTTGAATATACTAGGGAAAGATTAGTTGATAAGATTGAAGAGCTTAAAGCCCTCGTTCGAAAAGCGCCGTTGGTTGAAAAAGAATATATTGATATTATACAAGAGTTAGATAACACTAATATACGGTATCGTGAGGTGAGTGCTCGTGAAATGGAGGCAGAGATTTCTCAGTACTTGGAGCTGGAACGTAAAGGTGAAAAATTTACTCTGATTGACCCACCTCATGAAGCGTTGGAGCCAATAAGTCCTAATCGACCTGCAATATTGTTTTTGGGGTTTATCCTGGCAATAGGAGTGGGTGTGGCTGCTGTTGCAGGGGCTGAAGCAATGGATTCTGCTATTTATAATGAAAATACGATAGCTGATATTTTAGGTGTTGCGCCATTGGCTAGTATTCCATATATAGAAAATAAACAAGAGTTTGATGCTGGGCGTAAGACTAGAAGGGTTGGCGTTATTTCAATTTTGGTATTGGGTCTGGTTTTAGTGACAATATTTCATTTTGTTTTTATGCCTTTGGATGTGTTTTGGTATAAGTTTTTAAGAGTTATTAATGTATAAGAACCCTGTAAATAAATAGTTGATCCCATGAAAAAAGATTTTGAAAACATAAGTTATACCCAAACACAGGTTCAAACGTCAGACACTCAAAAATTACATGAGCGTAGAGTTGTTACAACCTTTAAACCAGGGCTCTGGGTTGAATCATTTAAGATGTTACGAACAAGAGCTTTGCAGCAGATGAAGTCTCATAATTGGAGTACATTGGCTGTTAGTGGAATTAGTTCGCAAGCGGGTGCTACTTTAACGACTGTCAATTTGGCGATTAGTATTGCGATGGAATTGGATCAAACGGTATTGTTGGTCGATGCTAACTTAAATAATCCAATGGTTAATACCATGTTGGATATTGATGCAAATGAAGGTTTAGGCGATTTTTTATTGCATGATAAACCTGTTGATGAATTATTGATTAATCCAAGTATTGAGCGGTTGGTTGTTCTTCCTGCTGGTAAGCCAATGTTTAATTCAACAGAAATGTTGCGCTCCCCTAAAATGGTTAAATTAGTCGATGAGTTAAAGAATAGATATCCATCACGCATTATAATCTTTGATATGCCGCCTTTATTGACACAGGCTGATGCGTTAAGTTTTTCTCCTTATGTAGATGGCGTCTTATTGGTTGTGGAAGAGGGATATACCAAGAAAGATGAATTAAAGCATGCAGCAGAGATATTAAAGGGCGTAAATATTTTAGGTTCTGTGCTAAATAAAGCAACTGATAATAAGATTAAGTACTCTTCCGATAGCTATAGGGTTTATTGAGGTTTGGTCGCTGGATATCCATCAATCCCAGTTGGAATACGGATGTTGTGGGACTTTGTCTTTTGCTCGTCATCCTAGCAGGGATGCTGGGATCCAATCGTCCATGGAGGGTATATGTTTCAATGTTGATATTGCGGACTTCCCATCCCTGGTCACTAGATTTCAGCAATCCCTGCTGAAATGACGGTGTTGTGGTGTTTTGCTTTTTGTTCGTCATCCTAGCAGGGATGCTGGGATCCAATCGTCCATGGAGGGCATATGTTTCAATGTTGATATTGCGTACTCCCCATCCTTGGTCACTGGATTTCAGCAATCCCTGCTGAAATGACGGTGTTGTGGTGTTTTGTCTTTTGCTCGTCACCCTAGCAGGGATGCTGGGATCCAATCGTCCATGGAGGGTATATGTTTCAATGTTGATATTGCGTACTCCCCATCCTTGGTCACTAGATTTCAGCAATTCCTGCTGAAATGACGGTGTTGTTATGTTTTGCTTTTTGCTCGTCATCCTAGCAGGGATGCTGGGATCCATTGTCCATGGAAGGCATGTGATTAAGACCGATAACAATATAGGTAATAGTTGTGTTGCGTATGATTAACTCAACTAGACCAATATAGTTATCGATCTAGTTGAATGGTTGTTTTCTAGGATTTTCTAAAGCGAGAAAAAGCTAATAAAGCTGAGCCAAATAACCAGAATGCTGCGGGTACAGGGACTGGTGAGGTTTCTTGCGTGGCTTCAAGGTTGCCAGTAAAACCAATATCAAAGTAAAGCTCTTCAAATTCGCCTGATGCCAGCAAGAAAGAAATGGACTTAGATCCAGAAGTTGAGGCAGGGGTGTTTTCAATAGATCCTGTTATTGACGCATTTATATAGTCGTATCCACGCGCTCTGCCATTGTAGCTTTCATATTCAAAAATGGCATCGGTGTCAGCGTTTTCGCCACTAGCTCTTGCAGTCAAGTCATAAGAATAATCAATTGTTATTTTATAAGTGTCATCACTATTCGCAGAAAGGTTTTCAAAGCCAATGCTATATTCCCACCAATATTCAGAATATGCGCTGCCATCATTGATAGTGTCTTCTGCTTGAAAGGAGTGTGAATAACTAGTGCCCAAAGCAGAGAAATAGTCGACTGATTCTGATGTCTGGCTGGTTGAGCTGGTGAAATCATCATAAAAGTAAGGGCCGTCATCAAAGATGTCCAAGTCATCTAAAGAGCCTAAGGTATTTTGATTAATTGCAGTTATGGTGTAAGTAATTGATGCGTCACTGTTATATGTGCTAACAGCAAAAGCATTTTGGCTACTTGCACCAGAGAGTAATAGTAAAGTAGGGAAAAGTAATTTTTTTGAGATTATCATTTTTTTTCCAGTTATTTAAATTGGATCAGAGCTATTTTTTAAAAAAGTATAGCAGCATTATTTGTAGTTAAATAATGCTGCTTGAATTGTTTTATGGGGCAAGAAAGCTTTCAAATGGTTGTAATGGAGAGCTTATTCCATTTGCTCCACTAGCCGGGATAGTTAAAAAGTCCTCTTCAGCTAGGCTTGCTTCTAATGGGTTTCCAGCAGAGACTGAAGTAGCATCACCTTTATGTCCATTTGGAACAACAATTTCAGGGTGATCAAAAGGTGCGCGTTCATAGCGGACTCTGTCGTCTGTTAGGGTTTTTAGAAAAGCAATTAAATCTGCGCGTTTTTCGGGATCACCTAGTATGGCAATATTCATTAATCCATGAAGGTTGTCTGTGTGGAAATTACCACTTCTTCCGTAAAACTCAACGACTTGTTCAAGTGTTGCCATGCTGCCATTGTGCATATAAGGTCCTGTTAATTCAATGTTACGCAAAGTAGGGACTTTAAAGGCTGCTTTAGTTGCTGTTAATAATTTTTTATCATTATCATTGTTAAATGCTGTAATTGCAGCTTCAACTGTTGGAATAAATGCACCATTGTAGTGGAAGCACTGAGCATTTCGAATAGCTATTTGATCAGGGCTTTCTCTATTGCCATCAGGTTCAATCTCATCTAGAAGGCCAAAAAGGGTAGTGGAATGTAGGTCAAATTCAAGGTTTACTGCAAGTCTATTACTGAATAGGCAGCTGTATATTTCATTAACTGAATTATCAAGTACTTTTTCTGACTTTCCTTGAAGATAGCTTATGTATTGGTCTGTAAATGATAAAGGGTTTCCAAAATCATCAGTAGCAGCTAATCCTGGGTCAGAGTCTGGATTAGCAACACCAGTATTGAAATATCCAAAATCTAATAATCTGGTAGATGTATCAAAGCCAGCTTGAGTTTTATCTCTATTGACAACATTTGGATGAGAAAATATAAATGCATCTCTGGCATCGTCAATTGTTTGTCTTCCCATGGCGGCAGGACCAAAAGGACGACGGTTGTGAGTTGGGCCATAAAATGCATCAGGAGTTGCTGTTACCAGTGCGGCGTTACTCGCTACAGCAGCCGTTGTTAATGCTGGACCCGCATGACAAATATTACAGTGTGAGTCAGTAAAAACATGAATGCCACGAACGGCTGCTTCTGATAAACCTGTAGGGAAATAGCTGTCAGGGTCTCTTGTTGTTGTATCAATCGGTGCCTGGTCAGAAATTAAAGTTGATTCATATAGCTGTACGGATAAGGCAAAAAACATGGGGAAGTTAGCTTCCATTTGTGTGTAAGCATTTCCGCCGATGGCTGGTGATCCAAATGATCCTCTACGTCTATATGACCAGTATTTCGATGCAAATGCTTGTCGAATCATGGTTTTATAAGTTTTGTTTAAGCCGGGCTTTTGCTCCTCTGCTGAGCTATAAGTTAAATTAAGAGGGCCAAAAACACTATCTTCATGGTGTACTTTTTGGTATTGCAGAGGTTGGCGTAATAACAGCTTTCTACCGAGGTCTGCAATACTACGGTTGCTACACACCATTTCAAGTTGGCTTAATGAGGTGGCAACTACTTGCGAGGCAAGGGATGAATTGATTAAATGCAACTGTTGCTTTTCAACTGAGCGTCTTCCTGTTTTAACCCAGACACCCGCGTCCGGGTCTCTATCGCCCCAAGGTGAGCTACCATTAAATACATTGTTTGCTCGGCCATCCCAAAAGTTTCGGTGATTAAAGACAGCATTGATCACGGTGGGAGCATTACGAGGTTCTACTCTTCTTGTACCTGTGCCATGTACATTATAAATAGGATCAGCACTGCGATCACATTCATCATTAGTGCCTGTAAAAGCAGAGGCACCAGTAAATACACCGCTAAAAGTGCCAGAAGATGCGATAGTATCATCAGTGGTACGACTTAGGCCATCCGCTTTATCTAAAGGATTGTTGAACTGTGTGAGAGGGAAATCAGATAAGGTTAAATCATGGTTTGGTCCACCCGCTCCAGATTCGAGAATACTAAACTCTTCTTTGCTATCAAGAGAACCTAAGTGACCAGGGTTGATTTGGTTTTTAGTTCGTCTATCTGCCCCTGCATGAAAATGACATGAACCGCAAGCCATGCCATCACTACCGACACTGGTATCCCAGAACAATGCTTTGCCTAAGGCAATAGCCATATCCTTATTAACAACGATTGGGTCGGTACCATCAGTAAGTCCTGGTACTGGTGGAACAGGAGCATCAATTAATGGGACTGGAATAGGTCCGTGAGCAAACGCTGTGGGTGATAATACAAGACTGCAAATCACAATCAGTTTTTTGGGTAATTTCATTCTTCACCTCAATTTAAGTTAAAAATATCAAGCTTATTTGTCCTAGAGACATATAAAAGGATGATAGATTAGAAAAAAGTTAAAAGTTATGAATAGCTAAGCAAAAATTAAGCCATTTTTGTTTATATTAAAACAATGGCTTAGTGTGTGGTTCTTGTTATCTTTTTAAAGGTTTTAAAAGAAATATGTGATATGGCTTGTTTTATTAAAAAATTAGGCTAAAGAGTCGGTATGTGATGGAAGTGTATTAGTAATAATTTACCTGATTTAGGTACAAGTCTCTGCTATTTTATAAAAACACCGATTCAATTGTTATCGGTCGTCTTGGCTGGGGTTGCCGAGATCCAGAACCCAAGGATGGGAGGACTGTATTAACAAGTATCTGCCATTATTCAGATCGTACATCCCTGTACACTGGGTACCAGCAATCCCTGCTGGTATGACGCGGACTTGGGATGTTATAAAAACACAGAGTCAAATTGTTAAACGTCATCTCGGCAGGGATTGCTGAGATCCAGAACCCAAGGATGGGAAGGCTGTATAAACAAGTATCTATCATTATTCAGAGCGTACATCCCTGTACACTGGATACCAGCAATCCCTGCTGGTATGACGGGGACTTGGGATGTTATAAAAACACCAATTCAACTGTTAAACGTCATCTCGGCAGGGATTGCCGAGATCCAGAATCCAAGGATGGGAGGACTGTATTAACAAGTATCTGTCATTATTCAGAGCGTACATCCCTGTACACTGGATACCAGCAATCCCTGCTGGTATGACGCGGACTTGGGATGTTATAAAAACACCGATTCAACTGTTAAACGTCATCTCGGCAGGGATTGCCGAGATCCAGAACCCAAGGATGGGAGGACTGTATTAACAAGTATCTGCCATTATTCAGGTCGTACATCCCTGTACACTGGGTACCAGCAATCCCTGCTGGTATGACGCGGACTTGGGATGTTTATATGGCTGAAGCTTATGGGTGATCAGGGTAATTTATGATATTAATCATAATTAAATTTAGAAATAAAAGGCTGTAATTTATCTAAAACACTTGTAAATTCACTTTCATAACGTTTCCAGCGAGCAAGAGAGGAAGAATAAAGGGGTTGTGTTACCTGAGTATAACTCGGACTAGCAATGAATTTTTTGGAGGCATGTTTATGAAAGTTGTTGGCTTCGTCAGTCCATTCTAACCCTAGAAATGTAAAAATATTTTTATAGGTTCCCTCAAAATTAGAGATAGTATCTTCATAGCGAAATTCTAAGTAATTTATGGCGGTTATCTTTTTAAAATGTAACCACCAAGTAAGAGTAATGTGATAAAGCTCGGCCAGACTTTTCCAATTTGTTAAATGTACAGTCATAGCAGAAGGAGTCATCACTTGCATAAAACAACTTAGGCAAACATCTCGAGGGTCGCGAATAAGAAAAAGAATCTTCGCATCTGGAAAAATACAATTAATAAAACCTAAATCAAAGGTGTTCATCGTGGTTTTATCAATAAACAACTGATTGGTGATGTTATCGCCATATTTATTGATAGCGTTTTTCCAGTAATATTGACGGAGTTGGTTAATAATATTTTTATCGGCATTTTTTAACATTTCGGCAATATTTGTGCCCCCCATAAGGCGTTTAAGCTCTTCGCGAGTAGAGACAAGTAGGTCTGACTCGTCGGATACAAAAACATCTGGATGGGTATCTAGTACTTCCTGGGTTAACGTTGTTCCTGAGCGTAAAAAACCAATTAAAAATATGGGGGCTTGAGGTGTGTCAGTAAACTGTTCACCAGACCAGCGATCAAGTAATGCAGAATCAAAACCGGCTGTGTATTCCTGAAGCGCATTAGGAACAAAAGATTTATCTTGTTTTTTGATTTCAGGAACAGAAGGCGCAATATCCTCGGCAGCATATAGATGCTTAAATACTTGCTCGTAAGCTCCTTTTTTATCAAGAAGTAAGGCAAGTTCTTTGTGAGATCTGTATAACTCTTCACTAGTTGCTGAGGGGTTTTCTGTTATTTTTGTTAAACGAGTAATGGCTGCATCATATAATTTAGCTCTAGATTCTAATGAGGCCTGGAGAAGGTTTAAAATAATATTATCGGGTGCTTTTTTTAATGCTTGTTGGCTGTCTGATAAAGCTTGTTTGGTTTTATTGAGCCTTAAATAAGTACAGGCTAATAATTGATGGCCTCGAATGCCTGAGTTGTCAATTTTTATAGCTTGTTTGATAAGGATAAGAGAAAAGTGATAATCTTCCCAAAATTGTAATTGCTCTGCTAGCAAAAGTAACTGCCGTGTATCGCGAGACTTTCTAGCTTTTTTTTCTAATTGAATGCCTGCTTTATATAGATATTCAAGTCCTTTTTTTGGTTGCTTAAGCCAACAGAGAGACTGCCCAAGGCTGGCAAGGGCTTGTGGATCTCGGGGTGACTTTTTTACAGCTTTTTCAAACCATTTTACTGCTTCAGCCGCATCGCGGTTATTAATAGCAGCCTGGCCGCGTTGCATGTATTCAGTCATGTTGGTTAGTTCCTTGGTTGAAAGCTGAAATAAAAGGGGTGATTTTGATGTAGGAGTTAATAAGCAATATTCTTGCCTAAAAGAAATAGTAAAGCTAAGTATAAATAAATTATTAAAAATAAAATGATAAAACAATATCAATTTCCCTTTAAAGCGATGGGTTCGCCCTGCGAGATTAAACTTTATTGTAAGGATGAGCTAACGGCCCAAAACGTAGCCAATTTAGTTGTATCAGATGTTTTAAATATTGAGCAGCGCTATTCTCGATATAGACAAGACAGTGTTTTGTCACAAATTAATCGGGTGGCAGAAAAGGGAGGGAGGATAGAGATTGATGGGGAGACAGTTGCTTTGCTTAATTATGCAGATACTTGTTATAAGCAGAGTGGGGGATTATTTGATATTAGTTCTGGGGTACTAAGAAAAATATGGGATTTTAAAGAAAAAAAAATACCGACACAGGCGGCTATAAAAGAGGTGTTAGAAAGAGTCGGGTGGCAAAAAATAGAGTTAACGACTTCGGCAATAAATTTTACAGTAGCTAAGATGGAACTAGACTTTGGTGGGATAGCAAAGGAATATGCGGTTGATCGTGCAGCAACGATTTGTTGGGAGAGCGGGGTAAGAAATGGTTTTATCAATTTGGGGGGAGATATTAAAGTTATCGGGCCTCATCCAGATGGTTCACCCTGGATGGTAGGGATTAGTCACCCTCGAAAAAAAGGAGTGCTATTAAAGAAATTACCAATCTATGTAGGGGCCGTGGCAAGTAGTGGTGATTATGAGCGATGTATTGAAGTAAACGGAAGGCGGTATGGGCATGTATTAAACCCTAAAACAGGCTGGCCGGTACAGGGGTTGGTTGCGGTAACGGTAATAGCTGATCAATGTGTTGTGGCTGGAAGTGCATGTACTATTTCAATGTTGAAGGACAGGGCAGGAAAAAAATGGATTAAGGGAGTTGGTTTGGATTATTTGTGGGTTGATCAAAATGGGAGGGTTGGAGGGAGTCTTGCTGAGCCATGAGTATTTAAACTATGTTATATAACTCGTTTTCTATTTTTTATGTGTCATTTGACACTATTTGTTATAAAAACATAAATATATATGAATACTCATGGCTTGCAGCTAAATTTTGAGGGTACAAAGCTTTTCTCTTAGCCTTTCCTTGCTGGGGAGAATTAAAGTTAATCCATTTTTTATTACAAAAAACATATAGAATGACTTTATTCCCCCTCACCCAATCCTTTTCTTCTGGAGAGGGCTAGAAGCGGGCTTATATGTAATCAGGTATATTATGATGTTTTCGGTTGAAGGATTTGCTTTTCACTGGGGTATGGGGTTGATTCATGTTTTTAGCTTGTTAGAGCTAAGAGTAATTAGCAAGATACATAAAGGATGTTTTTGGCTGGCATAAATAATGCTTTTAAACCAAGTCTATGATTTTGGGAAATCAGGGCTAAATACCAATGATGATTTTATTAGGGTAGTTAGTTTAGGTATTTAGAGTTTGTTGCAAACTCTAAATTGTAAAAAATTAGTGAGATATAAAAATGAAAAAACAAACTTTAATGGCAGCGGCTTTACTGGGTTTTTCAATGGCTCCGGTACATGCTGTATCGTTAACACCAGATTTAACTTTTGATGGTTCATATTCAGAAGACCTACAAATTCTTTCTTATGAATTTGAAACCTTAAGTACCAATAATGTCAGTATCTGGATGGATACTTTGCAAGATGGGTTGGATGCACGAGGTGCTTTGTTTGTTAAAAATGATGCAACGGGGGCTTGGGACTGGGTTGTTGAGGTGCTTGATGCAGATCAAAGTGATTACTCGGCAGCACTGAACTATAATACATCAGGGTTCAATGATTTTGGAGTGAAGATGAAAAATGGATATGAACAAAATAGTGTTACTAAACTAGGGGAATCTGACCCAGGTGCTAACTTTTCTGGTCTGAGTGCAGGACATTATTTGTTTGCAGTGACACATCAAGATCATCAATCAAATGCTAGTAAAAATGGGGGTGGGACTTTATCCCAAGGTTTTTTTGATGGAACACAACATCCTATATTTGCAATTGCAATTAGCAATGATACTTGGACTACTGATGACTTTTACACAGGGAGTGCAAGCCCTTTTCAAGTGTTTGTTACTGGTGATGTAGCTAATGTTTCTGCTGTTCCTGTTCCTGCCGCTGTCTGGTTATTTTCTTCTGCTTTAACAGGGTTAGGGTTGGCGCAACGTAGAAAAAAGAGATTGGTTTAAATAAAGGTTAATGATCTGTGGTAACAGTCCGTTTTTTAAAAAGGCTTGTGCTTGTTTGTCTCGCTATATCGAAGATAGGATATGCGAATGTAAATGACCAAGGTGTGGCTGTAACAATAATAAAGACAACCGCATTGTATGAAATACAGCTAGAGGCTAAAAATGTATCTTTGGCGCGCATTTTAGAAGAAATTAGTCAAAAAACAGCTGTAAAAATACATTATTCAGTGTTGCCACTTAAACCAATAACAGCAACATGCGCTGCTTCTGATATAGAGGTTTTGTTTAGGTGTTTATTAGGGCAAACAGTTGATTTTGTTTTTCATTACCACCCTGTTGAAAGAACAAAAGAGTTAAAGCTTATACCTAAAGATATTTGGATTTTAGGTAGTTCTTTGGCTTTTTGCTCTCTTAATAATATGGATAGGAAAAAGGCATCTAGCAATAAAAGCAAAGGGTCAAAGCAAGAAAATAAGACGCAACGGCAACTTGATGATTTGTTTAGTCAGGCTAAAGAAGGTGACTCTTTTCAGCGGAGACAGGCAATTATTAAATTAAGTGAGAGAGCACCTCTTCATTTAGAAGTGATGACAGATTTTCTCAAGCAGGCTTTAATTGATGAAGAGCCAAATATAAGAGCGCAAGCATTATCTTCTTGGGTGAAAAGGAAAGAAGGTAATGCAGAAGAGTTGATAGAGGGCTTTCTTCAAGATGAAGCTGTTGAAGTACGAATGATGGCTGTAAGTCTTGTATCAACAAAAGAGTTGCTAGAGTTTGCTTTGGGCGATTCTGATAGGGTAGTCAAAAAGTTTGCAAAAAATAAATTAGACAAATTAAAAGATAAATTGGGTGTAGATAATGAATAATAAAAGTGTGATAAAAAAATTGGCTGTTTTGGGGGCTTTTCTGGCAATAATTCAGATAAATAGTGTCTCAGCTCACGATATAAATGGTGAATATTTATATAGTGGGGATTCAGCAGCTGATACATGGAAAGTTTCATGCCTAAATGGGTCTGCACGATTGGTGGCAAGAGTTAGAGACTTGTCTTCAGGTGTTTCGAAAATTTCTGCGATGATTTACAAAGATGGGAGAGCCGCTAATACTGTTGATTCTGTGGGTGGTGATATTGGATACAGTCCATTTGTTTCCGTTAATGAAGGGGATGGGGTCTATATGATAATAATTACTAATTCTCAATCATCTGCTACTGCTGGTGGGTATAACCAATACGATATTAATTACCATTGTGAAAGTGATAATGGTAATCATACTGATACTACTGTACCAGAAAGCCCAATACAGGATGAGCTTTCATAGTATTCTTATCTGAAGTAATAACAGAGTAATAAATGTTTTGGCAATTGGATTCCAAGGCTTTTCTTAAAACTTTAGCCTAAAATAAAGTTTAGTCATAATTTACTAATATATTTTGACTAAACTTTTCTGGTTTCTTTTTGGGATTCAAATTAATACTTCTCTCTACTAAGACATTCTCATTTTAATATCTTTTAAACCGTATGAAATTGATACCATCTTTCAGTTTAAGTTGTATATTGTGTTTTTTACCTATTACCCAAGCCTTTTCTATTGAAGTTAGCGCTTTGGCTCCTGTTTGTGAGCTAAGTGAATTAAGTCCAGAAAAAACATCACTTAATTTAAAGCAATATAAAGGCAAAGTGGTTTATCTCGATTTTTGGGCATCTTGGTGTGGTCCTTGTTTAAAGTCATTTCCTTATATGAATAAACTGGAAAGAGACTTTAAAAATGAAGGTCTCCAAGTTATTGCTGTCAATTTAGATGAAGATATTAATGAAGCTTATGAATTTTTAGAGAAAGTACCTGCTAATTTTTTGTTAGCTCAGGATAAACAACAGAAATGTGCTAAAGCTTTTGAATTGCAAGCGATGCCAACCAGTTATTTAATCGATCGACAAGGAGTTGTTCGGCATGTTCATTTAGGTTTTCGCTCTGGAGAGGTTGGTGACTTACAGGAAAAGATAAAGCAGTTGCTTGCGGAGCAATAGTAAATCCGTTCTATTTTATTGTTCTCTGTTTACATCAATGTCTTTGGTGATTGGTCACCTTTCTAAGCAAATGATTAATTAAATGTATGTATTGTTATATATCAGTCAAATAGCGATTCAAACTCGTTACAAAGTTAAAGGTTTAATGTGAAAGTTTTTTATATAGTCGCTTGCATTTTGTTTAGTATTCTAATTACTGGTTGCTCAGTAGCGCCTTGGGAACGAGGCAACCTAGCTAAGCCTCAGATGGCGCTGGACTCTCACCCTCTGCAAACGAAATTTCGAGGGCATGCTTATGGTAGTCGAGAGGCTGCTACGGGAAGTAGTGTAGGAGCTGGGGGTGGTTGTGGCTGTTATTAAGAAAAAACCAATGCATAAGTATAAAAATAATAAAGCCAGTGTCGCACTTAAAGCGTTAACTACAGCGGCTATTATTTTGCCAGGGATTACACAAAGCGTAGAAGCTTCTGATGATGAGGTGACTCTACAGTATGGGCATTATGAAGAGACAAAAAGGGATATTTATGGGATGGTCAATGATGGAAAAGTCCCTGTAACCCTAAATTTTGGTGGTCCACCTATCTCAACTGAAGTGAATAAATTTGCAAAGAAGAAGCTGCCTAGCCTTAAACCTATAACTGCCGATAGTATTCATTTACAAGCCAAAGTTAGTTTTTTGGATCGGTTAAAGTTTACAGGTAATTATTCTGAAGACACTTGGTCTGGAGCAACCCCTATTGCCAGTGCACCCGTAGGTTTTGGTGGAAATAATTTGATTCAGGCGACCACAGATGGCCCTGTTACAGGGGCTTCACCCTATTTGAAAAGTTTTGAACCATTATTTAATGAACAATTTATCCCTCTTCGCTTAGATGTTGATCATCCCGTTTCTGCTGCAGATAGAGTTTATAGTAAAGATAGTCAGTTGGTACATACCATGGCGATGGCTTCGCCCGAAACAAGGAAACAAGGCGATTTTCAACTCAAGTATGAGTTTGATGAGGCTACTATAGAAGTGGGTGGTGGAATTTCAATAGAAAATGATTATGAATCTCGTTTTGTCAATTGGGGTGGGAGTTTAGATTTAAATACTAAATTAACCACATTGAATTTTAATCAGAGTTATACCAATAGTACTACATCAGCATTACTAGATCATGATGCTACTGATTTTATAGAAGAATATGCGTATAAGGATAGTATTGTCACTAAAACTGGGAAGGTTAATGAAGGGAATCTTGATACCTTATATGGTGATAAAGAGGATTGGTCTACCACATTTGGAGTAACTCAAGTATTAGGTAAGAGTACATTACTTGAAGCCAGTGTTGGCTATACTCGTAGTACGGGATATATGGAGAATCCCTATAAAGCAGTTTATGTGTTTTATGTTGACCCTAATCAGGCGCAAGACGCACCAGGAGTGTTGACAGGAAGTACTCAAGCATTTTTAGAACAACGCCCAGATACTCGTAATCAATGGACAATCAATACCCGACTGGTTCAGCATATTGATCCATTAAATGCAGCAATTAACTTAAACTATCGTTTTTTTCATGATGATTGGGGAATAAATGCCCATACGATGGAGTTGGACTGGGTGCAACCATTAGGTCGAGGCTGGACTGTGACGCCAACACTACGTTATTACTCTCAGGATGCTGCTGATTTTTATCATCCTTACTTAATTTCTAAAAATTCTTTTGATGACTCGGGAACTGGTGAGGCAAAAAGACAGAACTATAATAATATCCCAGAAAAGGATTTTTCCAGTGATCATCGCTTATCCGGCTATGGTGCCTTAAGTGGTGGAGTAGTGATCAGTAAGCAGTTTGCCAAAGGCTTAACTTTGGAGGCTGGATTTGAATACTATACTCATGAAGGTGCATTAAAACTGGGAGGAGATGGTGAAGATGATTATGCTGACTTTAGGTCTTATTCAGCTAATGCTGCGTTAAAAGTTGATCTAGGGACTATTGGGCGAGGGGTATCATATAATGACCACGCACATCATATGGAACACGGTACACCAGCACCAGCAGGGGTAATGTCAGCTCATATGCTAGCTAAAGCGGGTGAAGTGATGATAGGTTATCGTTATATGTACAGTCGTCAGGCGGGGGATATGTTACATGGAAATGATAAGGTGGCTGACCAGGTTATTTTAAACTCAGACTGTGGAGGCAGCCAGTGTTATGTGGCTACAGATGATATGACGATGCATATGCATATGTTTAATGTTATGTATGCACCCACAGACTGGTTAAATTTGATGTTAATGCCAACATTTGTTGATATGAGCATGAATATGCGTAGTCTAGATGGCTCTCCTAGTGTAACTAACCAGGATGAAGATTACCCGCAAGTCAGTCATGCAAATCATGAACATATGACAGGTGGGCTAGGTGATACAAATATTTCCGCATTATTTAAATTGTATGATGATGAAATACATCATTTGCATGTAGGAGTAGGAGTTAGTGCACCAACAGGTGATGTAAAAATTGAATTAAGACGAACGCATAAAGAAGACCTTGGTCTGATTCACTATGGTATGCAAGTGGGGAGTGGAACTTGGGATTTTACTCCTAGCTTGACTTACACTGGGCAATTAAATGATTGGTCGTGGGGAGCTCAAGCGCGAGGTATTAAGCGAATGGAGAATAGAAATTCATCAGGGTATGTTCTAGGTGATATGCTGCAAACCACGGCCTGGGGTAGTTATAATGTATTTAACTGGTTATCATTTTCTGTCCGTGGGATTTATACAACACAAGGGAAAATACGAGGTGAGTATAATGAAGAGCATAGCCCAATTGGCCCGATGGACTCACCTGAGAGTTATGGCGGGCAGTATTTTGATTTGGGTTTTGGTATTAATGCAATGATGCCAAAAGGTGAT